>TARA_B110001450_G_scaffold23495_1_pt1 | contig 14468 bp, 8 predicted proteins | sample TARA_B110001450 | Tara Oceans TARA_B110001450 (sample SAMEA4396538) | marine metagenome | biome: Polar Biome; feature: [SRF] surface water layer (ENVO:00010504); material: water (ENVO:00002006), including particulate matter (ENVO:01000060) such as... | depth 5 m | reverse complement strand
TCTAAAATATTTTGTTCCCAATTATTTCTAATAAAATCATAAAAACTGTTGGCGGATCCCATCCATTTCAATAAACAATCTTGAAACTGCATAGTGTCAAATAACGGTCTAATAGTAGGTTGCGTTAAGCTAAAATTACCATTCACCATTTCATTATCTCCCCATGATTCAAAATAATGAGGGGAAGCAGCTACCCATTTAGATTGAGAAGCGGTTTCATCATTTTTCATTGAAAAACATACTGAAAAATTAGCTTTTTTGATTCCAGAAATGAATTCTTCAGAATTAGGAAGTGTGTAAGCAGGATTAACTCCTGACATTATAACTCCTTTTACTTTACCTGAATTTAAATCTTTAATCAATTGTAAAACCTCTTTATCATTTCCTTGTTTAATTAACGATAATTCATCTTTTTTATATGAAAGGCTTTTTAGTAATTCATTAATTTCATATGCTAATAGATGAGCATTTACATCATCCAACCCATTAATGATTACTCCTTTGTTACCAGCTTTAATTAAAGAATTTGCTATTTTTTTAATAGATAATTCAATATTTTCAGGAAGTGTTCCTGAAAATTTATTGCCTGAAATATATCCGTAAATTCTAGCTAATGCAATTTTTTGTTGATTAGGAGTTAACGCTATTCTTTTGTCCGCATTAGCTCCAGAAATACTCATGTTAGATTCTAACTGAAAATGTTTTGACATTTTAGCTATACGATTACCCACCTTTACAGGAACTCTACCCTTTACATAACTTAAGTCGTGTCCTCCTCCTTGCCAATCACCCAAAAAGTCAGCACCTACAGAAACAATAACATCTGCATTTGAAAAATCATAAGTTGGTAAAGCTCTTTTTCCATAAGCTATTTCAAAAGCATCTAAAGCCTTCGAATCTGAAATAGCATCGTAAATTATATGTCTAACATTTGAATATTTTTTCTTGAAATCTTTAATAATTTTAGACGTAGATGGGCTAGCAAAAGTCTGAGTCAAAAGGACTACATCACTGTTAGAAGCCTTCATAAACTCTAGTTCATCTATTACATTTTGATTCAATTGAGTCCAGTTTACTTCTTGACCATCCTGTAAAGGGCCTTTTAATCTAAGACTATCGTACATTGAAAGAACAGAAGCCTGGACTCTAGCATTTGCTGAAGATTTTACTTTTGCTTTACTGTTATTTTCAATTTTTATAGGTCTTCCTTCTCTTGTTTTAATTAAAACATTAGCAAAATCAAATCCATCCGCAATGGATGTAGCATAAAAGTTTGCAATTCCTGGAACAATTCTTTCTGGCTGAACTACATATGGAATTGAACGGTTGACAGGTCCTTCACAACTTGCTAAAGTAGCGGCAGCTGTACTAAAGCCTAAATACTTTAAAAAATCTCTCCTATTTGTGCTGGAATCTTGTAAACTACTTTTATTACTAAGAAATAAATCTGTTGGCAATTGCTCAGCAAATTCATTATTTTTGAGACCTACTATCATCTTATTATTCGATGACAATTCGGCTTCACTTTTCCAATATTTTTTATGGTTTCCCATTTAACAAATATATTTATTTAATAGTGACATTTTCCGCATTCTAAACCTCCCATTTGAGCGGCAGTAAGTTCTTTAACTCCATACTTTTTTGATAATTCCTCATGAATTTTAGTATAGTATTCATTATCTTTTACTTTGATATTAGTTTCTCTATGGCAATTTATGCACCATCCCATAGTTAGTGGAGAGTGCTGATATAATATTTCCATTTCTTCTACTGGCCCATGACATTTTTGACAATCCACTCCAGCAACTGTTACGTGCTGAGCATGATTGAAATAAACAAAATCAGGAAGATTATGAATCCTAACCCATTTTACAGGCTCAGTATCCCCAGTATAACTTTGAGAATTTTCATCCCACCCTACTGCTTTGTAAAGTTTTTTAATTTCATTGGTATAAAATTCTTTAGTGTATCCCTTTTCTAAATCTTCTTCTCCGTTATAATCAGCAATATTTTCATGACAATTCATGCAAACATTTAGGGATGGAATTCCTGAATGCTTTGATTTTTTAGCAGAAGAATGGCAATACTGACACTCTATTTGATTTGCTCCTGCGTGAATTTTATGTGAATAATGTATAGGCTGTATAGGCATGTAACCCTGGTCAACACCAACTTGAAGCATATAGCCGTATGCAAAATAAGCACTGGAAAGAAGAAGAATTACAACAGAAACTAGAACTAAAAATTGATTTTGAATGAAAGCTTTCCAAATAGGAATTCTTTTTTTAATATTTTTTGCATCGTCTATTGCTACTGCTTTTTGGGGAATAATATTTTTTAAAGTTTTATTTATCAGAACTAAAAGAATGACTAGTACTGCTAAAACAAATGATAAAAGAATTAAGATAAGATCATTTGTTGAGCTGCTCCCTGAGCTTTCTGAAACTGGAGCTCCACTAACTGGAGCCACCGGTTTAGGAGGAACATAATCAGTGTACGCAAGAATATTATCAATGTCCTCATTTGAGAGCTGAGGAAAAGCATTCATTGCAACCTTATTATATTCTTCGTAAATAGCCACAGCCTGTTCGTCCCCTGATTTTATCATAGCTGCACTATTCTTTATCCAAGAATACAGCCAATCTTTTTCATATTTTGCAGAAACCCCTCTAAGTGCTGGACCAATTAGTTTTTTATTAAGCTTGTGACATGAAGCGCAGTTAGCATTGAACAAAGATTTTCCTTTGGCAATGTCAAATTCCTGGGAGGAAATGTTATGAGAAAATGTTGTTGAGAAAAATAAAATAAAAGCGAAGAAAGTCATTAAGCTAGTCTTTGATAAGAGGCTAAAAAAATCTTGCAAAAATTTACTATTTCCTTTCACTAACAATTAAAAAAATTGTATCAAAATTAGAGGTCAAAAATACAACACAAAAACCTTTTTAAAAACCCATGTTATATCTTATTTTTAATTTATAACGATTCTAAATAAAAGTTATGGTAAAACTAGTAGAATTAATAAAAAATACGATATATATTTGTAAGAAATGAATGTTAAAAAGACACTTTTTTTTATTTTTTTAAATTTTACAATAATAAATTCATTTAGTCAAGAAGGAAAGGTTCTTCTAAACCAAGATCCGAAACTAATAGAGCTAATGGAATTAAAAAAAATAGTAAATCAGGAAACTTTTACATCAGGCCAATTCACTATTCAAGTATACAATGGAAAATATGAATTGGGTATTGAACTAATGGAGAAATTGACTTTAGAGGAGAAATTTAAAGATGTTTATTTTAGCTTTGAGACTCCTTATTATAAAATTAGAATTGGAAAATATGTGTCTAAAATTGAAGCCATAAAAGAATTAATTAAGATTAAAAAAACATTTCCTTCGGCTTTTATTTTAAAACCTAATTAAGTTATTTGATTTTCTTTTTTATCTCAACTTCAGAATAAGCCTCAACCACATCACCAATAATTATATCATTATAATTTTTAATTTGAATACCACAATCGTAACCTTTCGAAACTTCTTTGGCATCATCTTTAAATCTTTTTAACGAAGCTAATGTTCCTGACATCACAACAACACCTTCTCTAATAAGCCTAATATTAGAGTTTCTAAATATTTTTCCGTCAGTAACCATACATCCTGCAATTGTTCCAACTTTTGAAATTTTAAACGTTTCTCTAATTTCAGCATTTCCGGAAATTTCCTCTTTAAACACTGGAGAAAGCATCCCTTCCATAGCATCCTTAAGGTCGTTTATTGCATCGTAAATAATAGAATAATTTCTAATGTCAATTTCTTCCTTATCTGCGATTTGCCTAGCATTCCCAGTTGGACGAACGTTAAATCCTATAATAATTGCATCTGAGGCTGAAGCCAATAAGACATCAGATTCAGTGATAGCTCCAACAGCCTTATGAATAATATTAACATGTATTTCGTCAGTTGAAAGTTTTTGAAACGAATCGGTTAGTGCCTCAACAGAACCATCTACATCCCCTTTGAGAATAATATTTAATTCTTTAAAATCTCCAAGAGCTATTCTTCTTCCAATCTCATCAAGAGTAATATGTTTTTGTGTTCTAACTGACTGTTCTCTAACTAGTTGAGTTCTTTTTATAGCTATTTGTTTTGCTTCTTTTTCATTTTCGAAAACATTGAATTTATCTCCGGCTTGTGGTGCCCCAGCTAAACCTAAAACTGAAACTGGAATTGAAGGACCAGCTTCTAAAATAGAATTTCCTCTTTCATCTTGCATCGCTTTTATCTTACCAGTGTGCTGTCCTGCTAGTAAATAATCTCCTATTTTTAAAGTTCCAGATTGAATCAAAATAGTCGAAATATACCCCTTCCCTTTGTCCAAAAATGCTTCAACTACAGTCCCTATTGCAGCTTTATTTGGATTGGCTTTTAATTCTAAAAATTCAGCTTCAAGAAGTACTTTTTCAAGTAGCTCATCAACTCCAGTTCCTTTCAGAGCGGAAACATCTTGAGATTGAATTTTTCCACCCCACTCTTCGATAAGTAAATTCATTCCAGAAAGCTTTTCTTTAATTTTATCAGGATTAGAATTTGGTCTATCGATTTTGTTAATTGCAAATATTATAGGAACTCCTGCAGCTTGAGCATGACTAATAGCTTCTTTTGTTTGTGGCATCACATCATCGTCAGCTGCAATAACAATAATAACTAAATCTGTCACCTGTGTTCCTCTTGCTCTCATTGCAGTAAATGCTTCGTGACCAGGAGTATCTAAAAAAGTAATTTTTTGACCATCTTTAAGAACTACATTGTAGGCTCCAATATGTTGTGTAATTCCACCTGATTCTCCAGCTATTACATTTTCTTCTCTAATAAAATCCAACAAAGAAGTTTTTCCATGATCGACATGTCCCATTACAGTTACAATTGGAGCTCTGGGAAGTAAATCTTCAGGTGAATCAACTATTTCTTTTATAGACTCTTCTATGTCCGCAGTAACAAACTCAACTTCATAATCAAACTCATCTGCAACGATAGTTAAAGTTTCCGCATCTAATCTTTGATTCATCGTTACCATAATTCCGAGAGACATACAAGTGGAAATAATATCAGTTGATGTAATTTCCATCATTGTTGCAACTTCTCCAACTGTGATAAATTCTGTTACTTTAATTGTTTTTTTATCTGCTTCATTTAGAGCTAAATCTTCCTCTGATTTAAATTTGTGTGAGTCTCTCTTTTCTTTTCTATATTTTGCGCCTTTTGATGTAGTAGATTTTCCTTGAAGTTTTTCTAAAGTTTCTCTAATTTGCTTCTGAACATCAACATCTGAGGGTTCAACAGCAACATTTTTTGTTCTGCTCTGCGTTCTAAAACTCTTATTTCCGTGACCCTGACTAGTCTTTGGAACATCTTTTATAACCCTAATTCTTTTTCTTTTAGAAGCAGGTGAAGAATGTTTTTGTTGTGGCTTAGGCTTTTCAAATTTGTTTAAATCGATTTTATCTCCAACTGTTTTTAAACCACTTAATTTTTTGTATTGAGTTTTTATATTTGAATCTTCTTTTTTAACCTCCTCTTCTTTTTCCTTTTTGACTAAAGGTTTTACGACAACCTCATTGGCAGTTATTTCTTCTTTTTTTTCAATTTCTTTTTTTGTGACTTGTGGTTTTAACTTTTCTAAATCAATTTTTCCAACCTGAACAGGCTTGTTAATTTCTGCTTTACCCTGAATTATGGCTTTTTTTGCAATTAACCTTTCTTCCTGTTCTTTTTCAAGTTTAAGCCTCAACTCTTCTTTTTCCTTTCTTTTTTCTTCACTTAAATCGTGAGATTCAACTTTGCTAGATTTATCTGAACGAAACTCTTCTAAAAGTAAACTATACTGATTAGAGGATATTTTTGTGGTTGGTCTGGCTTCTATTTCGTGACCATTAGTAGCCAAAAACTCGACTGCTCTATCCAAAGAGATGTTGAATTCTCTTAAAACTTTATTTAACCTTGTCAATTTTATTTCACTCATATAAATTTCTATTATTTAGTCAGAGAATTCTGCATTTAAAACTTTTCTTATTTCTAAAATAGTCTCCTCCTCTAAATCTGTTCTTTTTATTAAATCTTCTACTTCTTGTTCCAAAACGCTCTTAGCAGTATCCAATCCTGCTTTCTTTAACTCTTCCAAAACCCAACCTTCTATTTCGTCTGAGAATTCCGTTAACTCAACATCTTCTTCGGCACCTTCCCTGTAAACATCAATTTCATAGCCAGTTAATTGACCTGCTAATCTAATATTAAACCCTCCTCTTCCAATTGCTTTTGAAACTTGTTCTGGATCCATGAAAACCTCTACGGTTTTCTTTTCTTCATTAATTTTTAATGAAGAAATTTTAGCAGGACTTAAGGCTCTTGTAATTAACAACTGTGTATTGTTAGTATAATTAATAACATCAATATTTTCATTTCCAAGTTCTCTAACTATTCCGTGAATTCTAGATCCCTTCATGCCAACGCAAGCTCCAACAGGATCTATTCTATCGTCATAAGAATCCACAGCTACTTTTGCTTTTTGACCCGGAATTCTAACTACTTTTTTTACTGATATTAAACCGTCAAAAACTTCTGGAATATCTTGTTCAAATAGTTTTTCTAAAAACATTGGGGAAGTTCTGGAAAGTATAATTGAAGGCTTGTTTCCTTTTAGCTCTACAGATTCAATTACACCTCTGACATTATCCCCTTTTCTATAAAAATCAGAGGGTATTTGTCTGTCTTTTGGCATTATTAGCTCGTTACCCTCATCGTCTAAAAGAATCACAACATTATGTCTTATATGATGAACTTCCGCAGTATAAATTTCCCCAACTAAATCAACGAATTGTTTGTAAACAATAGCATTATCATGTTCATGAATCCTAGAAACTAAGTTTTGTCTTAGAGCCAGCACTGTTCTTCTTCCTAAATCTATAAGTTTAACTTCTTCTGAAACATCTTCTCCAACTTCAAAATCAGGTTCAATTTTCCTAGCCTCTGTAAGGGTAATTTCTTGGTTCTCGTCTTCAACAGATTCATCTTCAACAACAATTCTATTTCTCCATATTTCCAAATCCCCTTTGTCTGGATTTATAATAATATCGAAATTATCATCATCTCCATATTTTCTTTTTAAAGTATTTCTAAAAACCTCTTCCAAGATTGACATTAGGGTTACTCTATCAATAAATTTTTCATCTTTAAATTCTGAAAATGATTCAATTAAGGCTAAATTTTCCATTTAATATATTTTTAAAATTCTACTATTAATTTCGCTTGTTTAATTTCATTAAACAATAATGACTTGTTTTTTTTAACGGAAATCTTTCCTTTACCAATTGGCTTAGACTCTCTTGAAAACCATTCAATTGTGACATTATCATCTTTAACTTCAGACAAATTTCCGATATACTCTTCACCATCAACAGATAAAATATTAAGCTTTCGATTAAGATTTTTTAAAAACTGCCTATGAGTTATTAAAGGGGATGTCATCCCCGCAGAACTCACTTCAAATGAAAAATCGTCAATTTCATCTTCCAAATTATTTTTTAAATATTTACCTAAACTAACGCAGTCTGAAATCTTTACACCCTTATCTCCGTCAATAATTATATTTATTTTATTTGATGAGTCAACAGATGCATCTACCAAAAAAAGATTGGTGTTGTTGTCAAAATATTCATTAATTATATTATCAAAAAACTTATTCAAATTAGAGTATATTTAATAAAGAAGGGGACAATGTCCCCCTTCAATTTTCCATAATGCTTGGCAAATATACAAAATTCTACCAAATAAATTAGTTGGCCTACTAGGGCTCGAACCTAGACTCTTCTGGACCAAAACCAGACGTGTTGCCAGTTACACCATAGGCCAATATAATTCTCGGCAAATTTAGTATAAAGTTTTTGCTAGGCAAATAAATTATAATTTAAAATAATAGTAAAAATTTAATTGTTAATATTGTTTAAATTCGCTTTCAAAAGTAAATTGACATGAATATTAATAAGTTCGAGAAATGGAATCGCTTAATTGCAACTCTAACTTTTTTTATTGCTCTTACTGTTTACTCTCTTACCGTGGAGCCTACAGCTAGTTATTGGGACTGTGCAGAATACATTTCGACATCTGCGAAATTACAGGTGGGACACCCACCGGGAGCGCCGCTATTTCAAATGTTAGGTGCTTTTTTTTCATCTTTTGCTTTTGAAGCTGAGAACATAGCATTTATGGTTAATATGATGTCTGTTTTTGCTAGTGCATTTACAATACTTTTTTTGTTTCTGACAACAACTATAATTGGGAAAAAAATAGTTTTAAAAAATGCTGCAATTTCAAACTCTAATGCGATAATAATTCTTGGTTCCTCTTTTTTAGGGTCTTTATGTTTTACCTTTTCTGACAGCTTTTGGTTTAATGCGGTTGAAGCTGAAGTATATGCGATGGCTACTATGATTATGGCCTTACTATTTTGGTTAGGTTTTAAATGGGAAGAAAATATGGACCAAAAAGGTGGAGATAGGTGGTTGATTCTAATATCTTTTGTTGTTGGCTTATCTTTTGGGGTTCATTTTATGGGACTTCTAGCAATTCCAGCAATTGGAATGATTTATTTTTTTAAAAAAAACCCATCTCCATCATTAAAAAGTTTTTTATTAGCAAACGTTATTTCTGTAGCAATTTTATTATTCATATTTAAATTATTATTGCCTTCCACTTTAGGCCTTTTTGGATATCTAGAAGTTTTTTTTGTGAATGATCTGGGAATGCCTTTTAATACTGGAACTATTTTTACGGCAATCTCAATAATTGGTTTCTTCTATATTGCAATTAAGACCACAAGAGAAAAAAGATGGATTAAAATTAATACATTTTTACTTTGTATAATGTTTGTTTTTATTGGCTTTTCATCATGGCTTATGATACCAATAAGGTCAAATGCCAATACAGTTATTAATGAAAATGCTCCTTCTGACGCAAGAGCTTTATTAGCTTACTATAATTTAGAACAGTATCCAGACACCCACCTTTTTTATGGCCCCATGTACTCCGACGCTTATGCTGGTCAAGATATTGACCAACCCTACAAAGACGATAAACCTAAATACGAGAAAGACCTTTTAAAAAATAAATATATTGTAGTTAACGATTGGGAGTCTGGTAAAATTAATTCTAATAATAATCATGTAGGGTTGCTACCAAGAATGTGGAGTTCTGAGCACGCAGCTAACTACATGAAGTATTTTGGATATTTAAATTTTGAAATAAAAACTGATTACAAATCTGAAGAAAAATTAACACAAATAGTAAATCAATTTAGGAATAATTTTAATGAAGGAGATATTGATTCAGAAGGGTATCATGAATTTCTATCACAATATGGCGGATATCTAGATATCGAAAAACCAAATTTATTGTCCAACTTGAAATATCTTTTTCAGTATCAAATGGGTTCGATGTATTGGAGATATTTTATGTGGAATTTTGCTGGGAAACAAAATGATATTCAATGGAAATACGACCTTTTAAATGGGAACTGGATAAGTGGGATTAAATTTATTGATGAATTTAGACTTGGCCCTCAGCAAAACTTATCGGAAGATGTACTAACCAATAAAGGTCGAAATAGATATTATTTTCTCCCTTTGATTTTAGGAATTATTGGATTATTATTAGTTTTCAAAAAAGATAAAAATCTCTTCTGGGTTGTTACTGTTTTATTCCTTTTTACTGGGCTAGCCTTGAAAGTTTATGTCAACGAAAGAGTTTTTGAGCCAAGAGAAAGAGACTATGCTTTGGTTGGCTCTTTTTATGTCTTTTCTATTTTTATTGGCTTGAGTATAATTTCTGTTTACAGAAAACTAAAGACTTTTCTAAATAATAAAACCTCGATTCCATTGTCAATTGGACTATTATTAATAGTTCCTTTTTTAATGGCTTATGAAAATTGGGATGACCATGATAGATCAAACAGATATACCGCACAATCTCTTGCTAAGGCTTATTTAGATTCTATTGACGAAGGCTCTGATTCGATGATATTTACAATTGGAGATAATGACACATTTGCTTTGTGGTATGCTCAAGAAATAGAAAACTACCGCACAGATGTAAGAACAATAAACACAAGTTTAATAGCAACGGATTGGTATATAGATCAAATGAAAAAAAGGACCTATAATAGTAGCCCAATTCCTTCTCAACTTGAACACAAGCAGTATGCTTATGGTGTTAGAGACTATGTCAAACATGAGGCTCTTATCGACTCTGTTAGATGGGATATTAAAGATTTTATGAACTGGGTCGGTAGTGACCATCCGAGAACAAAATATAAAAACCTATTACAACAATACGGGGCAGAGATGTCGAATGTTCCAAAATTTACTCAAAACATGGTTTTTTATCCAACAAATAAAATTAGGATTCCTGTTAATAAAAAAAATGTAATTGAAAGTGGTTTGGTAAATTTAAAAGATGCTAGTTTAATAGTAGATTATATTGATATTGACCTTCCGTCAAGTGGACTTTACAAAAATCAGCTTTTAATGTTAGACATATTAGCTAATAATGATTGGAAAAGGCCGATATATTTTACAGGTGGAAGCTATAATGATTCAGAATATTTATGGATGAAAGATTACTTACAATTGGATGGATTAGTATATAAATTAGTTCCAATAAAAACTGAAATTCCTAAAAACAACCCATATGAACTTGGTAGAATAGATTCTGAGCTTATGTACCGTATAGTTAAAGGATGGGAATGGGGTAATTCTAATGGGTCTAATATTTACCATGATCCTGAAACAAGAAAAAATAGTATTTCTTTTAGGGGGAATCTTCATAGATTGGCTTTAAAACTTTTAGAAGATGGAGAAAATGATAAAGCAGAAGAAATCTTAGACTTATCATTGAAAAAAATTCCTATTCAATATTTTGGGTTTTATAGCCTTTTGGAACCTTACATATCAACTTATTACAAACTTGAAAAGTTTAAGAAAGGAGACCAGCTTTTTGAAAGTTTAGCAAAAAAATATATTCAAAATTTAAATTATTATTCAGAGTTATCCAAATCTAAAGGTTCTAGATTTTCCATTTATACTTATGCAGAAAACATTATAACTGATAGTGAAAGATATCGAAGTTTAGTTGAATCTGTTTTAAACTCTAATAATATTGATATTAAAGGTAAAGCAATTGAAGATTATGTTAAAAGTACAAGCTTTGTTAAAGAGCTTTATGGGGATTACGAATATTACACTTTACTAACCCCTTTTCTTGAAGATCTTTACAAATCAAAAAATCATAACTTACCAAAAAATCTTTATCTAAATATTTCTAAAGAATTTAGGAACAGACTTGTGCTTTTTGAAGAAATGCAACCAGAAAACAAGACTAACTATATTGAAAATATTGCTAATAATTTATTTCAATATACCAAGATTTTAAATATTTTAAAGGAGAATGAAAATGACGAGTCTTTTATAAAGTCTGAAATAGAAACTTTTCTAGCTTTAAAAGAAAGTTTGACTAATTAATAAAGTCCTTAATTATACTAATGAGAGTATTGGAATCTTGCTCTCCGCTTTGTCTCCATACCATTTCTCCTCCCTTATAAATCATAAGAGTAGGTAATAATTTAACCCTAAGAGCTTCGGCTAATTCATTATTCTTATCTACGTTTATTTTAATTACTTTTCCCTTGTCACCAATTGCTGCCGCTACATCTCTTAACACAGGGTGCATAACTGAACAAGAATCATTGTCGTCAGTATAAAAATCCAAAAGAATAGGAACGTCTAGACCAATAAGCTCTCCAAATTTTGACATAAGACAAGATTTATATATCTACAAAAATAGCATTTTTAAAAAAATCAAATTTTCTTTAATTTAATAACTGTTATTTCAGGCCAAATACCCACTCTACCAGGAAATGCTAATACACCAAAGCCTCTATTAACATTTAAATATTGGCCTTTCTCTAAATACAATCCTGCCCAATATTTATAAGCCCATTTTATTGGACTCCATTTAATCCATCCAGGAATCTCAATCCCAAATTGCATGCCGTGAGTATGTCCACTTAAAGTCAAATGAAAATGAGTTTGATGATTTAAGAGTTTTTTTTCCCAATGTGAAGGATCATGCGTCATAACGATTTTAAAACTTTCATTATTCAATCCTTGACATGCTTTATCAATGTCTCCATTTTTTTTAAATCCTCCTTTTCCCCAATTTTCAACTCCAATAATATTAATACTTTGTTTCTCTTTAGAAATTTTCACATTTTCATTTAATAACATTTTAAAACCCATTTCTTTCTGTAAATTTAAAAGTTGATTGAAATTTTTCTTTTTTTCATCTTTTGTGTCCCAGGAAACATAGTCCCCGTAATCATGGTTGCCTAAAATTGAATATTTCCCGCAGGAAGCTTCGATTTTTGAAAAAACATCTTTCCATTTAATTAATTCATTTGCCTTTGAGTTGACAAAGTCACCAGTAAATAATACTAAATCTGATTTTTGTTTGTTAATTAAATTTACAGCGTATTCTACTTCTTCAGAGTTCTTTAAACTCCCACAATGAATATCAGAAATTTGAGTTAGTTGAAAGCCATCAAATTTCTCAGGTAAATCTTCAAACTCTAATTCATAATTAATAACTTTATAATTATACCTTCCTTTAAAAATTCCATAAACAACAAATGGCAATGGAATAGAAGCTAAAAAAAGAGCAATCTTACTAACAAATTGTCTTCTTTGAATAAAAATATCATTTGAATCATTGAAACTAAACAAAAACTTAACTGAAAAAGTTAAAATTCTGACTATATCTTCAAAAAACAAGAATGAGCATATAATTAATTTAAATCCTAAAAGAGTTATTAAGAATGCCATTGGAATCGATAAATAATCATAAAATAAATCTGAAATATTTAAAGAATAATAGTTTAAATATAAATAACTTAAAAAAAGAAAAATATATATTAAAAAATTAATTGATAGGTAAACTTTAGAAATCCAATTAAATTTAAATAATGTTTTAAAAGACTGAAAAGCGTATATTTCAATTGATAAAATTATTATAATAACTAATGTCCATCTCACACTTATATTTTTTAAATTTAAAGGGTCTAAATTAGAATTTTAATTGTCATTAAATGTCTTCAAAAAAGAAATTATTTTTAATTGATGCCTACGCATTAATTTTCAGAGGGTATTACGCCTTCATTAAAAATCCCAGAATAAATTCTAAGGGGATGGACACAAGTGCCATAATGGGTTTTATGAATTCGCTTTTAGATTTAATAAAAAGAGAGAAGCCAGATAATTTAGCTGTAGCATTTGATAAGGGAGGATCAAGTGACCGAAAAGAGATTTTTGAAGAATATAAAGCAAATAGAAATGAAACACCGGATGCAATTAAGATTGCTGTACCATACATTCAAGAAATATTAAAGGCAATGCAAATTCCTATTTTAATAGAAAGCGGATATGAAGCTGATGATATAATAGGAACAGTAGCCAAAAATGCAGAAAAAAATAATTACGAAGTTTTCATGGTTACTCCTGACAAAGATTTTGCCCAGTTGGTTTCAGAAAATATTTTTATGTATAGACCAGCCAGAATGGGAAATGGCATAGAAATATGGGGGGTTGAAGAAGTCCAAAAAAAGTTTGAGATTATAGATCCTTTGCAGGTAATTGATTTTTTAGGAATGATGGGAGATGCTGTTGACAATATTCCTGGGTTGCCTGGTGTTGGTGAAAAAACTGCCAAAAAATTTCTAAAAGAATATGGATCCATGGAGAATCTTTTGAGAAATACAGATAAAATAAAAGGGAAACTCAAGGTGAAAATTGAACAAAACAAAGAGAAAGGTCTACTTTCAAAAAAACTAGCTACCATCATTTTAGATGTTCCCATTGAATATGATTTAAAAAGTTTTAAATTTCAAAATCCTGATGAAAATAAAATTAAAGAAATTTTTAGAGATTTAGAGTTCAAAAGAATGACTGAAAATTTCATGAAGATATTCTCATTTGAAGAAGAATCAGTTGGAAAAGTTGAGATTCAAAGAGAAATTCAATATGACTTGTTTAATTCTCCTGGTGAACTAAATGAAGAATTAAAAAAAGATGATTTTAGTAAATCCAAACATTTTTATCAAATAATACAGCGAGATTTTGGAAAAAACTTACTTTTTAATAAAATTTTAAAACAAAAATTTGTATCTGTTAGCTTATTCAGTTCAGAAATAAATAAAAACAATTTTGGAATTTCATTTACTTGGAACTCTCACAAAAGTTATTATACACAAATTGACGAGGACACTAAATCTATTGAATTTTTAAAATCGCTTTTTAAGAAAGATGATATTACAATTATCGGATATGATTTAAAAAAGACATTTAAATTTTTAAATCAATTTAATATTAA
>TARA_B110001450_G_scaffold143323_1_pt1 | contig 14483 bp, 12 predicted proteins | sample TARA_B110001450 | Tara Oceans TARA_B110001450 (sample SAMEA4396538) | marine metagenome | biome: Polar Biome; feature: [SRF] surface water layer (ENVO:00010504); material: water (ENVO:00002006), including particulate matter (ENVO:01000060) such as... | depth 5 m | reverse complement strand
AGATTTAGTTAAAATATATGGTTCATCAACAATAGGTTTAGATTTTTGTTGAATAATATATTCATTATTTGTATTATTTTTTGTATTATTTTTTGTAGAAATAGTATAACGTAAAGAGTTATTATTTTCAACGAGTTTATTTTCATTGTAAGGTAAGAAACCATAAATCAATTCAATTTTATATTCAAAATCAAGAATAGGATTAAAACCTAATGCAATTGTTTTACCAGAAATATCATTATATATAAAAAAATAATCAATAGTATTCCATCCTTTAATTAAGTTTATTTCATTATTAACATCATCATCCTTGTGTATATTACTGCCTACATAATTATAATTAACAAATAAACAAAAATCACATAAATTATCTGGAAATATTAAATTAGCAGTATGATCTTGATTTAATAATATATTTAATTTATATCTTAATAATAAATTAGGTTTATTTTTAAATATATATTTTTGATAAGTATCGTATATATCAAGTTGATAATCGCGTTTAACTGTATTTGTATTTCCAAATTCAGTATAATCAATAAATTGTAAATTACTTTGATATAATATTTCTTTTTTATTATTTTCATCATCTAAATTAGAATAAGAATCTAAATGTATATAATCAATATAATCAGGAATTAAATTACTATATAGTAAATCTTTATTTAATATAGTAGTATCAGTAATATTGGAATATATTTCAAGTCTAATATGCCAATCAACAAAACTAGTATATTTAATACGATCATATTGATCTTTAACTGCTACACCTAATCTTAAATCTTTAATTTTAGTGTTAATACTTTCAATAGTAGTAGTATTACCTTTAATTAAATTACTATTAGTTTCAATAGATTTAGACATTTTATATTATTTTAAATAAATAATATAAAATATGTTTTCAGAAATACTTTATGATATTTTAAGTAATTTAGATATTATAGGTTTTTTTTCAAGTTTTTTAATATTAATATTATTAATACATATTTTTAACGATTTTTATATAAATTATAGAGATGCATTTGCTAATATATTATTACCAATTAATACATTTATAAATGCAATCTTCGCACCAATATATTATACATCCGATTTTACAAAACATTTTGTAATAAGTTAAGTATATAAAAAAATATATCTTTAATATTAATAAGAATGCATTACTATAATGATATGTTAGATGAAGAATCACCTATAATAGAACAAAATGAAAAAATACGTTTGCCTTTAAAAAAACATCAATTAGCCGGAATATGTAAGGCTTATAAAATGGAACAAGAAGAAAAAATATATCATAATGATGAAATAAATGAAAATAGTTATTATGAAATAACAACAAATATAGGTATTATTGGTGAAAAAGTAGGTTATGGAAAAACTATAACTGCCTTAGCAATTATAGCACATTCCCCAATTAATAGTTTAAAAATAAATAATTCTTCATTGAAGAGTTATAATACTCAGGTAAAAATAAAACAAACAGATGTAATCAAAAACGCAGCAATTATATCAAATATTCAAAAATATGATACGGAACTAATAAGGAGTAAATATATTAATACAACATTGGTAATAGTTCCAAGAGGTCCAGTATATACACAATGGGTAAGGAGTATTCAAAATGATACTAAATTAAGTGTATTATTGTTAGATGATATTCGTATAATAAAGAAGATAGAAAAACCGAATGATAATAATATTGAAAGAATTAAGAAGTATTTCGAAAGATTTGATTTAGTGTTGATAAAAAATACAACTTTCCGTAAATTTATGAATTATATGGAACATGATAGTTTTTTTATAAAATATTGGTCTAGAGTAATTGTAGATGAAGCTCACGATATATTAATGTCAATTGGTAATATTTCCTTTTTATATAAGTGGTTAATAAGTGCAACTTATACAAATTTATTAAATATAAGGTATTGTGTTAATGCGAATGTATATTTAATTCGTGAATTAATAAAAAACGAATTAAATCATATATTGATAAAATCAAAGGATTCATTTATAAAAAAGAGTTTTGATCTTCCACCGATAATTGAAAAAACATATAAATGCAAAATGTTAAATAGGTTAAGTGCAATTCGTCCATATTTATCTAGATCACAAATTGAACGATTAAATGCGTCAGATTTATTAGGTATTATGCGTGAAATAGGTGGTAATGTAGCTACTGAAAATGGTATAATAGAATGTTTTACAAATAAATTAAATAAAGATTTGCATAATAAGAAATGTGAGAAGAATATGATAGAATATATGGCTTTATCCGATGAAGAAAAAGAACAAAAATATGAAAGTATAAATAGAATAATATCATCATTAGAATCTAAGATTGAAGATTTAACTGTAAGGATAAGTAATATAAGTGATAAAAATTGTGCTATATGTTTAGATAATTTAACAAATCCTTTAATATTGAATTGCACACATTCTTATTGTGCATCTTGTATTATGATGTGGATAAGAACAAATAAAAAGTGTCCAGAATGTAGAAAAGAAATAGATATATCTGATACAACTTTTATAACGAATACTACGATTACATCTCCAATTGATAGATCTAAAATAAAAAGTAAAGAAAATACATTAATTGATATTATAAATAATAAACACGATGGTAAGTTTTTAATTTTCAGTAAAATTGAAAATGGTTTTTCAAATATTATAAATAATCTTAATAATCATGATATTTCTTATACTGAAATTAAAGGAACTACTGGTTGTATGAATAATATTTTAGAAAGATTTCGTAAAGGTGAAATTAAAGTTATATTACTTAATACAAATTATGCGGGTTCAGGTATAGATATTAGTTTTGCAACTGATGTTATTATTTATCATTCTATGAATAATGAAAGAACACAAGCAATTGGAAGAGCACATCGTGTTGGAAGAACAAATCCATTATATGTTCATACTTTATTATATGAAGAAGAAACTCAAGATGAATATTATTAGTTTTTAGCAATACGAACAATTGCTTCACACATTAAACTAATTAAAATTGCTAATAAAATTAGTATAAATAATTCATATATACGATCAAATAATTTGTCAGTTTTATCAGGTTTATCAATTTTATCAGTTTTATCAGTTTTATTAGGTTTAGTAGTTTTATTAGGTTTAGTAGTTTTAGTAGTTTTTTTGGTATATGGGACGATAGTAGTATTATTAAATTCAGTATATTCTTCATCATCTAAATAAGCATCTAATTCATCATCAATATTAGATTCAATTTTGGTATCAATACTATTCATATCATTTAAAGCTTGTTCATATTGTTTTTTTGCTTTTTCTTCAATAGGAAAAATATAAGGTGGTGCTTGTAAAGGATCGCATTGATTATGAGTAGTAGTTCTTGAGAGGTCATTTGAAACCATAGTAGAATCAAATTTATCATATGGATGAATATTGTTATTATGTTCCATAGGTTCTATAGATTCCATAGGTTCTATAGGTTCTACATCTTTACTAAGTTTCTTCTTCTTAGGTTTTTTGAAACTTGAAATATTATATGCTTCTTCCAAAGTTGCATATAGCATATTATCTTTTGTAATATAGTAATATAAAATGGATACAGTATGGAAAACAATGATTTTAGTGATATTAATACTATATGTAATAATAATAGCATTAAACCCATCTATGAAAAACCCATATTTTATGATTGTAGTATATGAAAATCCTTTATTATTGCTATTTATAGTATTATTTGCTTATTATATTTCACAATGGGATTTAAAGATCGGTTTATTATTATTAATATGTGCTATAGCGATATATCTTGATATAATATTAATAAAAAAAGGAATAACAAATAAAGAACAACCTAAAGATGATCGAGCCTTTATCGCTTATGTCAATAGCATTAATTCATATTGGAAGTAAATATTTATCATTAGAATTGACAGAACAACAAAAAGAAATGTTAAAACATCCTTTATCTCAAATAATAATATTAACAGCAATAATATATGCTTCAACGAAGGATATTTATAAAACAATATTATTAGTAGTAACAATATATATATTTATTTATGTAATTTTTAATGAAAATCATGAGATGTCAATAATATTACCGAATAATGAAATGAAGAAACATTATATTAATTCTTTTTACTCAGAAAAAAATAGTTTATTAGACATCCTAAGGTAAAACTAACAACACTTAAAATAATAGAATAAATAGTTTGTTCAATATCAATTTCAAGAAAATTGCAATTTTCTACAAAATTAATACATAATTCAACAATAATAGTTTTAAAGAACATTAGAAGGTAATCAGTAAAACCGAATATTATACCTAATGCTCCATATGTTATAATATGAAATGCAAAATATTGTACATAATTTTTATCAGATTTATATAAAAATTTGTCAAAGAAATTTAAATATAATCTACATTTGATATAAACAAATAGTAATGAAAATACAATCGCAAATATAATATATAAATAATAAATTTTATTTAAACTATCTTTATCGAAGTATTTATCAAAAATAATCATAGTTTATTAATGATTAACAATTTATTTTATTATACTTAAAAATGATATTAATATATTATAAATATAAATAGCTATGCCATTATATTCATCTTTAGGTTATAATATAGATCAAGATATTGATATTGAAACTATTAAAGGTATTCAATTTTCATTATTAAGTCCCGATGAAATTATTAAAAGATCTGTATGTGAAGTTACTAAAACTGATACATATGCAGGTAATGAACCAGTAGTAAATGGATTATTTGATATTCGTATGGGTGCTTTAGAACTGAATCGTCTTTGTGGAACGTGTGGATTGAAAGCGAGTCTTTGTCCAAATCATATGGGTCATATTGTTTTAGAAACCCCTTTATATCATATTATGTTTTACGATATAACACGTAAATTATTAAAATGTATGTGTTTTCATTGTAGTAAATTGCTAGTATCAGAAGATACTACCGATAAAAACTTTAAAGAAGAAATTATTCGTATAAAAAATATTAAAAATAATCAAAAAAGGTTTGATGCTTATCTCAAGTTTATAACAAGTATTCAAAGTAAATATAAAAATAATGGAGTATGTGGTTTTGATGGATGTACAGGATGTAATAATAGTTTGCATTATAATGTAAAGAAAACTCCATTTAAATTACATTTAGAATATATGGAAGATAAAAATAAAACAGAAATTGAAATAACAGCAGAACAAGTATTAAAAGTATTTAAAAGGCTTAGTGATAAAGATATTGAATTATTAGGGTTTCATCCTATTTGGTCAAGACCTGAATGGTTGCTTTGTACTGTGCTTCCTGTGCCTCCTCCAGCAGTGAGACCGAGTATTATTGAAGAGAATGGACAAAGACGTGAAGATGATTTAACACATAAGTTATGTGATATAGTGAAGTTTAATCAATTTTATAGAGAGAAGAAAGAGAAGGATAAAAATATGGATATTTTAAAGAATTCTGCACTTATATTACAATATCACGTATTTACTTTGCTTAATAATTCAATTCCAGGTATTACGGCATCTTTACAAAGGAATGGTCGTAAAATGAAGAGTGTATCAGATCGTATGAAAAAGAAGGATGGTCGTATTCGTGGTAATTTGAATGCAAAACGTGTAGATCAATCAGCACGTTCTGTAATTACCCCAGATCCTTATATTTCTATAGATCAACTTGGAATACCAATTAAAGTAGCAATGAATTTAACATTTCCGGAGATAGTAAATTCGTATAATATTGAGAGGGTTAAAGAGTTGATATTGAATGGTCCTGATAAATGGCCTGGAGCAAAATATATTCATAAAACCAATAAAAACAATATTACAATTAATATTAAATATTGTAATTTAGGTGAAATTGCAGATAAATTAGAATATGGAGATGTGGTTCATCGTCATATTCAAGATGATGATTATGTCTTATTTAATAGGCAACCGTCATTACATAAAATGTCAATGATGTGTCATCGTGCAAAGGTAATGCCTTTTAAAACATTTCGTTTAAATGTTTTAGATACACCACCATATAATGCAGATTTTGATGGCGATGAGATGAATATGCATTTACCGCAAACGGTGCAAACAATGAATGAATTAAAAGATTTAGCATATATTCCATATATGATAATAAGTCAAAAGGATGGTATTCCTATAATAGGTATGGTTCAAGATGTTTTATTGGGATCATATCGTATTAGTGATGATAAAGTTCGTATAGATGCTAAAGCAGTAGCAAATTTACAAATGGTAAATTCAATGTTTAGTGGTAATTTACCATCAAATACGAAAATATATACAGGTAAGGAGGTTTATTCAATGATATTACCCCCAAATATGAATACAAAAGTAAAGAAGTTTGAAGTTATTAATAGTGTGATAAAAGCGGGTAAATTGGATAAACATTCATTTAAATCATTATCAAGTGGTTTAATTCCGTTGATCTATCATGATTATGGTCCAACAGCTTGTCGTAATTTCTTAGATAATACCCAACGTTTAATTTGTCGTTGGTTAATGTTGGATGGTTTTAGTGTAGGATTAAGTGATTTAATGATGGAAGAAGAACATAAAATAAATGTTAAAGAGGTAATAAAAAAGAATAAAGATGAAGCGATTAAATTGTTAGATGATTTTCGTAGTGGTCAATTAAGAAATGATACAATTTATGATAATGAAATGTTTATTGAAAATAAACTTATTAATGTTGTTAATAAGTTGAATAAAGATGTTGAAAACATTTGTATGAAAACTTTAAATGATGATACAAATCGTATGATTAATATGGTTAATTCGGGTAGTAAGGGTAAAAATAGTAATGTGACGCAAATAATGGGTTGTGTTGCACAAATTAAAGTAGAAGGAAAACGTATTCCATATGGATTTACGGGTAGAACTTTACCTCATTATACTAAATATGATGATGGTCCAGAAGCACGTGGATTTGTAGAAAATGGATTTATTGAAGGTCTTACACCACAAGAAGTATTTTTTCATGCAATGGGTGGTCGTGAAGGTTTAATTGATACAGCAGTTAAAAGTGTAACAGGAGATACACCTATTATAATAATAGAAAATGGTGAAACAAAATATATTAATATTGGTGAATGGATTGATAGTAAAATTGATAATCCAGATAATAAGACTTTAGTAGAACAATTTGGACCAGAAGATGCTAATATGGAAATGCTTGGATTATTTGAAACGGAAGCTTATATACCATCCTGTTATAAAGATGGTAACATAATTTGGGGTAAAATGACTAATGTAAGTCGCCACGATTCAGGTGATATATTATATAAAATAATTACTAAAAGTGGTCGTAATGTTAAAGTAACAAAAAGTAAATCACTTGTTATATGGGATTCAGATAACAAGTTATTTGTAGCGACAGAAACTCCTAATGTAAAAATTGGAGATGCTATTCCTGTATCTGAAATATTACCTGAACCGCCTGATGTAATTAAACCTTATATTGATATGACCAAGTATTTTTCTAAAAATGAATATATCTTTAGTAGTGATTTGTTTAAAGCAAAGGATATGATTGGTAATACTAGATCTTTACCAGGTGATTGGTATAAAAAAAATAATGAAAATGAATTTACATTGCCTTATCCAAATCAAAAAGCTTTACGTAGAGCATTAAATGAAGGTAAAAATCGTATTGAAATGATGAAACCTAATTCAATTTATTCATATGGTAGTACAAAGATAACTACTCATTTTCCAGATATGTTTAATTTAGATTTTGAAAATGGTGTATTTATTGGTTTGTTTTTAGCAGACGGAAATGCACGAGTTAAACAAGGTGATATATGTATTACAAAAAATGAAATAGGAGTAGTAGAATTTACTAAATATTGGTTTTCAAAATTTGGTATTAATTATCGTATTGATGATAGAACTGAAAACAGAGCTTATCCAACATATAGTGTTGTAGGATATTCAACTATTTTAGCAAAATTCTTAGAAATAATATTAGGGCATACAGCTGAAAATAAATATGTTCCAGACTTTGCTATTACTGCACCTATTGAATTTGTAAAAGGTATCATATCTGGATATTTTTCTGGAGATGGTAATATTGATACAAATACAAAAACTATTCAAGCGCGTTCTATTTCTGAAAAACTCATTATTACAATGAGCAATCTTTGCGCAAGAGTTGGAATATTTGCTAAAATAAGTAAAACCGAACCTACTATTAAAAATCGCGGTAAAGATTCAAAATCTTTTCATACTACTAAACCATCATATATTATGTATATTCGTGCAAAATGGGCAGTTAAATTTAAACAAGAAATATTATTAGTAAATAATGATAAACAAGCTAAACTTAATAAACTTGATATTACTAAATTAGAACATTCTAACTTTTCTACACATAATGAAGTAGTGTTAGATGAAATTGTAGATATTAAAATTATTTCACAGGATATTGTAGCAAGTGTTTATCCAAAAGCATATGATGTTACAGTTCCTGAAACTGGTATGTTTTCAACGGGACACTTGATACACTGTATGAATACCAGTGATACGGGTTATATCGAGAGGAGGCTGGTAAAATCGATGGAAGATACAAAGGTTTATTATGATTTTACGGTAAGAAATGCAACGGGTGTTATTGTTCAATTCTTATATGGTGAAGATGGTTTTGATGGTTCTAAAGTTGAGAAACAAGAAATACCTGTAATTAAGATGAGTACATTGGAAATGGTGGATAATTATTTATTACGTAAAGAGGATGAATTGAGCGTATATATGTTAAAATCCACAGTAGATAAAATAAAGAAATCAACATATGATAAATTAAATAAATTATTTGAAGAAATAGTTAATGATAAGACTGAAATTATTAATAAAGTTTTTGATGGATGTATGAAAACTGATATATTATATTGTATTCCTTTTGAAAGAATATTAATTGATGCTAAAACTAAACTTGAAAATGCTAATGTTAAAAGACGTAAAACTGATTTAGATCCTGAATATGTTTTAAATAAAATTGATTGGATTAAGAATAATTTAATTTTAGATGAAAAAGCTTCATTATTCTTTAGACTTTTGGTAAATACATATTTAAATCCTAAACAAATGATTGTTCATTATGGATTTATGAAAACTATATTTGATTATATTATTGAAAAAATAACCAAATCATTTAAACAATCCATCGCACATCCTGGGGAAATGGTTGGTATTGTTGCTGCACAAACAATTGGAGAAATAGGAACTCAAATGACCTTAGATTCTTTTCACGTATCGGGAACTGATGCGGCAGTAAATGCAACATCTGGTGTTCCAAGGTTAAAAGAATTATTAAGTGTTAGTAAAAATATTAAGACACCTACAATGTTTATTCATCTTAAAGATGATATATCTAAAGTTGATATTCCTGATATTGATAAAAAAGATGAACAATTAATTGAAGAATATAAAAGAAACTCTATCAATGTTAAAAATAATATTGAAGTTATTCGTCTTTGCGATGTTGTTTATAAAAGTGAAATATATTGGGATGATAATACATTAACAAATATAGAAGATGATAAAGAATTTGTTGCTATGTATAATTTATTTAGTAATGAAGAAGAAAATAAAAGTAATCTTGTATTACGACTTCTAATTGATAAAGAAAAAATGCTAATGTATGATCTTAAAATGATCGATTTATATACACAAATTTCTATTAATTATTCTAAATATATTAATTGTATATATAGTGATGATAATGCGGAACAATTAATTATGCGTATTAAACTTGATATTAATAGTCCTAATATTAATACCTTATGTCAAACAGAAGATCATATTACTATATTAAAAGCAATTGAATATAATTTAATTTATAATATGTTAGTTAAAGGTATTAAAGGTATTAAAAAAGTATCTTTAAAATCAATAACAAAACAAGAATATGATAATGATGAAAATAATTTTAAAAGTGTTTTACGTTGGTCTCTTAATACCGATGGAACTAATATGAAAATGTTATTCAAAAATATTAATGTAGTTTATCAAAAATCTTATTCAAATGATATACGTGAAATATACACTACACTTGGTATTGAAGCCGCGCGTAAAGCATTAATATTAGAATTAGATAATGTTATTGGTGAAGGTGCTATTAATTATAGACACGTATCCTTATTAGTTGATACTATGACAAATCGAGGACAATTAATGTCTATTGATAGACACGGTATTAACCGAAGTGATGTTGGTCCATTAGCGAAATGTAGTTTTGAAGAAACTACTGATATGTTAGTAAATGCTAGTATATTTAGTGAATATGATCAATTGAATGGTGTTAGTGCGAATGTAATGTTAGGTCATAAGACACCTTGTGGGACTGGTGATTTTGATATAATTATAGATGAAGATAAATATTTCAATACAATGAAAGATATCATTATTCATAAAAATAATATTACACCTATTATTGAAAATGAAGAAGATCAAGATATATTCATTAATGTTAATATACCTGATATTTCTAATACTGATTCATCTAAACAATGCTTTATTAACCGTTTTTCATAAAATTAGAAAAATTATATGCGGATCTTTGTTGTTCAAATGGAGTAAAACCGTTATTATATCTTAATATAGTTGGAAATGCAACTACTCGTTTTTGTAATAAAGGATAGTTATTTAAATATCTTCCATCTATTTCATATATTTTAATATTGGAATTTATTGAAGTATCTCTTGTTAATTGTTGTTTAGCTCTCTCCCATTCTGGCATCATTTGATTACAAAAATAACAACTATCTAATTTAGCAAAATATATTGCTTTATTTTCAAGTTTGAAATCTCTTTTATTATCTGTTAATTTTATTACTTTTGGTATTGAAAAATCTAATTTTTTTTCTATTATTTTAGGTTTTACAACTGCTTTAGGTTTTACAACTGCTTTAGGTTTTACAACTGCTTTAGGTTTTACAACTGGTTTTACCCCAGGTGGCTTCTTAATAGCTACTTTTTTTTTAGGATCCATTTAATTTATATACAATGAAATAAATGGAACCTACACATTATAAAACTGCTTCTGATATTTCTTGTAATAATATGGTAAAACTTGCTAAAAAACAAGCCGATCAAAATCATAATATATTTTTAAATCGTATGATTTCTAAAAATTGTGGTAAAGGTGATAAAGATGGATATTTTATTATTGGAGAAATGATTAATCCTAAACATTGTGATAATAGAAGATCTAATTACAATTTTGATTGGTGGGATACTAAATATAAACAACCTTGTGTTGGTGAAGAATTTAATATCAATACTAAAAATAAAAAAATATCTGATAAAAATAATTTTAATAATTGTAATCCTACTGATTTCTCTCAAGCAAATCAAGTATCACAATATAATAGTAAATATGATAATAATTTTAAATATAATACACCTAAAGTATGTGGTATGATCTAATCTTTAGGATCACATAATTGAGTCTTTGGATTTCTTCTTGTTCCATTTGGACAACGTGGTAATTTAACTTTGTTTTTTAAATCTTTTTTTGGAATACATTCTTTTGTAATTTTATCTTTATATGTTCCATTTGGACAACGTTTTAATTTAGGTTTAACAATATCTTGTTTTGGTATTGCTTTTGTATTATTATTAATAATTTTATAAATATTTTCTTTTTTAATAGAATCAATTATATTAGATTCTATTTTTTTGATATCAAATTTGTTATATACACTATTTAAATATTCATCTGACATAAAACGTCCATCATTCTTTTGTCGTTCTTTTGCTCTACTGAAAGCTATATTATCCGCAACATCTACACAAATAATAGATGGTTTAAAACCATTTAATAATGCTGATTTTATTAAATTAGCACAATGTTTATCATCTGAACAAGCTGAATCATATATTATATTTTTATTTGTTTTTAAAAAATATGGAAGTATGGATAATTGCATTGAATTTTGTATATGATGTAAAGTATTAATTGTTGCATAAATATTTGCTTCTATATTTCCATCATTATTTGCATAACATTTCAATGTCTTACCATTTACTATATAATCTTCACCTATTTTTCCTTTACCTGATATTTCTTTTATAAAATCTTTATTATAATATCGTAAATCATCAGGATTTAAATTAATAAAATTATCTACCGCTATACCAAATTCTTTTTCTAAATTGTTTTTAATAAAATAAGATTTACCCGCACCTGGTTTTCCTATTAATAATATAAAATGTTTATCATTAGATATATTTGTTTTATAATTATATTCTAGATCTTTAATATATCCCTTTATATTTGTAGTATTCGTTTTATATAGTTTTTTACCAAAATCCATAAAAACAAATTTGGGTTCTTTTGTAAATTTCATTGAAGAACTAAATATATTATATAAATCGAATGATATACAACCTGTTTTTATTTTAAACTGATTTTCATTATATTTCTTTGCAATTAAAGTATATTCATTATTATCTTTAGATATTAATTCCAATATTATATTACGTGGTATCAATATTTCTTTTTCAACTTTATATAAAGTATTTGAAACCATATTTATATAAGGCAATCCTTCATCTAAATAAATTTTATAAATATAACCATTTTTTCCTGCAAATTGTTTTGCGATCGCTTTTGATGATGAAACAGATGTAAAGTTCAGAACAAATACTTTTTCACCTATATTATATAATTCATTTCCAATCGTATTAGTATATTTAGATTCCATTCCACGATAAAAAACTTTATTTTTATTTATTTTCTCATATCTAGGCGCAGCTTCTATAAAAGCTTTATCTACTTTTTCAATTTCTTTATTTATTATTTCTCTAACTTCAATATTCGTGTTTAAATGAACTTTATAATATTTATAAATAACTGAATCAACTTTTGAAGTTGGTTTATCTTTATTATTTAAATAATCTTGTTTTAATAAAACTGAATTTATATACATATATAAATCACTACTATATAACCTCAATATATTCGATATTAATGAATTAAAATATACATCGTCAAAATATGGTAAATTTTTTATATTATTTTTATTTGGTGTATCCTTAGTATAAAATCCTTTATGTAAATCTATTGTTGATAATTCCAAAAATTCTTTATTAATATATACACCATCAATACTATTATCTGATAACTCTAATATCTTTGTTTTTTTTAATAATTTATTTAAAATTTGCAAATCTATTACTATCTTCTTATTAATAAAAAATCCTATATTAAAATATGTTGATTTTTCTTTATATGTTTGTTTTTTAAGTAATTGATTATTAACAATAATACATTTTTTCATTTCATTTGAAGAAGTTATCATTGATTTATTAATACCATATGCTTGATCGTTGTGTATTATAACAATATTATCATTATCATTATTTATAAAATCATTAATAGGTATATATTCTAAATTAATAGGATCATATATAGACATTTAATTTAATATTATATATTAAATGAAACAAAGTGATATTAAAAAATATTTAATTTACATTGAAAATAATAAATATTTTTATTATTTATTACCATTTGATATAATATCATATTATGTAAAAAATTGGTCAAAAAATAGAATTCAAGATGAACAAAAAGTAAATGAAATGTATGAAACATATATTGAAAAAAAACATTTGCATTTTTTTTTACATTTAGCTTTTGATAAAGAAGAGAAAATGGTATGTTATGATGGTAATCATCGTTTGCGTGTTTTAGAAAGACTTTTAACAATAGATAAAATTAATTTAAATATCTTTATTTCTGTTATGTGGGATTCCAATTATAAAGATATTTTTGAAGATTTTGAAAATCTTAATAAACAAAATACAATATCGGAAATTTATATAACTCAAGCTAAATATTCTGACATTTTTATTAAAAACGTTGAACAATTCGTTCATCATTATACAAATAAATATAAACAATTTGTTAAAATATCAAATTATCCTAAAGCACCTCATTTTAGTATAGATTTATTTAAAACTGAAATATTAGATATATATGAAAAATTACCTAAAGATAAAAAGGATTTAAATTTATTACAAGATATTTTTAATAAATATGAAAATCATATTAAAAATAATGTAGCTATCGCAAATAATAAAATATATGAAAAATGTAATAAATATAATTTTTGGTTATTTTATAAAAAACCCTTAGATATTGATATTATTCTTTCATATTGTTGATATTATTTTTACAGTATGTTGGATGCCAATAATAGTAAATCCAATAAAATGGTCCTAATAGATATGCAATTACTAATCCTATTATTTTATCAATAGGAGTTCCACTATAACCAAAACATATTAATGAATATATTAAAGCACCAATTGTTGCAAATAAAATAAAAAGTATTAACATAAAGATTATAATAGCTCCTATCATTTTATTTATATAATCCTAAATAAATGTAAAATTACTATTGTTTTCAAACAAAAAAATGATTAATGATAAGGATTGATATTTATCATATACAATGACC
>TARA_B110001450_G_scaffold75416_1_pt1 | contig 14566 bp, 13 predicted proteins | sample TARA_B110001450 | Tara Oceans TARA_B110001450 (sample SAMEA4396538) | marine metagenome | biome: Polar Biome; feature: [SRF] surface water layer (ENVO:00010504); material: water (ENVO:00002006), including particulate matter (ENVO:01000060) such as... | depth 5 m | reverse complement strand
ACTCGTAAAGCTCCTCTAATTCCTTCGTTAATTGCAAGTTCATCAAATCGCATACTTTCTCCACCTTCAAAAACTAATATTGGTACATTTTGTTTTTCTGCAGTTGCTCTAAAAGATTTATTTATTAAATCCGATTCAAACTGCATTGGAGCATTGAAGGTATTTGCTAATTGTTTGCTTAAATCACAATTAGGCGTATACCTAATTTGAGGATAATTATTTCGCATGGCTCCTCCTGTATGAAAATCAATACCAAAATCAATATGCGGTAAGATTTCATTTGTATGATAGTAGGCAATTCTTCCTGCTAATGAACCCGTTCTAGAACCAGGAAAACTTCTATTAACATCTTTTCCATCAGGCAAATCTCTTGAAAAATGTATAAATCCGTATACATTTAAAAGAGGTATAACAATAATGCATCCTTTTTTTACATTTTTAAAATAATCGTTTACCAACATGCGTTTACATGTTTCTACACCGTTAATCTCGTCACCATGTAAACCACCTTGAACTAAAACAGTTGGCCCAGGCTCTTTGGAGTTAAAAACATATACAAGTATATTTATTGGCGTTCCTGTTGGCAAAGAACCTATAGGCAACTCAATAACTTTGTGTTCACCTGGCTTTACAGCTGTTTTATAAATGGTTTTTGTGTTATTTACCAACATTCTTTTCTATTAATTGAATAATATTTTTTGCTACATTTACTTTAGTAGATTTTTCTATTCCCTCTAATCCTGCAGTTGAATTAGCTTCAATTACTAGCGGACCATTTTTTGATCTAATCAAATCAATACCAGCAACATCTAAACCTAAACATTGAGCTGTTTTAATTGCAATCTGTTTTTCATCATTTGTCATCTCAACTACAGAAGAAATTCCACCTCTGTGTATATTACTTCTAAAATCATTACCGTTACTGCTTCGTTTCATACTAGCAACAACTTTATCACCAACAACATAAGCTCTAATATCCTCGCCATTAGACTCTTTAACAAACTCTTGTATTAATATAGGTTTATTTAAACTGTGCATGGTTTCAATAATAGAAATTGCAGATTTTTTACTTTCCGCTAGCATAACACCTAAGCCATGAGTTCCTTCTAAAAATTTAATGATACACTGATCTCCATCTAACAAATCTAACTGTTCCTTTAAAAGTAAAGAATCTTTAGTGTAAAGTGTTTTAGGAATTGGTATGTTATTTTTAACCATGTGCTGCATAGTAAATAACTTATTTCTAGACCTTAATATACCTTGAGAGCTGGCAATTGTATAGCTTCCTGTTTTTTCAAACTGATTAACAATAGCCAAGCCATGGTCAGTAAATGATGACCCAATCCTTGGGATTATAGCATTTGAGAAATGAGCTATATTTTCATTGTTAAAAAGAATTTTTGGCTCAGTATTATCAAACAAAATAGCACATTTTGTGTAATCAATAATTCTAATATAATGTCCCATTTTTGAAGCTTCATGAAACAAGCGTTGTGTAGAATACAAACTACCACTTACTGATAAAAGAAAAATTTTCATTGAAATATGTATAAAAATAAAGCATAAATATAGCTATAGTTTACTTTAAATGCATTCTAAATAAGCGACAAAAACCACTTATATTTTTGAAAGAACTCTGATTAGAGTTAAATTTGCTAAAATTTTATTAACTCAAAAAATACTAATGAGCGGATTATTAAAATCATCAATTGGACGAAAGGTTGCAATGGCACTTTCTGCATTCTTTCTAATGTTTTTCCTTTTACAACACTTTGCAATAAACATTACATCAATACTACCTGATAACGGAAAAACTTTCAATACTTTATCACACTTCATGGGTACTAATCCAGTAGTTCAGTTTGTAATGCAACCAATCTTAATTTTTGGAGTTGTATTTCACTTTGTAATGGGATTTGTATTAGAAATTAAAAATAGAAAAGCACAAAATGTAAAATACTATAAAGACAATGGTGCTGCTAATTCTAGTTGGATGAGTAGAAACATGATTTGGTCAGGTTTGGCTATTTTAGGCTTTGTTGCTTTACACTTTGTAGATTTTTGGTTCCCTGAAATAAATACCAAATTTATAAAAGGTGACTGGACAGGACTTCATGATGGAGAATTAAGATATTTTCATGAATTACAAGAGAAATTTCATAACCCTGCAAGAGTTGTGGCATATATAATTGCATTTGCTTTTTTAGCAATGCATTTATTACATGGTTTTAACTCTGCTTTCCAATCAATGGGAGCAAACAATAAATATACTAAAGGATTGAAGACATTTAGTAAAGTTTATGCAATAGGTTTACCTGTTGGCTTTATCATTATCGCTTTATTTCATCATTTCAATCATTAATACAAAACAAGTATGGCTACTTTAGATTCAAAAACACCAAAAGGTCCTATTAAGGATAGATGGAATAACTATAAAAACGAAATAAATTTAGTAAACCCTGCAAACAAGCGTAACATAGATGTTATTGTTGTAGGAACTGGATTAGCTGGTGGTTCTGCCTCTGCTACCCTTGCTGAATTAGGATATAACGTAAAAGCATTTGCTTATCAAGATTCTCCTCGTAGAGCGCATTCTATTGCAGCACAAGGAGGAATAAACGCAGCAAAAAACTATCAAGGAGATGGGGATTCTGCATACAGACTTTTTTACGATACTGTAAAAGGAGGAGATTATAGGTCTCGAGAATCAAACGTTCACCGTTTGGCAGAAGTATCTACAAATATTATTGACCAATGTGTTGCACAAGGAGTTCCTTTTGCTCGTGATTATGGAGGGTTATTAGACAACCGTTCGTTTGGAGGAGTATTAGTTTCAAGAACTTTTTATGCTAAAGGACAAACAGGGCAACAATTATTATTAGGTGCTTATTCTGCAATGAACCGTCAAATAGCTCGTGGTAAAATTGAAATGTTTAACCGTCATGAAATGTTAGACGTTGTAAAGGTCGATGGTAAAGCTCGAGGTATTATTGCTCGAAACCTTACTACCGGAGAAATTGAACGTCATTCAGCTCATGCTGTAGTAATTGCAACTGGAGGATACGGAAACGTTTATTTTCTTTCTACTAACGCAATGGGTTCTAACACAACTGCTGCTTGGAAAGTACATAAAAAAGGAGCATATTTTGCAAATCCTTGTTATACACAAATACACCCAACTTGTATTCCTAGATCTGGTGATTACCAATCTAAATTAACTTTAATGTCTGAATCATTAAGAAATGACGGACGTATTTGGGTTCCTAAACATTTACATGATGTAAAAGCAATTCGTGAAGGAAGTAAAAAGCCTACAGAATTGTCTGAGGAAGAAAGAGATTATTACTTAGAAAGAAGGTATCCAGCATTTGGTAACTTAGTTCCTCGTGATGTTGCTTCTAGAGCAGCTAAAGAACGTTGTGACGCTGGTTACGGTATTAATAAAACTGGAGAAGCTGTATATTTGGATTTTAAAGCGGCGATAGAACGTTACGGTAAAGAACAAGCAAAAATAAAAGGTATTGAAAATGTCTCAATGGAAAAGGTTATTGAATTAGGTACTGCTATTGTAGAAGCTAAATACGGTAACTTATTTCAAATGTATGAGAAAATTGTTGATGAAAATCCTTACAAAACACCAATGATGATTTATCCTGCAACACACTACACAATGGGTGGTGTATGGGTTGATTATAATTTAATGACAACTATTGAAGGGTGTTATGCAATTGGTGAAGCTAACTTTTCTGATCATGGTGCAAACAGACTTGGTGCTTCTGCATTAATGCAAGGGCTAGCTGATGGATACTTTGTACTACCATACACAATTGGTGATTATTTATCAAAAGAAATTAGAACAGGTAAAATACCAACAGACACCAAAGAATTTGATGAAGCAGAAAAAGAAGTTACAGAACGTATCAACTTTTTTGTAAATAATAACGGTACCAAATCTGCAGATTATTTCCATAAAAAATTAGGGAAAATTATGTGGGAAAAAGTTGGTATGGCACGTAATGAAAAAGGTTTAAAGGAGGCTATGGCTGAAATTAAAGCGATACGTCAAGAATTTTGGAAAGAAATAAATGTACCTGGTGATGCAAATGAAATGAACCCTGAATTAGAGAAAGCTGGAAGAGTAGCAGATTTCTTAGAGTTAGGAGAATTATTTGCTAAAGATGCATTAGACAGAGAAGAATCATGTGGTGGTCACTTTAGAGAAGAGTCTGCAGAATTAGACGGTCCTCAAAAAGGAGAAGCTTTACGTAATGATAAAGACTATGCTTATGTTGCTGCATGGGAATATAAAGGAGAACCAGCAGACGCAGTTTTACACAAAGAACAACTAGAGTTTAACGATATTGAACTAAAACAACGTTCATACAAATAAAATCGACACTATGAATTTAACACTAAAAATTTGGAGGCAAAAAGGACCAAATGACAAAGGTCAGATGGTAGATTATAAAGTTACCGAGATTTCAGAGAGTATGTCGTTTTTAGAAATGATGGATGTTTTGAATGAGCAATTAATAAATACTGGTGACGAACCTGTAGCGTTTGATCATGACTGTCGTGAAGGAATTTGCGGAATGTGCTCAATGTACATTAATGGTGAAGCTCACGGTCCTGATAGAGGAGTTACAACTTGCCAGTTACATATGAGAATGTTTAAAGATGGTGATACAATTACAATAGAGCCATTTAGAGCATCGGCATTCCCGGTAATAAAAGATTTAGCAGTTGATCGTTCAGCATTTGATCGTATACAACAATCAGGAGCTTATATTTCTGTAAATACTTCTGGAAATACACAAGATGCTAATTCAATACCTATCCCTAAGGAAGATGCAGATAAAGCAATGGATGCTGCAACATGTATTGGTTGTGGTGCTTGTGTTGCTACTTGTAAAAATTCATCAGCAATGTTATTTGTAGGTGCTAAAGTAAGTCAGTATGCTTTACTACCTCAGGGACAAGTTGAAGCAAAAGATAGAGTACAAAATATGGTTGCTCAAATGGATTTAGAAGGTTTTGGTAACTGTACAAATACTGGTGCATGTGAAGTGGAATGTCCTAAAGGAATTTCATTAGAAAACATAGCGCGTATGAATTCAGAATTTATGAAAGCAAGCTTAAAAAGCTAAGAAAATAAATCTTAATTAAAAAGCCTGAAACTATGTTTCAGGCTTTTTTTTTGAAAAATATTAGAAGAAATATACATTATCTAGTAAGAACAAAAAAAGTATCTTTATAACAAATAGAAATTATAAATAACTCATGATTACTATACAATCAAAACTACCCGATACACCACCTTCAATATTTTCAGTAATGAGTGGTTTAGCAAATAAACATAACGCCATAAATTTATCCCAAGGATTTCCTAACTTTGATAGTGATCCAAAATTAATAGCACTCGTTACAGAAGCAATGCAAGATGGGTTTAACCAATATGCACAAATGCAGGGAGCAATAGAGTTAAGAGAAGCAATAGCAAATAAGTTTAAATTACTTTACAACAAATCATACAAACCAGAAAACGAAATAACAGTAACCGCAGGAGCAACACAAGCTATTTATACAATCATATCTGCATTTATAAAAACTAATGATGAAGTAATAGTACTAAAACCAGCTTATGATTGCTATGAGCCAGCAATAGCTTTAAATGGTGGAAAAACAATCTCAATTCAATTAGAAGCTCGTTCATACAATGTAAATTGGGAAATCGTAAGAGAAAAAATAAACATTAACACCAAAATGATTATTATAAATACTCCACAAAACCCTAGTGGGACTTTATTCTCAAAAAAAGATATGTTAACCTTACAAGAAATAGTAAGAGATACGAATATTATAGTATTAAGTGATGAGGTTTATGAACATATAATATTTGATAACGAAAAACATCAAAGCGTTTGTATGTTTCCAAAATTAAAAGAACATAGTTTTATAGTAGCTTCATTTGGAAAAACATTTCACAATACAGGTTGGAAATTAGGTTATTGCTGTGCTCCAGAAGTGCTAATGAAAGAATTTCAAAAAATACATCAGTTTAATGTCTTTTGTGTAAATCACCCTATGCAAAAAGCTCTTGCTAAATATATTAACGAACCGCAAAACTATTTAAATCTTACGCAATTTTATCAAAAAAAAAGAGACTATTTCTTAGAACTTATAAACGAATCAAGGTTTAAAATTACTCCTACAAAAGGAAGTTATTTTCAGTTACTAGACTTTAGTGAAATAACGCAAGAAAACGATGTTAAATATGCTAAAAATCTAACTATTAATCATAAAATTGCTTCAATTCCAATGTCTGTATTTAATAAAAATCTAACTGATTATAAAGTACTTCGTTTATGCTTTGCTAAAACGGATGAAACATTAGAAAAAGCAGCAGAAATTATCAATAAACTATAAATGAAAACACAAATATCATTTTATAAATCTGAATTAAATAGACTTAATTTAGAATCTAAAAAAGCTTCTCAAAAAATAATGCTTATTGGAGCATTTCGTTTCCTTGTATTTATATTAACATTAGTAGGTATTTATTTATCTATAAATTCTAATGCTATAGTACCTATTTTAATAGTAGGATTATCAGGCTTTATAGTTCTACTCAAAAAACATATTGCAATTAAAAAGAAAAGACATCTTATAAATGAGTTGCTTAAAATTAATACCTTAGAAATTGATGTTATAAATGGCAATAATGAAAAATTAGTAAATGGTGATGAGTTTATGGACTCTTCGCATTATTATAGTTATGACATTGATTTATTTGGAGAAGGATCATTATTTAAACATATAAATAGAACTTCGATTAAAACAGCAACTAAAAAACTTGCAAAAATAATCACTAGTAATTGTATAGAAAATATACCTGCAAAACAAAAAATGTTATCAGAATTAGCTGAAAATCCAAAATGGAGACAGTTATATTCAGCAATAGCAAGTATCGCAAATATTGATGTTAAAACAAATAATATTTTAAAATATAAAAAAGAAAATAGTTTTTTTGTACCAAAAACTTTTAAGTACATTCCTCTTATATTTTCTTCAATTACAATACTTCTCATTGCGTTATATGTAACAAATAATATGCCTATGGGTATAATTGGGTTATGGTTTGTAATAGGGATGACAGTAACAGGAAGAAATCTTTCTAAAATAAATACACTTTATAAACTTTCAAATAAAGGTGGTGAAGCATTTAATCAAATAAGTTTATTATTGAATGAAATAGAAAACTCAAATTTTAAAAGTGAACTTTTAGAAAAACAAATATACAAAATTGAAACAGCAGATAGAAAGGCATCAATCATATTGAAAGATTTCTCAAAAGCTTTAGATGCTTTTGACCAAAGAAACAACATGCTTTTTGGTTTTTTTGCAAATGGATTGTTATTATGGGATTTGAAACAAAGTTATAGGATTGAAAAATGGATTAAAAATTATGCTAATAATGTAGAAGATTGGTTTGAGGTAATTGCATTTTTTGATGCTCAAAATTCATTAGCAAATTACGTGTTTAATTCTCCCAATTATAACTTTCCCACAATTAATAATAATAATAAAGAAATACTTGAAGCAGAAAATTTAGGACATCCGTTATTAAAAGTCAATGCAAGAATTGATAATAATTTTGTAATTTCAAAGAATGATTTTTTTATAATTACAGGGGCAAATATGGCTGGGAAAAGCACTTTTTTAAGGACAATCTCTTTAAGCATTATAATGGCTAATGTAGGGTTGCCAATTTGTGCTACAAGATCAAATTACACTCCTATTAAATTAATTACTAGCATGCGAACTTCAGATTCACTAATTGATAATGAATCGTATTTCTTTTCTGAATTAAAACGCCTGAAATTTATTGTTGACCAAGTGAAAAATGACAATTATTTTATCATTTTAGATGAAATACTAAAAGGAACAAACAGTAAAGACAAGGCTATAGGCTCCAAAAAGTTTGTAGAACAACTGGTAAGAACTAATGCTACAGGAATTATTGCTACTCATGACTTAAGTTTATGCGCTATAGAAGAAGAACTTAAACAGGTTAAAAACTACTATTTTGATGCTGAAATAAAAAATAATGAACTCTATTTTGATTATATGTTCAAAAAAGGAGTTTGTAAAAACATGAACGCTTCATTTTTATTGAAGAAAATGGAAATTATAACATAAAATCTATAAACTATTAAAATCAAAAGTGGTAAAATCCTCAAACCAAAGTTTCATACCCTTAGCTTGCATTAATTCTTTGTTATTATTACCAATTCCAACAAAACTTAACTTCAAATTCTGAGCAGTCTTTAAATCCCAAAGACCATCTCCAATAGAGATGATTTTCTCAAACTCATTAACATCGTAAAAACTTTTCGCTTTTTCAATTGCTTCATTTACAAAACCTTCTCTTGAAAAACTAGTTTTAGAGGTTGCTAATAATTCCCTGTTCATATCTAAACCTGCAGCAGTCATTTTATAAATAGCAGATTTTGGCAAGGATCCTGTAGCAAAAGCAACTGCATAAGCACTATTCTGTAATTGTTTTAAAACCTCAGCAGCACCTTTAATAGCAATAGTTTTTTCATCTAACTTTAAATAATGAAGTATTTGAGTTTCAAAATTGTGAAGTAACTTTAAAGGCAAGGCTTTTTTGTAAAAGTTTTCATAGTTATATTTTAAAGCATAACTATCTGTATGATGTTTTAGAGCATTAAAATTTGTATCTATACTATCTATACCTAGATCATGCATTGCTTTTATAATAATTTCATGATACCCCAAAACACTGTCTATTAAAGTTCCATCAATATCAAATACAATAAGTTTTGTTTTCTTCATTTATTTTATGAATTAATATACTAGCAATAATACAATTTTATCTAACTTTAGGTTATGAAAAAAGAGCTAAACGTTACCTTATTACAATCAGATTTAGTTTGGGAAAATGCAACTGAAAATAGAGAAAGGTTTGAAAATAAAATTTATAAAATAGCAACCACTACAGATTTAATTGTTTTACCTGAAATGTTTACTACAGGTTTTTCTATGTTACCAAAACACTTAGCGGAGACTATGAAAGGGGATACCGTAAATTGGATGTTAAAAGTAGCTAAAACTAAGAATAGTGCTCTTTGCGGAAGTATTATTATAAAAGAAAATAATAGTTTCTATAACCGTTTTTTATTCATCACGCCTTCTGGGGAAATTCACTTTTACAACAAGCGACATTTGTTTTCATTAGCAGGAGAAAATGAGTATTACAAAAATGACAACAAACTAATTATTATTAATTATAAGGGATGGAAAATTTGCCCTTTAGTCTGTTACGATTTACGCTTTCCTGTATGGTCTAGAAATACATCAAATTACGACTTACTTATATATGTTGCTAACTGGCCAAAACCTCGTATAACGGCTTGGAATACACTTTTAAAAGCACGTGCAATTGAAAACATGACTTTTGTTATTGGAGTTAATCGAATTGGTAAAGATTATAATAACCATGAGTACTCCGGAAACTCAATAGTATTGGATGAATTAGGGCAAGAAATGACTCCTCTATCAGAAAATAATGAAACTATTATATCAACTACACTTTCTAAAGAAAAATTAGAAACCTCAAGAAAGAAGTTTAACTTTTTAAATGATCAAGATCTATTTGAGTTAAAATAACCCTACTTTAACGTAAACTGTTCATCAACATCCCAGTTTGCTCTAACTTCTATTTCTTCAGGATGATAAGAAACTCTTTCGGGTTGTAATTTTTTTAAATAATTACCCGTATCAAACATTTTGTTATTATTCGTATCAAATATGACTCTTAAATTATATATCGCAGGGGTGATTTTTGAAAAATTAAAAACTTTTTTATCCGTTCCTGATTTCTCATATTTAACTTCTCCTTTATTTGATACTAATTGCACAATTAAAGAAGATTTATTAGCATTTATTAAAGTAACTCTAAGGTTTCCATAATCTTTTAATGCTTTGGTACTTGCACGGTAGTTTAGCGTATCATTTGTAGCCTCAAAAAAATCAGTAAATGCTTCTGGCAAAATATCAATCGTATATTTTTGACTTTCTTCTTTTTCAAATTCTAAATTAATCACACTAGTTAGTGGGGCTATAGAGCTTTTAAAAGGAACAACTATAGAGTCCTTATCCATTATATTTATTTTAGAATCATCTACTTTTGTAATAGGAATAGAAGGAACTATTGTATAGTTTTCTGTAAGCGTTAAGTTCGAAGATGAAGACTTAAAAGAAAGTGAATCAGATTTTACTTTTTTTCGTATTCGTACTGTAAAGGTATCTATTTGTTTTTTATGAGTCATTTTGAAGTTTAAAGAATCCAAATCAACATTTGGCTTGAACCAATATTGTAGTGTATCATTATCAATTTCTTTAGTGATTTTTGATTCTATTTTTATATCCGATAAAAGATCTACAGAAATGTCTTCTGTTGCTTCACCTTCATAACGAAACTTAATTCTGTTTTTTCGTTCATGTTTTGCTTTTAAGGCTTTGTAGTTTTCTATTTCTTTAAAAAGTATTAATTCAGGAGTTTCTTCACTTGGAAAAGTAATAAAATCTTTTTTAAATGCTATTTTATCCGTTTTCTGATTGAATTTATAATTGTCTGATTCTTCTTTTAAAGCAGTTAATAAATATTTACCCGCTTTTAAGTTTTCAAATTTAAAGTTCGTGGTGCTATCCAGAGTGTTTGTAATATATCTTGGAGTTTCATTATACACAACAGAATCTGTAAATGTTGAATCTATTTCATACAACATAACAGAAACAAAATCGTCTGCTGTTTTAGATATTGCGTCTCTAATGCTTCCTGTAAACTCCAAAGAGTCTATATTCTTTCCTGTAGAAAAAACATACTTAAAAAAAGAAAACGGATTACCTTCGTTATTATCAACAATACTTTTTCCGAAATTAAAAGAATATGTTGTGTTGGGTTTTAGCGTGTCAAAAATTTTAATTTTAATAGATTTATTTGCGCCTCCCTGAGGAGAAATTAAAGGAGTTATGTTTAACGGTGGAGAAATGATTAGCTGCTTCGTTAAATCCTTTAACTTTACATATTCATTAAAATATATTTCAATTTCTTGTCCTGTAAAATTAATACTATAATTATCCGGCACAGATTTTAGCATTACTGGTGGAGTAGTATCTTTTGGTCCTCCTGAAGGTCTTCCTTTTTTTGCACAACTAAAAACTGTAACAGAAATAACTAGAATAATAACAAGTAATTTTTTCATTTGAAATACTTAAAAGAACTACAAATTAACAAATTATTAATGATATCTCATTTAATAATTTGTTAAACTAATTATCTGTGTAGGCCATTACCGCCAAGCTTAATTTAATATTCGGTATTTTATTCAATTCTTTAACACAAGCCCTTATTGTTGCTCCTGTTGTAATTACATCATCAACTAACAAAATATGTTTTCCTTCTAGAGTTTTAAATTCGGAAATTTCAAAAATAGTTTCTAAATTTTTTAATCTTGTTAGCCTATCTTTCATTGTTTGAGTAGTGGTGTTTTTTATTCTTTTCAAAGTAGTATCATTATAATCTATATTTAAAGTTTCTGCTATTTTCTTTCCAAAACCAGCTACTTGATTGTATCCTCTCGATTTAAGTTTTATTTTATGTAACGGTACAGGGATAATAACATCTACATCATTATAATAGTTGCATTCACGAAGCTCTACCCCTAACCAATCTCCCAAATAAGAACTTATATTTCTTTGATTCTTATACTTTAATTGATGTATTAATTGTCGAGTAACTCCCTCCTTTGGAAAATAAAATAATGCAGTTGCGTGTTCTAAAACTACATGACCATAAAAAATATTTGAAATTAACTTTGAATCGCTATAATGAAGATTTGTCAACGGTAAATCATGCAAACAACCAACACATAGATGTTTTTCTTGATGAATCAATATCTCTTTACAACCAATACATAAGTCAGGAAAGAATAAATTTAATAAATCTTGCAATATCATTATAACTTGCTCTATTAAGGTTTTAAAATGTATTTAAATTAGTGAAAATTATCCAATCTTCATTAAAGTAATCATCAATCTTTTACCTCAACAAATTTAGGTCTTGGAGCAAACAAACAAATAACTTATAATATTCAATTAAAAATTTATTAATTAAAACCTCCATAAATAAACTAATAACGAAATAAATAGCAATTTAAAATTGTGTAATTTTGCAACATAAATTAATTTTATGAGTAACATTAGAATTACAAAAATATTTACTTTCGAAACGGGTCATGCTTTATATGGATATGACGGAAAGTGTAAAAATGTTCACGGACATAGCTACAAATTGGCAGTTACAGTAATAGGAAAACCAATTACTGATCTTGAAAATGTAAAACTAGGTATGGTTATTGATTTCAGTGATTTAAAAAATGCTGTAAAAGAAGAAATTGTTGAGCGTTTTGACCACGCTACTGTTTTCAATAAAAACACCCCTCATTTAGAATTGGCAAAGGAACTTCAAAAAAGAGGCCATGATGTAATTTTAGTAGATTACCAACCAACTAGTGAAAATATGGTAATTGATTTTGCAGAAAAAATTAAAAGTAGATTACCTAAACGTATCGCATTACATTCTTTAAAACTGTCTGAAACAGAAACTTGTTTTGCAGAGTGGTTTGCTAGTGATAATGAATAATTTTACGATTAATATACCGGAAGGAAAAAAAGTCTATTTTTCATCAGACAATCATCTAGGCGCTCCAGATTTTGAGGCAAGTAAGCCTCGTGAAAAAAAGTTTGTTGCTTGGCTAGATGATGTAAAAAAAGATGCAGCTGCTATTTTTTTACTTGGTGATTTATTTGACTTTTGGTTCGAGTACAAGACAGTTGTTCCTAAAGGTTTTGTTCGAACTTTAGGCAAACTTGCTGAAATTCGTGAAAGTGGTATACCTATTTATTTTTTTGTTGGTAATCATGATTTATGGATGAATGGTTATTTTGAAAAAGAGTTAAACATCCAAACATTTCAAAAACCGCAAGAATTTATACTTAATAATAAAACATTTTTAATCGGTCACGGTGATGGATTAGGGCCCGGAGACAAAGGCTATAAACGAATGAAAAAGGTTTTCACTAATCCTGTTTTTAAATGGGTTTTTAGGTGGTTACATCCAGACATTGGTGTGAAAATAGCACAGTACATGTCTGTTAAAAACAAATTAATATCTGGAGATGACGATGCCATTTTTCTAGGCGAAGAAAACGAATGGCTAGTTCAATATTGTAAGAGCAAACAAGAGCAAAAACACTATGATTATTTCGTGTTTGGCCACCGTCATCTACCTATGACAATTAATATTGCTGAAAAATCAAAATACATCAACCTAGGAGACTGGATTAGCTACTATACGTATGGTGATTTTGATGGAAAAAAATTAGAATTAAAAAAATATTAATACTTTCATATTAATTTAATCCCACTTTTTTTAAATATCTATCCAATTCTAATTGGAACAACGTTCCTTTAATTAAATCTGAAATTAATTGTAACTCATCTTCATTTACTGACAAATCAATCTTTTCGGAAGGCGTTTGTAATAAATAACTTTTGCATTTATTTTGTTGAGTACAACCCTCACAATTATTTAATTTGAAAGCTACTTTTACTTTATTATAAAACTCTTTTATCTCAGAATATGTTAAGTAAAACCCTGTATTTCTAAATACCATTTGGATACAATCTGTATTGCCTTTTTGAATATCTTTCTTCCATTGGAAAGCTATTCCTATGTTATTATGGTATATTCTATTAATGTCTTGCATTTGTACAAATTTAAAAGTACAAATATAGTCTTTATTTTTAATTATTCTAAATAAGAATAAAACTTGTTTTTATTTTAGTAGTACAACTGTTTAATCATTTAATATCTTTAACCATTAGCTGCAAACTTACATTTCCTTGCCATTCGTTTTCATCTAGAACATAAGCTGAACTAAATAACTTATTATTGGTAATACTGCTTAGTTTATTTCCTAAACCAAAACCAATACCCACTATTGATTTTGAATTAGACTCTTTGGCTGTAAAACGTAAATGTTTATCTTCTTCTCCTACACACTTACCATAGCCAGTATCTTGCAAGTTTTCTGAAATGAAAACAGGATGCATGTTCTTGGGGCCAAAAGGACCAATCTGTTTCAGTAAACGCATTAATTTTGGATCAATATCATGCAGAGATATCTTTAGGTCTACTTCTATTTCCTGAATTAGTAACCTTTTTTCTATAGTTTTAGAAACAACCTCTTCAAATTTTGCTTTAAATTTATCATAGTTTTCGGGTAGCAATGTAAGACCCGCCGCATACATATGTCCTCCAAACTGTTCTATATGCTCAGAACATTGTTCTAAAGCATTGTACACATCAAAACCTTTTACGGAACGCGCAGAAGCTGCTAATTTATCGCCACTTTTGGTAAAAACTAAAGTAGGCCGATAATAGTTTTCAATCAAACGTGAAGCTACAATACCTAT
>TARA_B110001450_G_scaffold59166_1_pt1 | contig 14593 bp, 13 predicted proteins | sample TARA_B110001450 | Tara Oceans TARA_B110001450 (sample SAMEA4396538) | marine metagenome | biome: Polar Biome; feature: [SRF] surface water layer (ENVO:00010504); material: water (ENVO:00002006), including particulate matter (ENVO:01000060) such as... | depth 5 m | reverse complement strand
AAGGCGTTGACATCAATTCATTTATGGTCAAACAAGACCAAGAGAAGCCACCAGTAACCCCCTCATCTCCTTCATCAGAACCAGAGGACATCGCCGTGGGCGAGATCACTTCCTTCTTTTCTTCGGGAAAAGAAGAGCCTCACGGCCCGGGTGCAGTACAATCCGATGGCACGGTTCTTCAAAAATCTGAAATGGATAGCGTCACTGACCTTGCGGTACACGGCGAGAAGCGACTGAGTTTTGGCCTCTTAGTGGCAATGGTACTCACATGGTCTGCTATTGGAGCCCTTGTTGGAACGGTGCTCCCTGAAATTCCCAGCGGATTAGGGCTCTTGGTCATGGGTCTTTTCGGCCTTTATCTCGGTGAGCGGTGGATTCCAAATCCAAACATGCGCCTTTTGGGTGTGACTTGGGTAATTATCTCAATGAAACTCTTCTATGGACTTGCCATCGATGCTTGGCACTGGGGGTGGTTTGACGGACTTTCTTTTGGTGCTAACGAAATGTTCGGTGCGACTCTCATCGGTATTGTTTCCCTGAATATATTCTTGGCACAACGCCATAATGAAGATGCGATTGCAGCTCAAGCAACGCTCATTCTTTTGTTGGTTGGTAGTGCAGCTGGGGCTTTCTACGGCGAAATAGGCGTCGCAGCAATGATTGGTTTAGGCACTCTACTTATGCACGGACTTGCCATTTACCGCCAATCTGGAAACCTTGCTAGCCTTGGTATTGCCTCTTCCTATCTCTGGGTTGGTATTCATGCTCTTTCAGACGACTGGGCCCTCTTTGGCCTCGAAATAGTCCCGTTTGAAGATGGACTGTTACTCTTCTTATTGATGACTTGTGTGACGGCAACCAACGCGATTATCGCCGCAAAGTTTGTTCGGGCTGAAAATTGGTTTTCGAAGGCATTTGAAGCAATGGGCCTTGGCAAACCTGCGCTCTGGTCCGTTTCTGTGAGTCTTGGAATGATTGGCGCGTTATTAGCCATCACAGCACACCGATTAGAAACAGGGTATGCTCTTGCACAACTGATGCTTCTCATTTCTGCCTTCAGCGGTTCATACCTGGTTGTTCGCGGCATAGATGTGAGGAGATTAGCCCCCTACATCATCTTCCCAGCACCGTTTCTTTTGATTGGACTTTCATTGTACACTTCGGGCGCGTTTGACATTACTTTGCCGTGGAACTTGGACGGTTACAGTTTGTATGCTGTGTTTACAGCCATGTTCACCGCAATTGCCCTTTTGCGAAATCAAACAGCAGTCTCTGACCACGTACTCTGGCTTGGAGGTCTCGCAATCGTACTCTTACTCACTCTTCTCATTCCATCAGGAGAATCAGAGAATGGTGCTCGACTTCTTTTGATTACCCAAGGTATTGTTTGGATCGGCCTTTCCGGATTAGCAGTTTACCGTTCTTCACCTTCGATTGCAGGAACGGCCGTCCTGGGTCCTTGGGTTTGGCTCTTGCTGTTTGCAACCGATGCCGACTCCCGCCTTATTTCTGCGGATTTCATTCCAATTTCAATAAACGAATTTGATTTATTCCTCTGGATGAGCCTGCTCGTAGTACAACAAATCTGGGTCAACCTTCGACATGGCGAAGTCGGGTTAAACCTTGCAGCACGACTGGTTGGGCTTTCCGAAGTCGGTGCAAGGCTCCGAGACTCTGGCTTAGCTAAACTGTGGAACTTGAGTTTCCTCTTCTCTGTCGTCGTTACTTGGGCCATCGTTCGCCCAAACGCATTACCGATGTACGGGGTCGTTATCATCCTCGGCAGTTTGCTTATCGGTCATTCATTGATGGTGTACTTTGAAAGACATCTTGGAAAACCTCAAACGTTGATGACTTTTTGGGGTATTTTTGCTCTTTTACTTTCTTGGACCTACGGCCAATCTTCGTTTTGGGCGTTTTCTTTAGTGGTTTCCTCGGCCATTTTACTGAAATCATCTGACCGCAGACGCGCAGCCGGAGCGACAGAAAGCGACCTTGAACGCTTCGAAACCCTTCCAGGACAGTTACTAACGATGATGATGGGTTTCCTCACGGCCTTTTTCATTATGATTGCCTTAGACCCCCTTACAACCGTTCCTTTATCCGGTACAGAACATATGCTGGACAAGGAAACAAACCTCTTGGTTTTGATGCTCATTGGACTGGTTGCATTAGTGCTGTATCTTTTGCGAGCAGCGACATTAGAAAAACTCCTACCACCAGCAGTGACTGCAGTAGCATTGATCATTTCAATGGCTTTAGCAGGTCGTTCAATCGCCGTTGAAATTGTCGTCTTAGCCTCGATCATAGCATTCGTGGGTTCAGGGGCATATCTTGCTGTCCAGGGCGAGTTTCGTTCAGGTATACGGGCACTCACCAAGAAAGAGAACCGAATACAACGGCTTAAAGATAAACAAGATAGAATCCAATCCTTCCTTGAATCCAGTGGAATGGATGGTTCTGAAGTTGTACAACTTGGTGGCACCCAAGAAGGTGACGCAACCACTTCGAGCTCGACAAGTAACTTACGCCTCATTGATACAGAACTGTTATCTTTGGCAGAAAAGCAGAGAAAACGGCAACGCCGTTCAGGTTCTTCGGGAAAAATGGACCTCTATGTCGGAGATATTCACCACCAACCAACGATTGTCCTTCTTTTCCTCTCCACGATGATTCTCGCAACTTCGTTTCTTTCTTTCACCACGGGGGCGACTCTCTTTGCTCTTGCATTCACCGTAATGATCTCAATTTTGTTCGTCGGACTTTCGCGAATTCGCGCAAACCAAATTGGATTAAGGCTACCTGACATAATGGGCATAGAAGCCCCGATCGCCCTTGGTATGTTGGGCCTTGTCTTGGTTCACGTCGCAGGCCGAGCTTCGAATTCGGTTGTTGAACTTGGAGATGCGACCCACCTGGTTGTTTTCTTCGCCGGACTTGTGATGTTAGGCGGAATAGGGCTTCTTGGCCGAAATGATTTGGGGCACAGAATCCCCAATGCCCTCGAGGGAGTCATCTATCTTGCAGCCTTAGATCGAATCTTGTGCGTCGTCATTGGAGGCGAAGTTCCAATCCCATTCGGCATTGACCCGTTTGTTACAACACTCTCAACACTCACTTGGACCGTTCCCTTTGTCATTATTGAGGCTCTTCTCCTTGCTGCAGTCTTTGGATTTGATTGGGTTGAAGGCAAACGTATCCAACATGACATGAATGACCACAGAGGGGCAGGTGGCCGTTCTGCATGGATCTTGGTTGTCGCCCTCCTCTCCTTTGGACCTGCAGTATTGGCAGTCATTGGATTGTCTGCCCGCCGTGGCGTTTGGTGGACTCAGCCTGCAGTTGTCCTAACTGCTTGGTTGATGATTCCGATGGCGTATTTGGCAAGCAGCGCTTGGCTTTCGGACATCATCGCCCTTCCTTCCCTCAGCTTCATTGCTTCCTCCCTTGGACTTCTCAGCATCCTTTTCGTAGCATGGACTGTACAACAACGGCAAGGTCTTTGGCTCCCTGCAGGATTATGGGCAATGCACATTCTCTTGATTGGTTCAGCATTCGGACATGCTCATCTCTTGTACGCAGTGTTGTTTATCCTCTTATCATCTACCGTTTCATGGGTCAGTGGCGTCCTCACGCTACGTAAAGCCTGGAGAGTTGTTGGTGCCCTTGACCTTGTATTGAGTTGGATTCTTGCCGGAATAGTCATCATTCAAGGCGCCTCAGTTGAAATCTTACTTGCCATACTCATTGCTTCAGCAGCCTTACTCGGCCTTGTGACCTATCTTACGCAGACTCACGAAGGTGAACTGGCGAACGAATGACTTTGAGCGCCAATAATGGTCCGTAAAATCATCTTTACCTGAGCAAATTGTATATACTTTGCATCCTGTGGATTTTTTATGTCACAATTATTCCAAATGGACCGGTACCTCATAAGGACGAAATTTTGGAGACTCTTTGGAGGCGCTTTTTTCTTTGAAGACCTCGAAGGGAATCTGGTTGCTTATTCAAAACAAAAGCGTTTCAAGTTGAGAGAAGACATTGTACTTTTTTCAGATATGTCTTGCACAGTGCCATTGATTCAAATCAAAGCGCGCTCAATAATGGACCTTGCAACAACCTACGACATCATTGATTCACAAACGGGCGCCTCTCTCGGTACAGCAAAGCGTAATTTTATGAAATCGATTCTTAAAGATTCTTGGACTATTAGCGATGCATCTGGTAATCCTTATGCTCAATTCATCGAAGACAGTATCGCAATTTTACGTCGTTTCATACCCTTCATTCCAGCGAAATATCATTTTGAAATTGCTGGCCAGCAACCGATACTTCTGCAACAACGCTTCAATCCAATCATCAAACAAACAGATGTCATGATTCCACCCGGCCATCCATTAGATCGGCGAGTTATTGCAGCTGTTGCTCTTTTGAGTTCAGCCATCGAAGGCCGCCAAGGCTGATAAGGCCATTCAACGCATTGCGTTGCCCAAGTGATTCGCAAGGATTGGCATGACAGGAGCAATTACCTCATGTTCGAGAGACGAATCGAGACGTAGTGAAATACTGATTTTGGCTTGCGTCCCACTGTTACGAATTCCTAAGGACAAGGGCTTACCATTGAGCAAGGCTTCAATGAGCATGAGGTTGGCTTCTCCTTCAAGCCCGTGTCGATTCCATTGTGTAAGCTCTCCACAGCCTTCAAAATGAGTACGAGCAATGTTTTCAATTTCATTTGACAAATCATTCGTACCATTCCATACTTCACGGCGAACTTCTTGAACAGAGATTCGTTGTTTCCAACCCCGCCTCATGAGTAAATTTTTTTTCGCAATACCTCGGGCTAGGAGGTACGCAACCAAGGTTGCCGAACCATCGCCTACCAAGCTCCATTGTCCTTCTGAGCGAGGGTGTGGTGAAGGTAAGACAGCATGTCCAGAATCTTCAACACCGAGCAATCGCGGCATTTGAGAATTCAATTCCAGGGAAGCACGTAAAGCGTGAGAAAGCCAACGGTCACCGACAGCCGTTTCAATTGCTGATACTTTTACTGGTAATCGGCTGAGAGATGAAAGCAGGGCTAATTCCGATTCGATACTCGCTGCAATGAGCCATGGTTGTTGCTGCTGAGTTCCAGCCACGAGCATTGCGTCTGCCATTGCGTCTCCATCAATCACTCTGAATCCAGATTCTGTTGCTTCAATCACTAAACATCGGTCTCCATCGCCATCAAGTGCTGCACCAACAATGGTTCCAGGAACTGCCGGTTTGAGACTTTTCAAGAGTATGTGTTTTGATGCTGCAGCTTCTTCAAGCGTCCATGTCGCAGTAGGTGAGAAATCCCCCGCACCACATGATTTGTTCAATTCTTTCGCTTGCCGACTCACTTCTTGAGTCTCGATACCGTGCTGAGTTAGCCATTCCGCAAACCAGGAACTTGCGGACCCTTTGGAACAATCCAAAAGCAAGGGCTTCTGAATTGACTCAGGGGAAAGTTTCGAAATTCCAAACAAGTGTTTGAAGTGTGTGAATCGTTGTGTAAGCCACAAAGGATGGTGCGACCTTCCCCATTCAAGAGAACTCCGTTCGTTCGGCTGAGAGAGTTCAGCATGGTCAATGTCATCAATTTCTCGTTCTTCTTCAGATAAAGCATAGGCGAGGTTTGAAATTCGATCTTCAAATTCTGGCGAAGTTTTGTAACCTTCAGCATCGAACACTTTTATGCCAGAATCAGATGCTGGATTATGGCTTGCAGTAATCATACAACCAAGCCGAGCATTATGCCATAATACACCATAATGAAGCGCTGGAGTTGCGCATATCCCAATATGTGTAACGGTACAGCCTGCAAGGCGAAGGCCGAGTGTAACGCCTTCAACCAGTGCTCGGTTTCCAGGTCGCTCATCCCAGCCGATGACAACGGCCTCCCCTTCCCCAGGGAGCGTATCGATGAGATGCCCAAGGGCTTCACCGACTAAACGCATGAGGGTCGGACAAACGCTTCGCTCATCATGTAATGCGAGTAATGCGGCCTTTTCATCCGGATTGGCCTTGACAATTTTTCCACGGATGCCGTCAGTACCGAATAACCGTTGTACCATTGCCTCACCTGTGTTTAGATTCTGCACCATGTACGCCTGTTACTGTGATATTCGGCCAAACGACGCTGTTGCATCCAAGAATAACTCCTGGGTTTGTGACGCTGTTACATCCCAGTTGGCAACCTTCTCCAAGAATCGCTCCGAATTTCCTTAACCCGCTACTAACCCGTTCTCCTTCAATTCGAAGTTGAACTTCACCACCATCGTTCCGTAGATTGCTGATTTTTGTACCAGCGCCGAGGTTGACTCCTTTTCCGAGTATTGAGTCTCCGACGTAATTGAAGTGTGGAGCTTTTGCGCCAGGGAGGAGTACTGCATGTTTTGTTTCACTTGCATGACCGACGACTGCTTCGGCACAAATCCAAGAAAAAGGACGAACATATGCGGCGTGGCGGATTTCCGCTTTCGGTCCAACATAGCACGGCCCAATCAAATGAGCGCCGACTTCAATTCGAGCAGATGCTTCTACGATCACCTTTCCTTGAGATTCATCGAGAGTCGCACCCGAATCATTGGGGTTTTGCGGGGATGATGAAAAGCCTTCTAACACTGAAAGGAGTTGGGCTTTGAGTCCATCTGGACTCTCGGGCTGTAAGAAAGTGAAGACTGCATCAGAGTTAGGCAAGATTGGGCAGAACCCTTCATGCTTATTTTTTGAATACAATGATGGAAAAAGTTCCGATGCCGAGGGGAGTGAATCCGGCCATTCCATGGCTGATGCACCGTGCTCTCTTGCATGAACTTAATGCTCAAATTAAGCAGCAAGATGGTAAAGTCGCTTTCCTGTCGAGTGGTCGAGCGTAAACCCGATCAGTTCTGAAAGGTAGCGTGGGATGAAAAACCCAACTTTACGAGTCGTAAGGCCGTGGTTCCGCATTTTCCTTTCGTTTGATAAATGGTCAACAATATCTGCTGCTGAACATTGTGGCTGAGATGATACATATTCGATAATCTCATTTTTCAATCGGTTTAACCGAGCTTGTTTCTGAACGCCGTATCCTTTCATTGTTATCATATTCATTATGTTTGAACAGGTATAACAATTCGGCGAGGGACAGCCATGGGCTCCCATATTTCACTTTCCCGAATCAACAGATATCGAGTATGTCGGCCCACTTTTTTGAGGAGCCGCGTCGGAACACATTCTCGTGAAAGTCACGCTGGCCAATGTGTGCACAACGGGATAATCTTCCACGGTTGTCATAGCAACCATAGTTGGCGTGAATTGCAACCATGACCTGCTTCAAATCAATTTCCGGTCCCGTGAACGCTGGTGCTTGGACTTCTACGGATTCAACACTTCCATTCCAAGAAATGTTCTCAGGTGTTGGCGGCATGAGGGGCTGGGTCTCAAAATGCAGCATTCCTTCAGCAGGTTTCACTGGCCTCCACGTTCCTCTTCGACCTTGGTCTAACCAAGTAACCATTTGTTTCATCTGATCTGTTGTTGCAAGAGCAAGATGTGATTGTTCCCACCATCCTGCAGTTCGTGCGAGTGTAATGTGATGAACCCCAGGTCTCACTTCACGGTTATCAAAAGCGTCGGCATAGGTCCGGCATAGCCCTGAGAGTCGAATGGTGTAGATTGGTAAAGGGCCGATTCCGATGTCTTGTAAGCGGTAAGGGTTTGCTAATTCGCCCAGCAACAAAAAGGGTCTACGTTCCGACATCGGCGGGGCTTCATGTGCCGCAAGCAGTTCGTCAACTGTGCCCGAGTTGCTGGTAAACTCTGAACAATATGCTTGCAATCCTTTCCCTGCGAGAACTCCATCAGCAATCTGTGAAGGGAATTGTAGAGCGATCACATCACTCGAGCAGAAGAATACCGACTCCTTTGGTAATGCAACTGGTGAATTTGACGGCGTATATGGCCATAACCGAGGTGTGCGACTCTCCATGACCGTGCCTACACACTCTTCTTCATCAATTCAACGCTCAAACATTGAACAGAGTTTCTTGAAGACATTGCGGGCATGTGACTTTGATCGGCCGAACATCAGGAATCCCTAGAGCTACTCCGCAGCCAGGGCAAAGGATGGCTTGAGCAACAGCAGAACGGCGCTGGGCGGCTTCCTGTGAAGGGTCATATTCAAATCGGAAATTCGATGTATCGAGCAATGTAGCAGAAGATGGAAGTTCAACAGCCTCCTTCAAATCAGGAATGAAAGGGGCAGTATTTCCATCATGCACCTGCGGAATGATTGGCGTACCTTGTTGCTGGTTATGCCCTGCCGGTTGAAGGCGAGCGAGAAGTTCCGCTTCAGTAATACCGTATTGTTTAGTTATCCGATCCATCCCAAGCATTTGCTCATATCCGGTAAGGGCCCTTAATGCTGAAATTTCATGCTCCGGAACATCTGCCATGCTCTTCTCAAGAACTTCTGTGTTTTGAGTGTTCACTTATATTGAGTCGACCGTTTCGCCGGATGCCGGAAACCAAAGACTTGGATGTGGAAGACAACATCCAGTCGAAACCCTTGAAAGGAAGGCGCGTTCGCCGGCGCAATGAAGGAGTGACCAAAATGGCCCAATCCCAGCAAAGAAAGTTTACCCGAGCAGAATTATCGCGTATGTCGGCAACCGAACGTTCCGCTACCGCCCGTTCACTTACGTGTGGAGAAACAATGACTCAGCCGCATTGGATTTGGGACGACAGTTCCATGGTTGAGGTCATCGAACATTTGACTGGAAATAATTGGGATCACATCTTTGTCATCAATGGTGAAGGCGCTCCCCAGGGAAGGATTCATGCAGTTGATGTTTTGAAAATCATTGCTCGGAAAACAGTTAACCGTGATATTGCTTGGATGCACGGTATTCCTGCTCAACAACTCGTGAACCAACCACCAATCACTGTTACCGAATCAACACCTCTGCTCAAGGCAGGAGCTTTGATGCTTGCACACGACTTGAATCAAATCGGAGTTGTCGACCGCAATGGTGCATTAATTGGCGTCGTTGGCCACAATACGATGGCTCGAAAGATGCCGAAGTTCATTCTTTGAACTCAGATTCCCCAGTAGCGCTCAGTTTGGGCTTGACGCGTTCTTAACGAGCGAACGATAGTCATAGCCATCCACAGTACAACGACCCATGTCATTGGATATTGCAAGTCTCCGACAATCTCAGCAACACTGAATTCATAGGCTTCGCCAAGTAAAACCTTGGTTGCAATACCTAATGCAGTTTCGACGAAGGAATATACTACCATGGCAAAAATACCGAGAATCAGTAATCGGCCCGAAAAAGACCCTCTTTTCAGTCGCAGCAGCATGAAACCCGCAGTCGAGGTGAGGAAGGCGATAACGATCCAAGCGAGGGCTGAATGTACGACTTCTAACCAAAGAACCGACGAACTCACATCTGCTACACGGAGATTGTATTCTCTGTACCCTTCTGCAACGGCAAAAATAGCACTGAAGACAGTTGCAGTCCACAATAATGAAGAAAACATTGCAGCATCAGCATTGTCACGCATTTCTTGAATCACTTTGTTAACAGTCGCTTCAATTCCCGCACCTTTACTGAGTAAATAGAGTCCAGTAACCAACGGTAAACCGCCGATAACCACGCCACCAATTTCGTTTGGTAGCATTATTCCAAGGCCGAGCAAGGAGAGCACCAGTCCAACAGGAATCATAATTTTCGCACGCCATTTTGGGTCTTCTAAGGCCTTTACAATGTAGTAGTAAGTCCCCTCAATACCTTTTGATTGCTTCACGATAATTTTCTCGACATGGTCGATTCGAACTTGAGATTGAAGAATCGGGAGAACTGACTCATCTTCGGCTCCATCTGTAACAAGAATGGCTTTATCCGGTTGGAAGGCTGCTACAACTTCCTCTAACTGTGCGGCAACCGCACGGTCTGAACGAATGCCAACTTTTTCATCACCGGTTAGGATTGCAATCTCTACTTCCTCTTCCTCAGAATTGTGTTCTACCAAGTTATCGTGTTGCGAAAGAGCGCCAAGGATAGCGTTTGTATCACTTTCTTCTGGGTCTGCGATGCCGAGTTTAAGAGCAGCAGCCATGACTTGTCGTCGCCCGACAACTGGACCACGGATACCAGTTTTAACACCAAGGTCATTATCCCTGTCAACAGTTAAAACGAGTGTTCGAGTCATTGATAAATCACCTGTGGTTATAGGAACCTAAGCGCCCCTCTGTTTCAAAGTCTTCGCGCGATTCGACTTTATTCGGTAGTATCTGGCGTTTTCTCTTCTTCAGCAGGTGGAGTTGAAACCAGTGCTAAGGCTTCAGCTTCAGCCCGCTGATTCTTTGCCTTCCAACGTTGGGTGGCGCGGATGTATTTGAGCGGGTGATCCATCCATGGTTGATCGCACAACCTGTTATCTCCCGGGAGCACAGGGCAGTTGTGATTCACTTTGAGTTTACCACAACCCGAAGGCGTGTATCCATGTTGGTATACGTGGGCCACCTGGTACGATGTCGTGCTTTCGCTAAAATCGGGAGCACCTCGGAAAAAGCCGACGCATGCTTCCTTTGGAAGAGCTAATGTGGCTGCCATCGAGGCAAGGAATAATCTTCCAAAGTGATTCAAGTTCACGCCGTTTGATAATTCTGCCACTGCCTTTCTCATACATGGCGGCCAATCATTTTCATCTGCTCCAACCAATGAAATGGCTTCTGAGGCTTTTGTAGCCATGAGATTCCGCACCATACCGACCGGCTCAGCAAGTCGAACGGCTAAGTCCATGGTGATCTCTCTCATTTTTTCCAATGCTTCCGCTTCAACACCTGCCTTAATTCGTTCACGAAGCAAACGTGACAATTTTGCTGATGAGCCATACTGTGGTTCTTCGAAAAGAGTCACCCATCCCTCGTGAACATCACAATTTGGTAGTCTCCATCGAGAACCAGTAATTTTCGGACAGATCTCGATGAAATCACTGAGTCCTATCTTCCACAAAGGGCCCGATTGTGAGCGTCTGCGCTGTTGAAGAGCCCCTCCATAATTGGCAGACATTTCAGAAGTTAACGGTGCATTTTGATGATCAACCTGTTGGATATTTTCAATATAGGTTCTGGCAATCATGCTGAGATTTTTATGGTCTTTGATGAGAACCTGTTCCGCACGTGCGGCCTCCGCTTGTGCCCAACGAGCAATCAGACGTTCATCTTCAGAAGCACAAACCACCAGACGCGCATAATAGAAAGAAAACGCTTCGATAATACGCCCTTCTTCCGTGAATAAATCGCCTCCTACAACTTCGACGCCCTCTTTCGATTGAATCGAATCAATGAGGCGGATACGTGCCCGAGAACGTGCTTTTTCCATCCATGAACCGTCTAATAATTCATCCAAATCGATGTTATGTTCGACCGCCATATTCCGAATCCACTCACCTGCTTGGGGCAGGAAAGGATAGCGAGCAAACGTCACTTCGTCGTCAAGTACCGGGAGGGAACTTGGGACGGGCATATCACGGCCATGTGTATCAACTGCATAAGAACTTCAACGAAACAACGGATGGTTCATGTGCGCGGTTCCAACCCCCAAAGCATGCATGAGGCGCCAACACCGGATGCATTCCTCATTCAGGATGAAGTGCGCCAAGCCTTTGGCTGGTCGGAAGCTGATGATATCGAGAGCGCCATAGACCTCCAGCACTCCCTCCAACACCACCGCCATTGGTCTCCAGCTCAACGTCAAAGCACTTTACTACGCGTTGAAAAACAACTTCGAAGTGCGCAAAGAGTCATTGTAATTGGTGCCGCAATTGAGCAAAATGAACTCGTATCGTATAATCGACCCGGCGATATCTTTGTTGCAGCCGATGGCGCAGTGGGTGCTCTCTCAGAGTATTCACAATTGGCCTGTATCGTTTCAGACCTTGATGGCGGGGATTTTTTGGATGCCGCAGCTAAGCAAGGCCAGACAGTCGTCGTCCATGCCCATGGGGACAATAAGCAACAATGGAGAGAAACACTCTCATCTTGGGAGCAATGCAACCCAACTCCTTCACTCATTCTCTCCCACCAAGTGAATCGGGCCATACCTGGAATGCATAATTTTGGTGGATTTACCGATGGCGACCGGGCTCTTTGTTTCGTACTTTCATTGGGTGTCCAATCTAAAAATGTCGAACTGGTTGGCTTCTCAACCAATCGAGTAGGGCGCTGGTCGGGCGTCACAGTTGCTGAAACCAAACTCAAAAAACTTGAATGGATGGAACGTATTGTCTCTGAATTAGGTTTTGGGCATTTTATTAAGAAATAAAACACACTGATAAAAACAAATAGGTGGGAGAATGGCTATGGATCGCAAAAAACTCAACCTTTTTTTGTGGCCCGTCGCTCTTCTTCTCATCAATTCTCTCTGGTTCGCAGTTTCGGATAACGCCGCACCTCACGAAATCAATGACTTTGACCATGCAATCGAAGACCGTACAATTACTCTTGCAGGTGTTTTCGGCCAAAACAAACCGATGCCTTCGGTGTTTGAAGTCGAATTCCGGGGCCTCTCTGTGGAAGAGGGGCAAGTCGAATGGAAAATTTTTGATGCCCAAGACAAACTGATCGCTCAATGGGCTGGAGAGTTGAATGACGAACAGTCTGGTTGGGAGGGTGAACTGGTCCCCGGCACCTATCGATTCCAAACAACCGTCGACCAAGGTATCATCACAGAGCAAACCCTGTTGATTCAGCCCTTTGCTGCTTACGGCATAGAAGGCCACATCACACTCTCACTCCTCCTTGTTGTCGTTGCCGTTGGTGAAACATTCGCTCGAAAGAAAGGAAGTGAATATATTGCCAAGAAAAACAGCGAGGCACCGAGCTCTTCTGCAAAGGTTCCTTTTTCCCGTGTCAAATCCGGTATGCCGGAGGATGAACTTTTGAACAGTGACGATGACCCTTGGCGAACGCCCAAAGGTTTGCAATGAATCATTCGAGCAAATTCCATGCTTTGCCGTTCAAGAAATTACTCAAAGAGACTTGTGTTTGAAAAACAGAGGTATAAATGCAGATATCCAAAATTCGGTATATGGTCGAATCTTACCTTATTGTCGGTGGAAGCAGTGATATTGCCCTAGAACTCGCCTCTAAACTTCTTGCGAAAGGGCACTCAGTAACCCTTCTCGCCCGTGACGCCGAACGTGTTCAAGACTTAGTGTCGCAGGGCGCCCACCTCGTTCAAGGCGATGCTTTAGACAAGGAATGTGTTCAACAAGCAGTTGATCTAGCGAAAGAAAACGGTGAAGGAAGTCTTTCAGGTGTTGCCCACCTTGTCGGCTCTCTTGTATTACGCCCTCCACACTCTCTTGCCCTTGATGCCTTCCAAGAGGTTATTCATACCAATCTCTCAAGTGCTTTTTTGACCCTTTCAATTGCTTGTAAATCGATGCTCCGTACTGGTGGCGGAAGATTGGTATTTACCTCAAGTCTTGCAGCCAGTTTCGGTTTGATGAACCACGAAGCAATCGCAGCAGCAAAGGGTGGAGTGGAATCCATGGTACGTTCTGCTGCAGCAACCTACAGTCAGCGGAAAATTCGTGTGAATGCAGTCGCCCCAGGTTTGACAGACACTCGTTTAGCAGAGACATTGTTGCGCTCTGATGCAATAAGGGAAGCTGCAGTCAAAAAGATTCCAATTAAAAGAATTAACGAAAAAGAAGAAATTGCTTCAACCATGGAATGGTTATTATGCTCTGCACCCGACAACATTACTGGGCAGGTCCTCCATCTCGATGGCGGTATGGCCAAAATAAGTGGGTGAACTTATGACTTGGAAAAACGCAATTAAAACAAAACGTCTCAAACCTGGAAAAACTAAAATGGTTACTTTGGGGTTGAAAACAGTCACGGTGGGACAACTCGACGACGAATATTTCGCTACTGGAGGCTTATGCCGCCATATGGGATGGCCATTGGCGTGGGGTGGAAAAATCCAAGATGGGTGTATCCGCTGTCCATTGCATCAGTCGACGTATCACATTGAAGACGGTAGCGTAAAAGAATGGTCACCTTTCCCATTGATTCCTCTATGGGGGAAAGTGCTCGGTAAGCTCTCAAAGCAAAAAGATTTGAAAATCTATGAAACAAGGGTAAAAGACGAGTATGTGCAAGTTTTCATTGAAAAAATCAAATCTTGAGGTTTGCTTGACGGGCTAACAATACAATACGCATACTGTGTTCAAGCATTGCGGCATTGGCCCACGCTTGATCAAGGTCAGCACCAACTGCGTAAGCACCCATGCCACGGACGACAACACATCGCATACCGCCCTGTTTGAGGGCTTCTACAGTTTGTCGTAAGAAATTATCAAGGTTGTCGTAATCAGGGTCAACGATAATGACCTTGCCAATTTGCTCCTTTCCAGTGACATCTATTGGTTGAACGAGGACTAAATCTTTCTCACTGCTGACGGCAGTTGTACAAGCTCCATACGAGTGAATGACCGCAGCAGGGCCTCCAGTTACGATGCTAACAGAGGCAAGAATAACTTCCATGACTCTCCAATCCGAAGG
>TARA_B110001450_G_scaffold73939_2_pt1 | contig 14630 bp, 16 predicted proteins | sample TARA_B110001450 | Tara Oceans TARA_B110001450 (sample SAMEA4396538) | marine metagenome | biome: Polar Biome; feature: [SRF] surface water layer (ENVO:00010504); material: water (ENVO:00002006), including particulate matter (ENVO:01000060) such as... | depth 5 m | reverse complement strand
AAACAAAAAAAAAATATAAAAGAAAAATAACTGGAAAAATTATAAAGGTTGATATTTAATATTAATAAATGATTTTAAAGACATTTATTGATATTTATTAGCAATGGCAATCGCAAATTTTTTAATTCCTTTATATTTTCCATATTTATATTTTACAGCAGGATATATAGATTATTGGAAAAACAAAGAAAATTATCATAATTATAAAAATATAAAAAAAAAATTTGATTTATTATTTTTAAATATTTTTATTTACATACCGTTATCATTAGAAATGTTATTTTATTTAAACCCAGTATTATTTTATTATGAAACAGTAACAAAAGAAGTTTCAATGATGTTATTAAATATTATATTTGGCGAAATTTGGTTTTATACTTTACATAGAATTTGTCACCAACCATTATTATATAAATATATACACAAAATACATCATTCAGATAATGACCCCATTGGTATTTTATCTTTTCATTCTCATCCAATAGAAGTCATTTTTATAAATTTAGGTTCTATTTATATTATTCATTATTATTTTCATATGAGTTTATTACAACATTTTCTTGTTTTTTCTTATATAATTATAAATTCTATTATATATTCTCATTCAAAACAATATGGTGACGTAGAACATAGAATACATCATAAATTATTAAATTATAACTTTGGTTTGGTTTTTATGGATAAATTATGCGGAACTGAAAAAACATCATTAACCTAATTTTGAACAAAAGAACCCAACGCGTCTACAATCAAATCCCGGCAAACAATTACCAGTATCTGTCTTTGCTTTAACAGTTTCTTTATATAATGCCTGACATATTCCACCATCGTATGCTTTACCATCACACGGTATTGAAGGATATTTATTATTTGTATCTTGTTTGAAAGAACTAATATTATCTATTTCACCATCTCTTGTAAAGTTTGTTCCAATTTTAGAAGGTTCTTTTGATGAAAGATGTTTTAACAATGGTGTTTGATATGCTTCATCTAAACTTACATATACCGCATTACCAAACGCTTCTTTCTCTTTCAATAAAATGAACGTAATTCCTAAAAATATCAATATTAATAAAAATGTATTTAATCTATTCATTCTGGAACTGCTCATATTATACTATAAATACATATTTATTTTATTTTTTTTAATAATCTCATAAAATTATAAAAAAAAATATTTAAAAACTTAAAAATATATTAATTTTCACAATGATTTAAAAAATATATAGACTATATTTATCAAATGAATACCATGATGAAAAAAACGGAAGATTATGTAATTAAACGTTCGGGTAAAAAAGAAGTAACTTCTTTCGACAAAATTCTCAATAGAATAAAAAAATTAGGAAAAGAGGACAATCTTGATGTAAATTATACATCGCTGTCTGTTAAAATAATCGATAGACTATATCCTAATATTCCAACAACGCTAATTGATGAATTAACAGCGCAACAATGCGCTGCTTTATCTACCATTAATCCCGATTATGGTATTCTAGCTAGCCGAGTATTAATTTCAAATCATCATAAAAATACAGAAACCAACTTTTTCAAAATAACTAAACAACTTTATACTTTTAAAGATGTTAATGATGTAAACCATCCTCTTATATCAAAAAAATATTTTTCGGTTATTAGAAATAATAAAAGTATTATTCAGGGTTGGTTTGACTATGAAAGAGACTATTTACTTGACTACTTTGGTTTTAAAACATTGGAAAGAGCTTATCTCATGAAAATAAATGGAACAATCGTTGAAAGACCACAACATATGTGGATGCGTGTAGCAATTGGGATTCATGGAAATGATTTAAAAAAAGCGAAGGAAACATATGATTATATGAGTCAAAAATATTTTACACATGCAACGCCAACGCTGTTTAATGCAGGAACACCTCGTTCACAATTATCAAGTTGTTATTTAATTGGAATGGAATCTGATAGTATTACCGGTATTTATAACACGTTGGCCGATTGTGCCAATATTTCAAAATGGGCAGGAGGTATCGGTTTACATATTCACAATGTTAGAGCTTCCGGTTCGCATATTAGAGGAACTAACGGAACATCAAACGGTATTGTTCCTATGTTAAGAGTTTTTAATAGTACTGCTAGATATTGTGACCAGGGGGGTGGAAAAAGAAAAGGCTCGTTTGCTATTTATATGGAACCGTGGCATGGCGATATCGAATCATTTTTAGAGATGAAAAAAAACCACGGTGACGAAGAAATGAGAGCAAGAGACCTTTTTTATGCAATGTGGATACCAGACCTTTTTATGGAACGCGTCATGGCAGACGATGATTGGACATTAATGTGTCCAGACCGTTGTACAGGATTAAGTGATGTATATGGCGATGAATTTAAAACATTATACGAAAAATATGAAAAGGAGGGTAAAGGCATTAAAACATTGAAAGCTAGAAAAATATGGTTGAAAATCTTGGATAGTCAAATTGAAACCGGAACACCTTATATGTTATATAAAGACCATGCTAACAAAAAAACAAATCAAAAAAATATTGGCACCATAAAGAGCAGTAATTTATGTTGCGAAATTCTAGAATACTCTGACAGTAAGGAAACCGCTGTTTGTAATTTGGCCAGTATTGGATTAGCGAAATTTGTAAAAAAACCATCGCCGGAATTGTACCCAAATATTGAAAAAATAAAGATTTATTCTAAAACGGAATGTAATTGGTGTAAAAGGGCAAAAACATTTTTAGATAAACACAATTTTGAATATGAAGAAATTAATCTAGACGATGATGAAAAAAGAAAAGATTTTTATAAAAAGGTATGTGATGTAGAAAATTTAAAAGAAGAATCAAAAATCAATAGCGTTCCACAAATTTATATAAATGAAAAAAGAATTGGTGGTTTTAATGAATTAATGAAAACAATAAAACCATCTTACGATTTTGAATTGTTGCATAAAATTACAAAAATAGTAACTCATAATTTAAATAAAGTAATTGATATTAATTTTTACCCTACAAAGAAAACAGAGGTTTCAAATAAAAAACATAGACCAATTGGAATTGGTGTTCAAGGTTTAGCAGATACTTTTGCGATGATGAATTTCCCGTTTTCTTGCGATGAATCTAAAAAATTAAATAAAGAAATATTCGAAACTATTTATCATGCTGCATTGGAATCTAGTGTTGATATTGCTATTGAAGATAACCCATATTCAACATTCGAAGGCTCCCCAGCATCAAAAGGTGTTTTGCAATACGACATGTGGAATGTGGAACCAACAACAAGATATAACTGGGACCAATTAAAAAAAAATATTAAAAAATACGGATTGAGAAATTCATTATTGGTAGCTCCTATGCCAACAGCATCAACCTCGCAGATTTTGGGAAATAACGAATGCTTTGAACCATTTACTAGCAATATTTATGTAAGAAGAACATTGGCTGGTGAATTTATTGTTGTAAATAAACATTTGATTCGCGAATTAATAGAAAACTACGAATGGAATGAAGATATTAAAAATAGCATAATTAAAAATGGAGGTTCAATACAACATTTAAAATTACCAAAATACATATTAGAAAAATATAAAACTGTTTGGGAAATTTCTATGAAAGACGTTATTGACATGTCTTCTGACAGGGGTGCGTATATTTGTCAAAGTCAAAGTTTAAATTTATGGATGAAGGAACCATCCTATGATAAATTAACATCGATGCATATGTATGCTTGGAAAAAAGGTTTGAAAACCGGATTGTATTATTTGCGAACAGAAGCTAAAGCCGCTCCACAACAATTCACAATAGAACCCGAAAACATTGAAAGTAAAGATTTGGAAGACGGTGATATTTGCGATATGTGTTCGGGTTAATCCAAAACCAAATTAGATAGTAGTTCTAATTGAGATTTTTCAATATCATTAAAGTCTTTGTCTTGTAAATTGAAAATTTTTTTAATTTCCTCAACCTTACTCATCTTCAAAATCGTACTTATTTTCTTTTTTATTAATTTTAGAATAATAATATTTTCTAAAAAATTTACACAATCTAAAAGTTTAAAAAGATTTTCTATCTTAAAATCTTCTGTTAATGTTAAATAACCTGTTATAGAATTACAAATATCTTCAAACTCAACGGTATTGTCTACCTTTTCTTCCGTTATATTATTTTCGATTATCGCTATCGATAATCTTTTTATATAAAATAAATTATCAATATCTATTTTTGGTAATTGAATTATGTTTTTTTTTTCAAAATCATCATCCAAACACAATGTTTTTAATAAAACAGACAATCTTATTTCATCCTCTGTAAAATCTATAGATTTATTATCAACAGTTATAACCTTTATCATTATATAAAAAAATATATTAAATCATATTTAATATATTTTTTTTTATTTTCCATAATCATTTATATTTTTTAATAAAAATATAAATGATTATGGAAAATAAAAAACATATTAATACCCTCTTATTCTACGATGACAACAGTTGCAACAAAATTCACAACATTTAAAAAAATAGTGAAAACAAAATAAACCAATTTCATTCATTTTAATTACTTAATATATTATTATAAATATTTTCGAAATCTTTATTTATTTGCCAACACTTATTTGAAAACTTATCGTTAAAAAGCGGGTCGCTATTATAATACAATTTACAAAAACATCGAAAACATACAAAAACATCAATCAACGAATTATGTAAATTTTGCGGAACGGTTTTAAATAAATATTCATGTAAATCAACTAACTTCATCCATTTTCTTTTTATTTTTCTACTACGTTTCATGGTACAATATTTCATATTATTATAATTTTCAAAAATGTTATAGTCTAACCAACGCAACGATTCTACACTAATTATAGTTTCGTCGAATTCAATATTGTGCGCCACGATAATTTGACTCTCCATCAAATCTTTATTAAATAAATTTAATATATCTATAATATTTTCTCCCTTTTCCCTCATAATTTCATTTGTAATTCCATGAATATTAATCGCTGATTCGGGGATTTTTTTCCCTTTCTGTAATTTTATAATATGGTCGTTAATTGAAATAATTTTACCATTTGTAACATTAAATACCAACCAACTTATTTGAACAATGTCGGGCCAGTTTGAAAATTCAAAAATATTAGCCTTGCGTTTTTTTGGTAATCCTGTTGTCTCAACATCGAAAATAAGAGCTAACATAATTTTATTGCTATAAAAAAATTATAATTGTTTATATATTCAATTTAATATTTAAATAATTATAATTGTTTCCATATATGAAAAGTTGGCAAAGTTAAATAATAATTTTTTTCACATAAAATCAATTCAATTGATAACATATCATTGTTTTCATCGTATAAATTAATTTTTTCTATATCCCCGTGTTTTTTTAATGAAATTCCCGTTTTTTCTATTAATTCTGGTTTTAATACAAATTTTTTACATAAATTACAGGTAACTGTTGGATTATCGTTAATACTTGGGAAATCATTATTTAGTCTATTTATATCTTGTAAAATATTTTTTTGAGATTCTTTTGAAAATAATAACATGAAATGTATATCACTTACATTCTCTTCTTTGTCAACCGGATAATTAAACCATAAATCTTTCAAAAACATACCGTTTAGTTCCTCATTTGTATTTTTATTAATTATAAATGATTTATATAAAATTTTCCAAGAATCATCTTTTTTTGTATCAAACATGGCCAAATAACTTTTCATGATATATTTTGTATGTTTTTACTCATAAAAACATACAAAATATATCAATTTAATTATTCCAAAAAAACGCTTTAAAAGTTTTTTTTAAATTTTTTATTTATTTTGATATTTTTACAAGGACCAAACGATTTTCTATGCCATGGTGAAATACCATATTTTTTGATACCATTCATGTGAATTTTTGTTCCATACCCCATATTACTGGTTAGTCCGTAAAATTCTTCCAGCGACGTATGTTTTTTACACATTTCTTCAATATATTTATCATGAGACACCTTTGCCAATATTGACGCTGCCGCAATTGAGGCATATAATCCATCTCCTTTAATAACACATTCGTATGGTATAATTTCATCATTATTAGTATATAATTGAAACTGGGAACCATCTACTAATAAAAATTCAGGTTTAACAGTTAATTTGTCGAGGGAATCATGCATACAATCAAACGTTGCATTATAAATATTATTATAATCTATTTCCGAAGCTTCTTTGTAACTTACAGAATAATCAATTGCATTATTTACAATAAAGTCATAAGCCATATCCCTCTTCTTTTTGCTTAATTTTTTACTGTCTTTAATGAAAGGTTGTTTAAATGTTTCATCGTTTGGTATAATTACGGCCGCTGTATAAACTCTACCAAATAAAGGACCTCTACCTGCTTCATCTATACCGGCTTCTAATAAATTTTTATTATAGAATGTTTTTAACATATATAATAAATTAGTAAGTAAATTTTAAATAATTTTTTAAATGATTTTAACTTGTATTCCTGTCGAATTATAATTACTTCCCATACCAACATGATTACTACATTTTATAAATACAGTTCCGGTTGCTTGTGGTGTAAATATAACTTCTGCGCCAGCTGTTCCCGCTGTCCCAACCGTTGATTGATTTTGGTATAATGTTGAACCACTCGATGTGGTTACAAGTTGAAGAGGATGATTAACATTGCTTGTGTGTGATAAATCAAACGTATATATTGTATCTACTTCAAAATTTAATGATAAACTAGCATTCCCATTAATAATATACTTATTATTACCACCACTATTTACAACAGTAACTGTGTAATTAACTCTTTTTACCTGATTTTTACATTTACAAATAGCCCTGTTTTTAATAGCTCTGCGAACAGCTATACTCTTACCACCAATTCCACCAATTAGAGCATTTGCCCTTGTTGCGTCTGCTTTAGTTGCACCAGACACCCGTGCATTTTTAACACCCATTCTTGCGTTATTTTTTCTAATTCCACCATTAAAACCATTTTTTACACGATTGTGAGTAAGTGCAGGCATTTTATAATATATAAAAATATTTTTATAAAGAAATATTTCTTTATAAAATTTATTGTTGGTTATTATTTATTTTTTTTTTCATTATATAATTTATATAATGAAACTTACTAAATTACATTTATTTTTAATTTTATTATTAGTATTATTATTTAGTTCTTTAGGTATAGGTATTTTAGAAGGTTATGGGATAATTGAAGGAAATCAAAATATTGAAGATAGTAAATTTTCATTAAATAATAGTAAAAATGCTAAAAGAGCAAAAAAGCGAACTACATATACTCCCGATGTTCGGGTTGAATTTAAAAAACTTGGTAATGAAAAGAAACCTATGGGATATGGTTCTGCTTCAGGTTTAACAAAAGATGCTATTCCTCCAGGCGATGAACATTTATATGTTCTTAAATCTGAAATGGTCCCACCGGTCTGTCCAAAATGTCCAGAAATATCTAGTGGTAATGGTGGTAAGGGTGGCGATTGTTGTAAAAAAACCAAATGCCCTCCGTGTCCTGCCCCAGCAAGATGTCCGGAACCTGCTTTTACTTGTAAAAAAGTACCCAATTATAGCGCTTCTTCTGTAGATAATGTATTGCCAAGTCCTATGTTTCAATCTGGTGGCGGTTCTGGCGGTGGTTCTGGTGGCGGTTCTGGCGGCGGTTCTGGCGGTGGTTCTGGCGGTGGTTCTGGTGGCGGCGGTGCTGGCGGAACAGGAGGCGTTATGCCGATATTAAGTTCGTTTGCTAAATTTAATTAATATTTTAAATATTATAAATATTTTAAATATTATATTTTCTTTTTTATACAACTTTTATCAATTTTAAGCGTAACTTCTCTATTTTCTTTAGGAACTATTCTAATTAAACATTTTGATTTTTTACCGTATAACGATTCCGTACATCCTTTTTCTTTCTTGTTTTTCTTTGTTTTCTTTTTTTTTTCTTTAAATTTTAAATCTTTTAAATCTAAAGTACATCTAGACCTGAAATGTTCATATCTTTCTCTAATTTGACAGTAATTTAGTCCTGATTTTTTTTTTAACATTTTATTAATATGTTCATGTAAACAATACATCCATTTTGAGAAATTTGTTCTATTTTTTAAAGCTTTATTATTAAGAGGTACAGCTTTTAAATTTTTCTTCATATTAATTCTACAATATTTGCATGGCAAAATATGTCTTAAAGACATAATAAAATTTTTATATCTCTTTTTTTCTTCATTGCTAGGAGAAATTGGATAATTAAAAGACATTGTATGTAAATAATGCCAAAGACTAGGTCCCCATACGCTTGTTAACATACCATCTCCGCTTTTATAATCATTTTTGTTATAAACGCGCTTTTTTGTTTTTTTTAGACGTTTTTTATTTTTTTTTTTTGTTTGACCTTTCTTAATAACTTTTATACGTTTTGTTTTCATATAAATTATTTATATTTTTTTTTTCCCAAATTATTTAATGAATTCTTAATTTTTTCTTTTAATTTATTTTTGTTAACTGAAATATTATATTTCATTTTCCATAATTTAACATAAAATTCTTTATCCGTTGATAATGATTTCCTATTGATTTTTATTAATTCACCTTTCTTATTTCTTATCATTAATAATCATATATAATAAATATTTTTTATATTCGTTAAAAAAAATATCTTTCTTATATTTAGTTAATTTATATGGACGCAATAAAATATAAATTTTCTTCAAAAAAATTTTTAATAATTATTATATTAATTTCATTGTTTTTAGGAGCTGCTTTTTATGTTTATAATAATTATGTCGCCCCTAGGTTAAATCCTAAATTTGTTTCCAATAGAGAATTTACAAAAGAAGAAACCGTTAATAATACAGAACTGTATTTTATATTTGCTGATTGGTGTCCTTATTCTAAAAAAGTTATGCCTATATGGGACAATTTAAAAGAAAAGTATGATAGAAAAAAAGTAAATGATTATGCTGTTATTTTCAAAGAATTGGATGGTGACAAGAATGAATCAGAAATTGATGATTTTTCAAAAAGATTTAATAAAAAAATAGAAGGATATCCAACAATTATTTTAATAAAACAAAATGAAGTGATAGAGTTCGATGCTGACCCGACTAAAGAAAACTTAACTGCTTTTATAGAAAAAACATTATAAATTATAATATTTAATAAAATTTATAATTTATTCAAAATATTTCATAAATATTTCTGCATCTTTTTTCCCAGATTCAAAATACTCTATTCTTTTTTCCCTACTTTGTATCAACTGGTAAAAATCTACAAGTGAACCTGTATTAACTTGCAATACATATTTTATTTTTTTTTTATATCTTTTTTGTCTTATTTTTTTTGCAAAATTATTTAACAATCCTATATTAAAAGTCATAATATTTTCATTATTTATTTCAGTTGAATTTTTAATATATAAATCAATTCCTAATATTTCATCTAAATTACATCCAGAATTATCCTTTAAAAATTCATACATCGGGAATTTACAAGAAAAAACACCATCGATATAAAAAATATCTTGATACTTAAGGGGTATAAACATTATAGGAATACTTGAAGACATATATATTGATTTTAATATATCCATATTCGGTGTTTTAGCGAATGAAAATTCTTTACTTTCCAAAGTATCGCAATTTGTAGCAAAACAACACAGTTTTTTTCCAGAATATTCATACAAATCTTTAAAAGTAAAATTATCTTTTAATTGTGTTAATTTTATAAGAGGTTCGAAACATTTTTTAAATAATTCAAAATTAAAAATGCCATTATTATTATAGGAAAGAAATAATTTTTCAGTATCGATATCGAATAATTTTTCCCATGGTCTATCAATAATATAATTATAAATAATATCAATGTCTAATTTTAATGACAATAATAGGGATATCATCGAACCCGCCGAAGTTCCGTATAACTTTTCAATATTATCAACCTGAAAAAAATTGTTTTTTATTAATGTATATATAGCTGAAAATTGTTTAAAAAATTCCTGTCCTCCAGATGAAATTATCAAATTTTTTATCATTATATATATTTACCAATTAATTTTAATATTATATTTAAAATTAAATTTTTTTTTCTTCATTCTAATTATGAACGAAAAAGTAAATCTAGATGACCTTTACAAAACTAAAAAGAATACTTTTGACCATAAAATTAAAATATATGAAAAAATATTAAATAGAATACATAAAAAAATTAAAACAACTGCAAGAAAAAGAAATAGTGACTGTTTTTGTATGTATGTTGTACCTGAATTTATTTTAGGATTACCTAGATATAATATTACACTATGCACTACACATATAATTGATAAATTAGAAAAAAACGGATTCAACATAAAATATACACATCCAAATTTATTATTTATATCTTGGCAGCATTATATTCCATTATACGAAAGACAGGCTTACAAAAGAGAAACAGGTGTAAATATTGATGGATTTGGAAATGTTATAACAAAAAAAAAAACTAAAAAAAATGAACCCGAAAATATAAATGAATTATTATTAAAAAACAGCGATAAATCAAAAATCAAAAAAAATAAAACTAATTTTAAAGATATTTCTTCATATAAACCAACCGGGAAATTTATATATGATAAAGACACCATAAAAACCATTCAAACTATAAATTTGTAATATGGTAAAATATTACTTATTTTAACAATACTAAAAAAAAAGCACTTTTTGAAAAAAAAAATATAACTATTTTGTTACCATTAATTATTTTAAATTAGGACGCATATAACCCAAATATAATGTAAAAAATATTTTTTTATATTATTTTTTACATTTTTAAAAATGTCGTTTTTTTCATTTTTTTTGAAAAAAAGTTTGAGAAAAAAAAAACGCTCAAACTTTTTTTAGACATTTTAAACCATAAACAATTTAAATACAGATTTTTTAAATATGTAATTGTTACCAAAGAAATAGTTTGATCGATTTTTTTTCAAATTGATAATCCGAAAACGGCTTTTGGACATTTTTAAAATGTCCAAAATGCGTTTTCCAGAAAAAGAATTGACGAAAAATCGATCAAACTTTCTGAATACCTAGATATTTGGAATGATCAACGAGAAAATAAATATGAAATGAGAGCATCCTTATGGTAAGGCACTTTTTTTTTGAAAAAGTTTGATCAAAAAAAAAGTGCAAAAATCAAAAAATGCAAAAAATTGAAAAAAACCAGCTACTTTCGCGAGTAAAGTGAGTTAAATATAAAAACAACAACGCATAAGTGGTAGGTGAGAAAAAAATGGGACACTGTTGAAACACTGCATTATGGTAACAAATGCGTTTGTTACCATAGCCTTATTGGGAATGCTATTATAAAAATATATTCCATACTATATTTGCTTTCAAAAAAAGTGCTCGTTTTTACTTCGCTGCATATTTAAAAAAATAAATATCGGTTATAAAATCGCGGCGCGTAGTTAATGTAAAATAATGAATTATTTATTTAGCATCGTTACCATGTTTTTTTCAAAAAAAAAACGAGTCGAATCGTGAGTTTTTCGAGCCTTTTCGGATGTAAAATAGTCTCTTACTGGGACTTATTTTTAAAAATTCTCAAACTATTTTTAATTAAATTTTATGTTATTATTTTCAATTCAAATAATAATAAATAATTCATGGTAACAAAAAACGGGAATAATAAAGTAAAAAAAAAAGTGATTTGTTGAAAAAAAACAACGTATGTTGAAAACAAAAATAAAAAAAATGAAAAATGAAAAAAATAATGGAAAAACCAACCGAAAACGCAATATTGGGATATGGGGTACCATATAAGAAAATGAAAAAAACACTGTTTTTTTCATTTTCATTTTTTATTTTCATTTTTTATTTTCCATTTTCCATTTTTCCATTTTCCATTTTTTCATTTTTTCATTTTTCCATTTTTTCATTTTTCCATTTTTTCATTTTTTTAAAATATTTAAATAAAAATATGTAATTATAATATATGTATATTTGTGAGTGTTGTAATTATTCAACATATAAAAAGTGTAACTATAATAGGCATTTAAATTCGAAAAAACATATAAAAAAGTTAAATTTATGTAATAAATGTCCATTGTGCGATTATGTTTCAATAAGGAAAGAAAATTTGAAGAGGCATTTGAAGTCTGGAATTCATAAAGAATTACTCACAAATTTGGCTTTTTTACAAGAAAATGAATTAGATGATAAAATAAATTCAAAAAATAAGAAAAATACTAATCAAAATACTAATCAAAATGATAATCAAAATGATAATATAAATGAAAATTTAAAAAAAATATTATTAGAACAAGAAAATTTAAAAAGAATGATACCCAAATCAACCGGAAATACTATTATTAATAATAAATTATCAATAAATGTGTTTTTAAATACACAATGTAAGGATGCAATGAGTATTCAAGATTTTCTTAATCAACTACAATTTTCTTTGGATGATTTAAAATATACAAAAAATAATGGTTATGTAGAAGGTATAAGTAATATGTTTGTGAAGGAGTTGGAAAACCTTGACCCAAAAGAAAGACCAATACATTGTAGTGATAAAAAGAGGTTACAATTTTATGTAAAGACCCCAAATAAATGGGAGAAAGACGATGATAATACAAATATCAATAAAGCAATCGGAAATGTTCAAAAAAAACAGATAGAATTAATGCATTTATGGGATAAAGAAAATCCGGGCTGGGAAAACAATGATAAATTAATAATGGAAAGATTACAAATAGCAAAAAGTGTCTATGGAAGTGTTAGCAATGAAGAAAGAAATAAAGAAAATAAACAAATAAAAAAAATAATAAGTGAAAAGATTGATTTGGATATTAATATTATTACAAAATAATAAGTTAATAATTTTATTATAATCGAGTGTTAATATTATTTAAGTTTTTTAAATCGGGGGTTTTAATAGACATATGACTATTATTTTCAATATTTGAGGTTTTTAAATATGCTTGAATGATAGCAATATCTTCGTGTTTTTTGTTGCATATATCAAATTGACAAATATCACATCCATAGCTTTTTTCACCTTCTTCAATTTCTTCATCACAAATATCACATATACCACAATCATTTGTACATGTGCCATAAATTAATGGATGTCCATTTGGGCATAAATTGTTGTCATATTTTTTTATAATTTTTTCTGTAAGTTTTTCAACGCCATCTGTTAATATTTTATTTGCCTCATCTAAATTATAATTTTCTTTAATATATCCCATACTTTTATTATCAATATCCATATCTTTTTCTCTTTGAAGTAGTTCTTTATCTTTATCTCTATCTTCTTCTTCTTTATTACCAATTTCATCCAAAAGATTTTTATTATCTTCTTTTAATATTTGTTTTTCTTTTTCCATAGCCCTTTCAATATCTTTAAATTCTTCTATATATTCTTCTTCCCTATATTTTTTTTCTTTTTCATTTTCATTATATTTATTTTTAGTAGTATTAAAATTTTTATTTGTATTTTTTAATCTCTTTTCTGCCAATTCAATGTTTTTATCCAATAATATTTTTTCAAATAATTTAAGTCCTTTTCGATAATCTTTATCACAAACAATATATAATTCCATTATAATTTTTCTAACTTTTTCAATTATATCATCGACGTCTTTTAATGACAAATTTTCATTAATGATATAATCAATTCCGGTTTCATCGGGTGTAAATAAATAATTCAGTATTTCTATTAAATTCTTATCAAATTTTCTAGAATTATTCATGATGATAGCCAGATGATTTGCAAAATTAACTATATTATCATTTTCAGAACTACCTTTTAAAATACCCCTGCTTTTATCTTCCATTTTTTTACATAATTCAATTGAATTATATTCTAAAATTGGAATATCTGAAAATCTCTTTATTTCTTCTGGTTTTTCAATACCAGTATAAGATTTATAAAATTTAGCAACATCCTTATCATATATTTTTTGCTGTTCTTCACTCATAACAAATTCTTTCGTTTGCAAGATATATTTATCTTTATATAAATTTTCCAATTCTGGAATACCATTTTCGTCAGATAAAGTTTTTATTAAAGAACCTTTTTTTTTATTGCATATGTCTGCAGAAACAGTTGCATTAAAATCGCCTATTTTATTAGTTTTCTCATATTTAAATTTTTCAGTTTTATTGCAGATTGGTTCATCTTTATCAATAATATTTTTAATAGCACTAAAAATATGAACAATCTTAACATAATATGTAGCTATTTCTTTACAAATTTTTTTTTTATTTTCATTAACGGTTTCATCATATATAGAATCATCTATGCTTTTTAAGTTTTGAATGAAACTATCAATAGATTTTTTTTTATTTTTTATTATTTTATTATTAATAATTTTTAATTGATTTTTTGTAAAATTTTCATTTAAAATATTTGAAGTTATATTAATAATTTTATCGCAATATGTTGGATTCATAAATTGTAGCAAATCATTATTATTGCTATTTAATATTAAATCGGACGATATTTTATTAATAGTTTTAAATAGTAAATCATTGGAAAAATTATTTTTTTTATTTTTCTTTGTGTTAGAATTTGCATTTCCCATATTAATATAAAAAAAGAAAATAATTTAATTAAATTGAATTTAAATAAATTATTTTTAA
>TARA_B110001450_G_scaffold25356_1_pt1 | contig 14636 bp, 12 predicted proteins | sample TARA_B110001450 | Tara Oceans TARA_B110001450 (sample SAMEA4396538) | marine metagenome | biome: Polar Biome; feature: [SRF] surface water layer (ENVO:00010504); material: water (ENVO:00002006), including particulate matter (ENVO:01000060) such as... | depth 5 m | reverse complement strand
AATCTAATACATTACAATCTAATACATTACAATCTAATACATCACAATCATTAGAATCTTCTTCGCAAAATGGTGGAATAATTAATTCTATATTTGGATCAGTTATACAAGGAGCAGCGTTAGGAACAGGTTCAGAATTAGCAGGAAGAGCGTTAGATTCATTAATTGGACCAAAAAAAATAGAATTAAATAATTCTGATAAATGTACTAAAGAAATAGATTTATATACAAATTGTATTAATAATAATGATAATGATTTAACATTATGTAAGAATTATTTTGAATTATTAACACAATGTAGAAAAAATAATATTTAAATTTAAGAATTATAATATATTTTAAAATCAAATCTATCTTTATAGATTAATCCATGTATTAATAATGTATATAAAAATCCATATATAATGTGTGTATATTTATTAATTTCGAAATATAAATAAATTATTATTATTAATATCAACGAAATAAACCAATGATGCCAATGTATTAAAAAATTTAAATGATAATTAATATTTGATTTTTCTATAATTTTGAATCCAAAAAAACAATATATATATATAATACCAAATATAATTCCGTATATAATTTTTTTTATAATATTTTTATTATTATATTCTATTTCTAGATTAGTATTATTCATGATAATTAATAGAAATATATTTAAATATGTATAAAAAATATGCTAATTATTTTTATAATAATGAAACTATATTTTAATGGATTTTATTCTGGATTTTTAGATTCTAAAAATCCAGGAACAACAATTAAATTTTTTATTCATTTATTTAGAAAGATATATGATACTGATGAAATTATATTAGGTAATATTCAAGATAGTGATATATTATGTGAATTTGATATGTTAATAAATACAAAAACATTAGTAGATATAAAAAAATGGAAACATACATATATGTTTAATGGCGAATATAAATGTTTAACAAATACTAAAAATTATGATTGTGTATTATTTGGAGAAAGAAATAATAATAATATTATAAATGTTCCATTATATATTTCATATATGTTTTCAAATAATATTAAATTTGATTATAATAAATTATATAATATACCAAAAAAAAATATATGTGTTGTAATAAGTAATCCAAATGGTATTAAAAGAAATTATATATTGGATAAAATTGAAAAACATTTTAATATAGATTATTTAGGAAGATATAAAAACAATTGTAATATATTAAAAGCAGATTATAATAGTAATGAATTTAAAGAAAAAATAAGTGAATATAAATTTATTATTACAATGGAAAATAATAGATATGAAACATATATAACTGAAAAAATAATTTTAGGATTAAATTCTAAAATAATTCCAATATATTGGGGTTCAAAATATATATATGATTATTTTAACAAAGAACGTATATTAGCATTATTAGAAGAAGATAATGATAAATTAGATATAGAAATTGATATATTAATTGATAAAATTAAAAAAATTATTAATAATGATAATTTATGGTTAGATATTGTTAATAAACCATATTATCCACTAGATATATTAAATAATGAAAAACAATCTAGAAATATTAATGATATAGTAATAGATATTAAAAATTTATTAAAAATTGATAATAAGAATTATTATAATAAAATATCAAAAATATATTCAATAACAGATGAAATTCATGAACCAATAAATTATAATTCGTTAGAATTAATATTAAAAAAAAAATTAAATTTAAGTGAAAATAATATTAAATATATTTGTCCTACATATAAAAATAATTTAACATTAGAATTATTTAATAAATATCATAAATCACAGTTCAATGGTAATAATTTTTTAAGTAGAGAAATAAAAAAATCTGAATTATCATTAATTATTAATTATAAATCAATATTAGAAGATATTATTAAAAATTATAAAGATGGTTTATTTATAATATTAGAAAGTGATATTAAATTAAATAAAGATATAAATGAATTGAACGAATTTATATTATTTATATCTAATATAAAAGGATGGGATTTTATACATATTGGAGAATATAATAATGAAATATTTAAGAATCCATCTATCAATTTATTTAATAATTTTGATAATAATTTATCATTTATTGAAGATATTACTGATATAAATTCAAAATATAGATTAATTAGAAAATTACATACAAGATGTTGTGATTGTATAATATGGAAATACGAGACGATAAAAAATTTTTTAAATTATATGAATAATAATAATAATTATAATTTACCTTTAGATTATTATATTATAAAATATTTAGAAACTAATACTGATATTAAACATTATTGGTCTTTAAAGAATTTTTTTATTAATGGTAGTAATAATAATATGATAAAAAGTACAATACAAAATGATTAGTTATTTATATTATTAATTAATTCTATTAATTTATTTTCACAAATTTCATATGTTAAATTATCTAATATATATTTTCTTGGATTATAATTATATAATTTATCTATAAATGTATTAAAACTTTCTTCTAAATTTTCTTTTTCATAAAAATATTCTCCACATAATTCATTCCAATATGGTATAGATGTAGCAACATATTTGTCATAGTTTGATTTATATTCTTGATTCATTGTTTTAATATCCCATACAAGCAGCGGCACATTACATGATAATGCTTCCTCCAATGCAAAACCTTGACTTTCATGACGTCCTAACCAAATACCATATTTAGCATCTTTTAAAAATGCTAAATATTCTTTTTCTTCATATTTTTCATCATACGAAAATATATTGTAATTTATATTTTTATATTTTAAAAAATTTTCTAAATATTCTAATTCACTTGGATCTCTTATTTTATTATAAATAAATACTTTATCTCTATTTTTTAATTCTTTTTCATTTTTAAATTTATCAGTATCTATACCAAACGGTAGTACTGATAAATTTAAATTATTACATAAATAAAAAGTTTTCCAAACATTTTTAGACCATTCACTTGGTTGTATATATACAGAATTGTTATTTTTAATAAACTCTACTTTAGTATCTGGAAAAACTGAAAAATGTGGTCCAAATATAAATTTAATATTTGTAAATCTATTTAGAGCGTCAATATTTAATGGCATACTAGGTGAAAATATACAATCGATTTCATGTAAATTAATATTATTTATTTCATTAACATCATCAATTAATATAATTTCAATATTTTTATAATTTTTTAATGCATTTAAATTTTTATCATGAATAGAATTAATTAAAATTAACTTCATTTAATTATTAAATTAATTATAAGATTTATATATATTTATTATCTAATAATAGATATAATTATGAAAAAGTATGATAAATATTATACTAATAAAAAAATAATAAATATTTGTTGTAAAATATTTAAAAAATATATTAAAATACATAAAAATGATTTAATAATTGAACCTAGTGCGGGCAATGGTGCATTTATACCATGTATAAAAAAATATAATATTTTATTATTAGATATACATCCAGAAAATAAAAAAATAATTAAAAAAAATTTTTTAACTTATAATTATAATAAAATAAAGAAAAAATACACTAATATACATGCTATAGGCAATCCGCCATTTGGTAAAAAATCATCACTTGCTATTAAATTTATAAAAAAATGTAGTGAATTTTGTGACTCTTTTTCATTTATATTACCAAAAAGTTTTAATAAATATTTTTTACAAAAATCAATACCATTAAATTTTCATTTAATAAAATCATATAATTTACCAGATGATAGTTTTGGATTTCCAGAAATAAGATGTGTATTTCAAATATGGGAAAAGAGAAGATATGATAGGAAAAAAAATATAAAAAAAATTTTTCCAAATAAAAATTATAAATTTGTATCAAAATTAGATAATCCAGATATAGCAATTAGACGCGTTGGTTCAAAAAGTGGATATATTTATTATGATGATTTAAAAAATAAAAATAAAAATACACATTATTTTATAAAAATTTTAAAAAGATATAATAAAGTTAAAAAATTAAATTTAAATACCGAAAAAAATAATACATTGGCTGCATATAGTATATCAAAAATGGATATCATAAAAAAATTAAATATTATTATTATATAAGATGAAAAAATATAAAAAAAAACAAAAAAAGATATATTAATATTAATAGTATTTTTAATAATAGGCATTAGTGTAATATACTATCATAGAATAAAATAGAATATAATTATATTAATGTATATTAAATAAAGAAATACATATAATGAAAAAAAATAATATATTAAATATCTTATTATTGATATTATTAATAATAACAATTATAATAGTAATATATGGAAAATATAAATACAAAGAAAATTTTAACAAACAGAAATATAAATTTACAGATAGTATATTATTAATATTATTTATAATATTAATTGTAATATTAATACCTTCTAATATATTTTTTCCAAATAAACTAAATTTTAATTTAAAATTAATAAATTAATTCTAATAATTTATTTAATTCATTCTTATTATTTAATGATAAATTGTTAAATTTATTAATATCAACATTACTATATATTATTTTAAATATTAAATTACCATTATTTATACCTTTTTTTTCTATTTCATAAAATTCTTTATTAAAAGGCGGAATATATATATCTAATAAATTATTATCAATATATAATATTTTATTATGATATCCATATAAATAATTTACTAAATTTAATTCAATATTATATATTAAATCTATTTTGTTATTATTATCATATGTAATATGTGTTATATTTTCTTGATTTTTAAATTTTAAATTAATAATAATATTATGTTCGATATCATCATCATCAATATATATTTTAGTAATATTTGGATATGAATTACCACAATATATATCAATAAAGATAGGTTCACTAATATTTTTTAATATTAATCTTAATTTTTTATTATTATTATTATATACCTCATTATATGTAACAGATAACATAATATTATGTGTAATTGGTAAATTAGTAAATTTGTATATATTTTTATTTTTTTTTCCAATAATATCTTTATCAATAAATATTTTTGCTAAATTTTTAATGAAATCTTTCGTTTCATCCTTATTATTTATCATATCATACCATATATCTTTCCAACTTTTAATATCATCTTCTTCAAAGAAGAAATCATTTTCAAATGAATTATTTTTTTTATTAATTAAATAATTATAAGCTTCAGTTGCTTCATTAAATTTATTTGAATATAATTTTTTTTCATCTTCTGTTTTATTATAATGTTTATCAGGATGGTTTTCTAATGCAATTTTTTTATATGCTTTTTTAATTTCATAAATAGATGAATTATTAGAAATTCCTAAAATTAAATATGGATTATTCATATTATGCTAATTTAATAATATATTTAACATATTCTTTAAATATTATATTATATATAATATAATATTTAAAATTATATATGAATTTCTTTTTATATTATAAATAAATGTATAATCAATCATTATAAATTTTAATGAACGATGAATCATATAATAACATTATTCAAAAAAATTTTAAAAATATTATTTATGATAATGATGAATTATTAAAAATGTTTAATTTTATTATTAATTATGATAATAATATTTTATTATATTCTATCCATGGATTTCCATTAGATTTTATGATTGATGAAATATTAAAAGAAAAATATAAATTAAAAACTTTAATAAAAAAAGAAGTTCTATGGGATAAATCAGTAACATATTTAGAAAATCAATATTTTTTTGAAATTAATTTAATGAATCCATCATTACCAAAAGATTATTCTTTTTTAACTAAATTTATTTTATATATTTTAAAAAATAAAAATTTAAATTCCTCTAAACATTTAATTATAATAAAACATATTGATGTTATGAGAGAATATTTTTCTGTTTTAAAAATATTATTAGAAAGTTTTTCTGATAATGCTTTTTTTATTTGTACAACATATTCTATATCTGGTATAGAAGATCCAATAATAAGTCGTTTTACATCATTTAAAATAAGATTATTTTTAAATTCAGAAATTCAAGATATTTTTAATAAATATTTAAATAAACCATTAAATAAACATTTAATTATTAATCAAAATAGAAATTTAATTTTCTCATTATTTATTGCTGATGTTGAAATAAATGAACCAGATTTAATAACTAAAGAATTTTGTACTTTTAATTTTCCACCACTATATGATTTTATAAGAAATTTTAATAAAAAAAATTATAATTTAGAAAATATAAGAAATTTTTCATATAATTGTTTTCAATATAATATAAAATTAGGTGATATTATATTAGATGTTTTAAAAATACCTAATTTTAAAAAAAAATTTGAAATTATTCAAATTGGAGCAGATTTAGAACACAAATTGGTTACAACTAATAAAGGTAGAGAACCTATTTATATTGAAACTCTATTATGTTTTATATTATTATAAAATTTATTTTTACATATATATGATATATATTTATCTTTTTCTTCATTATATTTATCATCTTTTAGAAAAGTAAAGTTATCAAAAATTTTATTAATTAATATATTACTATTGCATAAATATTTGTCTTTTAATAGCGTTAAAAATATATAATCTATTTTATATTTATCCAAAAATATATTATATATTTTTGCACCACCTATTATATAAATTTTTTCTATTAATTTATTATTATTACAATATTTTAAAGCTTCATCTATTTCATTAAATTTTATTATATTATCATTATCTAAATATTTTTTATTATTATTTGTTAATACAATATTAATACGGTTTTTTAATTTCTTATATGGTAATGAATCATATGTTTTAGAACCCATTATTATTGCATTTTCTTTTAAATTATCATCTGTTTCTGTTGTAATATTTTTAAATTTTATTAAATCCGATTTAATATACCATGGTATAGTATTATTTAATCCTATACCACCTTCAAAAGTACACGCTAATATTAATGATACTATTTTCATAATAATTGTTATTATATTTATAATATAATAACATTTATTATTTAAATAATTTATTTACAAATACATACTATGTAATTTTGTATCAGCATTATTATCTATATTTTTTTTACAATATTTATCATAATAACCCATTGATACTTTGTATGGTAATTTTATTTCTATATTATCTGTTTTAATATATCTCATCATATTTATCCATGATATAATATTATTAATACTTCTTTTTAAACTTCGTACTCCTTGTTCGTGTGAAGATGATGTAGAAATTATATATTCTAATAAATTATCATCAAATATTATATCTCCTTTTTTCATATTAAATTTTGGCAATATTTCATCTATTAAATATTCTTTTGCTATTGTTAATTTTTCTTTTGCACTATAACCATTTACATTTATTGTTATCATTCTATCTCTTAAAATAGGATTAATATATTCTTCATTATTATATGTAAATATGATAATAGATTTAGATAAATCTAAGTCTATTTCTTGATAATATTTATCAGTATATTTTTCATTTTGAATAGGATCTGTTAAATGTATTAATGTATTAATTATTTCATCTCCTCTAGATGTTGCTGATACTTTATCTAATTCATCAAATAAAAATACCGGGTTCATTACTCCCGCTTTTATTAAACATTCTAATATTTTTCCATATCTTGAACCTTCATATGTATAATTAAAACCAGATAAATATGAAGAATCATCTATCCCCCCCAATGATACAAATGCTAATGGAAAATTCATTGCTTTACATATACATTCTTTAACTATTTTTGTTTTACCTACACCAGGTGGTCCTTTAATACCAATTACATATCCTGTTTTTTCTGGATTACTAATCCATTGTGCTAAAATTCTAATAATTTGTTCCTTTGTTTCATTATGACCAAATATATTATTATCAATATTATATTTGATTTTTTTAAGATATTCACATACATCGTCATCTGTTGATATTTCTATTTTTCTATATTTACCAATTGGTATTTTAGATAATGTTGTTATCCAATTATTTAATTTAAAATATTCACTTGATGAACTACACATACTATTTAATTGTTCTACATAATATAATAAAGCGGTTTTTACACTTTCTAGAATATTATATTCTAAAAATTTAAATCTATTCGGTATTGATATAGATTCATTATATTGAATTAATTCTAATTCTTTTAAATATATACGTTCTTTTTCTTCTTCTGATAAATTATTAAAATATTTCTTCTCTTCGTAAGTATATTTTGATATTACTTTTGAATATTTTGTTTTCTTGCTATTTCCGCGTTCGTTTACATCATTCTCATCATGAAGTCTTTTTCTATTTTCTTTTAAAATTAATATTATATTCTGCTTAATTACATTATCATCATCTACATCGCATTCCTCTTCCTCTTCCTCTTCCTCTTCCTCTTCCTCTTCCTCTTTCTCTTTCTCTTCATAATTATCGTTATTTATATAAATATTATTTTCACTTTCTTCATTATACTCTTGATCTGTATTATTATTAACAGAACTTTCATCATCATCGTCATAAATATCGTTGTCGCTATCTCCATTATCATTATTTATTTTTTTTTTTTGATTAACTGTTTCGTCTTTCTTAGTTTGTTTAAAATATTTGGATTGTCGTGTACGCATAAAATTGATATACTTTATATAATATATAAATATTTTATATAATTTTATTTTTTAAATAATTCCAATAATTTATCAGGTTTACTCCAATATTTTTGATTAGCATTTTTTCTTGTAGGATGTAATATTTTTGTTGAATATATTAATATATTTAATAAAAGTATTACAAAACCAATTATTAAAATTATAATTATATTATCTGGAAAAATATTTAATAATAATAATATTATTATAACTGTCATATAAAATACTAATCCCATATTTACAAAATTTGATTGTAATAATATACGGTGTTTATATATATTATTTATATTTTTATTATATTTTTTTTTATATACATATTCTTTTTCATAATTATCATGACTATTTTTTTCATTTTTTAAAACCTTATCAACATTATTATATAGATTATTTGCTTTTTCTAATTCTATACTATCTATTATTTTATTAATTTCTAAATATCTATTATTAATATATCTTAATAAATCATTTCGTATTGTATATAAATGCAATAATTTATATTTTTCTATTTGTTTTTGTTTTATTTTATCATTTTGATGTTGAAAATACATACTACATTTAGAAATATCTTTCCATGTCATATATTCATCATGATTATTTATTAAACTTCTAAATATATTATCTTCTTTTTTTAATATGGTAATATCATTGATTAATGTATTAACAGTTATATTTTTGTTTGATAAAAATGTAATATGAGTAATTTTATTAAAATTTTCATCTTTTGTTGAAATTTCAATATTAGTAATCTTTAATATTTCATTGTAATAAGAATTAGATCTCCATAAAATCAAATTATTTATTAATTTATTTTTTAATAAATCAATATTATTAATTTTTTTTGATGGAAATTTTAAATTATTAGAATCAATATCTCTTAACAATATTTTTATTTCCCAATGTTGATTTATTTTTTTATTACTTATAACATTTGATTTATTTATTTTATAATAAGTAAAATTATTTATACTATCAATTTCTTCACTATTTGAAAAACTTTCTACTACATCTTCATAATGAACTCTAGTTAAATAATTAATTATAATTAATATTATTATAACTGATAATATAATTAATAAAATCATAGATTTAGTATTTGTAGTAATATTAAAAAAATATATAAATAATAATGATAATGTTATTATACTTAATGTAAAATAAAATATATAATTTTTTGTTATAATTTTATCATATTTATTTTTAAATTTATTATAATTTAAATCTATATTATCTAATTCTTTTTTATATTTATTAATTTTAGTATTATAATCCTCTATTTTTTCTACATCTGTTTGATATATATCTTTTATAAATGTTGAATCTTTTGGTAGTATTAAAATATTACAAATTTTATTTTTATTTTTATCATATATATTTTGATTTTCCATATCTACTTCATTTAAAATACATGAATTATTAAGTTTTTTAATATATTCATTCTTACATATTTTATATAATCTATCTTCTATTTTTATTGATATTATATTTTCATCTATAAAATTAAATTCAATAATATTAAATCTTTTATTATCTATTTCTATTACAAAACTATCTATTAAATTATTATAATATTTTTCTTCTTTTCTATAATCTAATATTTCTTTATCATTAATACTTTCTCTAAAATATTTTTTTATTCTTTCACTATCATATGTTGAAAATTTTATTGTTATATAAGGGCAACTATTTGATATTATTACACCATAATTAATTTTAAAATAATTAATATATCTATTGATAAATCCATAACCATTTAATGATTTTATATTTAATACAGTTCTATCTATATTAGTTAATAAATCATATAAACCATTTTTATATTTTTTTAATTGATTTTCGGATTTATCATTACCCCCACATATATTAAAAATTTCTTTTTCTGTTTCAACTTCATCTTTACTATTATATAAAATATTTCTAGAAATTAATATTTTTTCAGATTCTTTATAAAATGTTTGTAAGATTAAAATCTGACTATAATATTGATATAATGATATTAAATTTCTATTGAAATTATATTCTTTTACATTTAAAAAAGTATATAAATATATTCTGATAAATTCATTTAATTTATTCGCATCATTTAAATCATTTTTATCAATATATTCATCTATACTATTAATATTATACAATTCTTGAATATTATCAATTATAAATTTGTCTTCTTTGATATCTTGATCTGCACCAAATAATCCTTTTGTAATTATTTTTTCAAAATCATTTGTTGAAAAATTTCTTACTATATAATTATTATTATCTGATATATACAGTATTAGTTTATTATCTTTTTTATTATAAGTATAATATATATCCTCTTTTGCATAATTTTCTATTTTAAAATTATTTTCATCCTGTAATTTTTTTAATTCTATTATATCTTTTTGTAAATTTTTTATATTTTTATTATTTATATTATTTAATGTATTTTCTTTTTGTATTTTTGTTAATTTATAATAATTTGGTATTTCTAATTTAATTATTTCATTTAATTGTAAATTTTTATTATGAATTAATAGTTCTAATTTAAAATTTTCTTCTTTTATTTTTACATTATCTATATTAATATCTAGATCAAACTCATTTATTCTTTCTTTTTCTATATATTTTATTTCAATATCTTCTATTGTTTTTAATAATTTATAATAATCTTTATGTTCTCTTTTAAATACCATTAAATCTTCAATTATATCAATAATAATTATCAAAAGACGCTGATAATTAAATAAATTATTATTATCAACATATTTATTTGTATTATCTTTTTTAAGATAAAATAAGATTGGATCATATTCAATTTTTAATTCTGATATTATTTTAATATATTCATGAAATTTACTATCATAAACTTTTCGATCATAATTAAATGGTATTGCAAAATCTGATTTTATTATAACATTTTCATATAATTTATCTATATATGAATAAAATTCTTTATTATCTTTAATATTATAATGATAGAATTTGGCTATATTTATTCCTAATAATTCTTTATTTTTTTCAAATTTGGTTATTATCTCTTTTATTTCTTCATCATTATTTTGATAAATTCTTTCTTCTTTTTCTTCTTCTTCTTCTTCTGTTTCTATTAATAATATTACTACTCCGTTTGCTCCATTTCCACCATAACCACCTACACCACCACCTCCCCCCCCTGAACCTGTATAATTAATACCATCCCCGCCTTTTGTTAATTTATGCATATTTTCTTGATTTAATTCTTCAGATGATGATAATCCGTTATTATTTACATTTAATATACCTTCTCCGCCTCTACCTATTAAATTCTTATCAGGAAGTTTTAATATATTCTCATAATATCCTCCTCCCCCACCACCACCTTTTCCGCCATCGCCAGCACGAATATTAAATGATCCACCTCCTCCACCCGCCCCCCAATAAATTTTATTGGGATTATTTTTTTTTGTACGTCTTTTATTTATTTTATCAAATTCCTCATTTATACATTCTATATTAAATTTATCAGTTATTAATATCGGACAATATTTCTTTTCATCACCATTACCAGCATTAATATCTTGTATTGCTATACCATCTCCACCCTTTCCAAATTGATTTCCTATTATCGAATAATTATTTTCTCCATTTTCTGATGCACCCCCCCCTCCTCCTCCTCTTAATACTAAATTTTCACTATTTTCTAATTTATTATTTATATCATATGAATTGCCGCCATTAAATCCGTAACTATGATATTCATATGTTTTTTCTAATTCTTTTGACATTCCTTTTGTGTTTCCATCCTTTTCTTCTTTATATTGTAAACCACAACTTCCACCACCACTACCACCATTCAATCCTTTTGCTTTTTGACCTCCATATTCTATATTATTTTTTTCATTATTAACTATATCTAATGGTCTTGTAAATACATGAGATGATCCACCTCCCCCCCCTATTGCTAATATTGAACTTAAACCACTATTATATCCAGATTCACCTGCTTCATATTCCTCTGTTCCTCCTTTTCCAGCTTTTCCTACAAATATACTATAATTAGTATTTGTACTGAATAAAAAACTATCATAATATATTACACGACCACCGCCTCCTCCTCCACCAATATTATAACCACCTCCTCCTCCACCACCAACAATTAAAGCACTTGCTCTAAAAAATTTTTTATTTTCATTTTTAATTTTAAATTTATATTCTGATATTTCATTATCTTTTTCATTATAACTAAATACTATATTTAATAATTTTGTTTTTGAATCATTCGAATAATTAGAAAAAAATACATCTTTTTTTAAATAAGTATTACATTCAATTTCTAAATCTAAATTACCCAAATCTATAACTTTATTACCATTTATTATACTTTCATTATTAATTATAGACATATTCTCTATTACTTATATATTATAAAATATAATTTAAATACAACATCTATAGTAATAATATAATCCACTATTATTATTATATCTTTCTATTTTTACAATATCTCCCTGTGTTAATCCTAACCATTTCGCAAGAATATCATTATGTAATATATATGGTAATTTTAATTTTGATGTAATCATATATTCTTTTAATATTTCATTAATTTCTTCTTGTGATTCAATTTTTATATGTTTCGGAACATATACATGTTGAGTTGGATTAAATAATAATTGTTTTGCGTGAAAATATTGCAATATACCATTGTTTTTTTGAAATAATTTATCATATTTATTTATTAATTGCAGTATAGGTGCTGATATTACTTCATTATTAAATATTAATATTATATTTTTTTTATTATTATATTTAAGTAAAAATTTTTTTATATTATCATTTTCTATTTTTAATTCATCTAATATTGTTTTTCTTGATTTTTTTGTCATTGCGAATATAATTGTTGTATTGGATGTATTAAATTCTAATATTTTTCCATCATTATAAAATTCATCTCTTTCTATTTCCATTTCATGTTCTTCAAATTCATCTATATTATCACCTCTTTCTTTTAACATATCTTTAAGATTTTTAACAATAGTATCTATATCCATTATAAAACGTCCTTTAATAGTAGTTAAATAAAATATTTATATCAATTTTTTTATTATAATATATATATATAAAAATATTGATATAATATATAGTAAAAATAAATTATGAATAATACTGAAAGCAATTTAATTATTAATAATTTCGATGATTTAATTATTATTAAAAATACCAGAGGATTTCCTATTAATTTAAATTGCGATTAATTTATTTTTTAATCTTTTTATATCTCTATTTTTTTCCACCGAATAATACTTTACATATTGTTTTTTAAAATTTTTTTTCTATATATTTTAACAATTTTACCATATATATTTAAAAAAATATATATTCAACTATATTATCTAATATAATAAAATTTTATTTATGATTTATTATAAATTATTTTTACAAAAATAAGTTTTTAATAAAAAATGATTTTATAATATTTATATATTAAAATATAATATGTCATCATTATATGAATTTGAAAAATTTTTATGTAATAAAAAAAATATTAAAACAGTAATTGAAAAATATGGAGTTGCAATATGTCCTATTTTAAATGAAAATGAATGTAATGAAATGATAAATGATAAGTGGAATTTATTAGAATTTTTAACAAAAGATTTTGAAATTCCAATCTGTAGAAATGATAAAAAAACTTACAAACAAATACTAGAGTTATTTCCTAATCATAAAATGTTACTTCAACATTGGAAAATAGGACATTCTGAACTAGTTTGGAAAGTTCGTCAAAATCAAAAAGTAAAAGAAGTATTTTCTGAAATTTGGAATACTGATGATTTAATTGTTAGTTTTGATGGCGCTAGTATTTATATATTAGATAAACCAATTAGAATTCAAAATTCTTGGTTTCATGTAGATCAAAGTTATACTAGAAATAATTTTGAATGCATTCAAAGTTGGATAAATGCTTATGATACTAATGAAGGCGATGCTACTCTAGTTATATTAGAAAATAGTAATAATTATCACAAAGAATTTAGAGAAGAATTTAAAATTACAGATAAAAAAGATTGGTTTAAATTACAAAATAAAGAACAA
>TARA_B110001450_G_scaffold206161_1_pt1 | contig 14649 bp, 7 predicted proteins | sample TARA_B110001450 | Tara Oceans TARA_B110001450 (sample SAMEA4396538) | marine metagenome | biome: Polar Biome; feature: [SRF] surface water layer (ENVO:00010504); material: water (ENVO:00002006), including particulate matter (ENVO:01000060) such as... | depth 5 m | reverse complement strand
TGGGCCAACATCACGAAGGCGGTGCTGGACTGCGCGTTCAGCAACATGGTTGGAGGCAGGCTGTGCATGTCGACGAGCGACGCGGGTCAGGTGACAGGGTCGATGCACGGTGCCGTGCGCGAGACGGGCTACATCGGCGTGCCCGAGAAGATGTGGAGCGAGCACTACGAGACGTGCGTGCACAACCCGCATGGCAGGGTGTCGCGCAACGCCATCAGCTGCCGGCGGCCGCACCGCTCGTCGCCGATGGGCCACTGGACGCCAGGGTTCACGGACAGGGGTGCGCTGTCCACGAGAACGGGGTACATGGTCACGTGCGCCAAGGACTCGGACTGCCGCTCGCGCTGCCCGTACCACCCGCTGACGGGCGAGCCGTACGTGTGCATGAAGAACTATCGACTCTACGACTTTGCTGCGACGGACGACAAGGCCGCCATCTCGTTCATGCAGCTGGACAACGCGGGGTCGTACGACCCCGACGCGGAGGACGTGGCGTCGAGCGGCGAGACGGGGATCTGCGTGGTGCGCTCTACTGCCAATGGAACTCCGACACACATCCCCATGTGAACACCACCTCTCGACACACAAAGCCCCCTTTTGTTTGCAGGACGCCAACTACGCCTACCAGCAGCAGTGCCCAATCAAGATCGCGTCCCAGGTGGCCTACTCGGCGACCAACTGCATGGACGACAAGTGGTTCTCGCTGCTCTTCTGCGGCATCAACGTGGAGCGTGTGGGTCCGGACTTCACGACGGCCACGAGTGACGTGTTCGGGGACTTCATCTACCCCCGCACGCTGCAGGCGGCGATGCCCGACATCGACGGCGACGGGCTGTCGGAGACGGGCGAGATCAAGTGCTACGACCCGATTGACTGCACATATCAGTAAGTGATGCACAACTCGAACCCTACACACCTCACAACACATTCAACGCGTGGTACGGCCATTTGGACACATGAACGCGAGAGCGAAGCTCTTCAGAACTTAGCGGTGCCGTTTGCTTTGCGCGCAGGTGTCGGAAGCTGGCGGTCACCTCCCGCGGCGGCGTGGGCCTGCCGACGGCGTGCACGCACTGCGACACGCTGTGCCCGGTGAACTTTCTGAACACGGTGCTGTCGCTGGTGTACGCGATTCGCGACGACGTGATGATGGCCATCCGTCTTGCGGCGGTGTGCCTCGGGTCGGGAGGCATCGGCAAGTGCGTGTGCTCCCTTTTCCGCGCGCTGGAGCCGGAGTGGCTGAAGATGACTACTGACAAGAAGAAGCGTTGCGAGGAGGACCCCATGGACCTGATCATGGAGACGATCCTCGGCACGGCGGCCACGATGGTGGAGGTGCCCATCAACGGCTTCATCGACGCGCTCAACAGGGTGATAGGTTGGATTGGAAAGGTGAAGCACGTGTGCATCGAGCTTCCGGAGCACATGGGACCGAGATCGTGCGACTTTGAAAGCGATCCGTTCCTGCAGCAGGCGTTCTACAAGTGCGAAGACAACACCAAGGGTCTCGAGTACATGTGCTACTACAAACGCCGCGAGAACATCTGTCTGTCCCTAGAGAAAAAGACGGCGTACGAGGCGCTCTTTGACATCGGCCAGCAGTCCACCGACGAGCTGACGTCGGCGTACGCGGAGCAGTTCGGTTCGACGTACACGACGCTGAGCCCGGCGATCTCCCAGCTCTTTGAGAACGTCGGCACCACCAACCAGAACCGCGACTTCACGGAGCTGAAGGAGATCTGCGAGAACGTCGGACCGGGGTCGATGGGCCTGGACAAGGTACGCTTTCTGTGCCTAGACATTTGTTCCCCACACTTCTGACTTTGCCCTGCGCCCGTATGGCAGGTGATAACCGCGTGCATCTTCGCGATGGCCAACTCCATGTGCAAGAACTCTGCGACGGACGAGCTGGTGACGTTTCTGAGCGACGTGCAGTGGAAGCTGCCCGACATCCGGTGGGACTACGGTAAACATGCTTGCTTGAACACATTCAACCTGACACTCAAACCTCTACAATGGTGGTGTGTGCAAATTGTGCGCAGAGGTTTCGCCGCCGCCGCCGCCGAGCGCGGACAAGTCCATCTACGCCGAGGTGATGGAGAACGATCCGATCGGCTACCAGAACCTGCTGGCCAAGATGGAGCAGTGGTGCGTACCTTCGATTCAAACACTCAACCCACGCAGACCCACGCAGACTCTACGCATTTAAACCAATGGCATGGAGTTCGGCAAGACGCAATGGTCTACCTTTCACCATGTTTTGGCTGCATCGAACTCCCGAAGCAATGACGCCCAATTTGTATCCACTTGGAGTCACAAACCTTTTGGGGATGCGGCAATGTCGGTATTTCTGGGCAAAAGCTTTCAATTCAAGCAGAAATTCGGCATAATTGGCATCGTACTTGTTCCAGAAAAACCGCATGGAATTGAGCATGGAAATTCTGTCAGGGTGGTTGGCAACATACGCAGCACCGGACCCGCGCACCTGTCCAACTCGCATTCCAAGTGGAAAACCTGATGCAGCAACGAACCTTTTAGGCACCAAGCAATTTCCTTTGTCAGAATGGAACAATCTGAGCTCGTCGATGAAACTCTTCCAAAGCAGATCTTCAACAACCCAGACAAACCCCAAGTCGTCCAGAGCTTTTTTCCTTTCGGGTTGGCCGGTGGCGAACAGCTTCTTACTGCGCTCGTTATGAACTTGATGTCCAAGTTTTACGCCATCGGGTGACACGTAAGCACGGGGGACGACAACATGTCCAAATTGATCAGAGAATTGTCGCAGTCTTGAAACAAACCGATTGAATCGAAGTGTGGAGAGCGCTTCATGGGCCATGGATGCAGTCAAGCCGCAGCCCCCTGACGTCAGGTTCAGAGTTTGGAACAATGGTTGTTCCATGTCACGGAGGGTGCCACCATTGCTCGCAATCACAGCCTTTTCCATTTCATTGAGCCAGTCATGAACTTCATCACGCTGTCCGCTACGGTTGTACATGACATGTACCTCAAATCGTCCGATGCCGTAATCAGACACAAGTGCAAGAAATCCAACTTCTTTTGGATGACAGCGAGCAGAGCTCGAGTGCTGGTTCAAACGGCGTTGGAGTATTTTTTCGGTGTCGTCAATCCAACCAGAAGATTGGCCAAAGTACGACGTCCCCTCCAACGGATGATCGACTGGTGGATAAAATGTTGCGCAATAGATGATTCCAGTTCGGATTTTGTCCGGCATGGTTTACAGAAGCAGCGCTTTTGAATAAGGCACTGAGTCTAGCGGTGCGCGCTTGCGCAGGTACCTGCCTTTGGACCTGATAGCCACGACGTCGGTGGGCTCGTCGATCGGCGACTACCCCCCGGAGCAGGGGATGAACAAGTACGAGCTGACACGCGCGTTCCTTGCTACGCGCGGCTTGGAGCCGGAGTCGCTCGCCGCGCGCATGATCGGCGCGAGGCACACGCGTCGATGGAGGTACGCGTGCAAGGAGCTGGTCAACTACATGAGAGACGAGGCGAATGCCGCTGCGGGGTCGGACGGCGTGGGACTGGGCATCGGAGAGACGGCTGGGTTCAGTGGCAAGTACGACCGCAACATCCTGATGTACTGGACGTTGGCGTACAAGCAGAGCTACGAGAAGTACTTCCCGGGTCTGGTCGACTTTGACTCCTACGAGCTCTACGAGGAGCTGTGCTCGGTGGCGTGTTCGTACCGCGTCCCCGTCGACGCCTCAGTCAAGCAGGGTGCGGACGTCTACTCCGAGAAGCCGTCGTACAACAGTGCGGAGGTTCGCTGCAACGAGCTCGGTCCGATCGTGGCGACCGGCTCGCTGCGTCAGCTGCGCGACGAGGCCATGGGTGGAGACTGCAACAACCAGTACCCAGAGGACCACGTTGGTTCCCTGTACTGCGACGGCACGGAGTACTTCAGAGCCGGCTCCATGTTCATCAACGACATGAAGGCGCGCTTCGCGTACGCACCCGGAACGTACAAGCGCACGGTGATGTGCGACCCCTACGTGGACCTCTCGATTCAGGACGTCATCGGCAACCCGAAGGTGCCGAGCGGGGGTCTTTACGATTCGACGGAGGCGAGCTCGGCCGGCCTCAACGACCTCGTGGTGCTTCCGCAGGAGCGCGGGATGAGCGATTTCTCGCGCGAGTATCGACAGAAGTCGATGATGACGATGGTGTACGTGACGAGCAGCCACGAGAAGGCGTACCCTCCGGGCGTGTACTACATGAAGGACCTCGGCCTGTTCCGAGACGAGGGTTGCGCGAGCATGGCACACGCGTACTGCGGCTACCAGGGGTCGAATCCAGACGTGGCGCCGGGCAGCCGTATCACGTCGGGCATGCCACAGTTCTACGATATCGAGGGCACGGACTTCCAAGACACAAAGATGCAGTCGCTCAGGAACTTTCAGAACGCCTTTCTCGGGCCGATGTTTTCGGTCTTTGGAATCCAGGGCCTTCCGTCGGACGTGTTTCAGTTCTCGAGCGTCGGGTTGGGCCGTCGACTCAAGGAGATGACGGGTGCAAACGACTCGTTCATTGAAGCGACGATGGAGAGGTACCGAAGCGAGTTCCATCGTCGCAACCTTGCTGCGGTGAACGTCGCTGGATACTACCGCGTGAACAGTAGGGACGGCGTGATCAACAGGTACCAGGACATCGACTACAATGCGCAGACGTACGACAGCAGCGAGACGACGTGGCTGAGCGGCGGCGCGATGCTGCTCAAGACGCGCTGCTCGGACTATCTGCAGAACACATGGAACATCAACCCTGACAACCCGCAGGTCGCAAATCCGTGCATACGGTCTCCGTACACCGGAAACGTCGGGACCAACGGCGTGGTGTGCTACCAGGGCGACCTGATCTTGAAGTCGGAGCCCGACTTTGGTCCAGCGAGCGAGTTCATCCATCGCTTCTACATCCCGCCGCCACCTCCACCGCCGCGTCCGCCGCCGTCACCACCGCCTCCGAGGTCGCCTCCGCCGCCCGGCCTTCCTCCGTACCCACCGCCGGTGTTCAGCATCGGCGAGATTCGCAGTCAGGCGCGCGACATCGAGGAGCGCTTCTGCGACAGCGTGTACTGGCTCTCGAGCCGCGCGCGGTGCGACCAGCTCGCCATCGATCTGCAGGTCCAGTACCGACTTCCACACTACGACCCCCCGTCGCTGCCGCCGATTGCGCCCAACGATCCGTCGCCGCCCGCGTCGCCGTCGCCGCCGCCACCGTTGACGCCGCCGGGGGAGACGATCGTCTACATTGTGCACGCGCTGCTCAGCACGCAGTATCGCCTCAAGCACGATCCGCATCCGCCGCCGCCGCCATATCCTGCTCCGCCGCCGAGCCCGCCGCCGATCCCCCCTGGAAGCCCGCCGCCGCCGTCGCCCGAGCCGCCACCAGGGTATCCGGCCCGTCCGCCGTACCCACCTGCGCCGCCAGTGGACCCGTGCAAGGACTTTGTGGACACGACGGACACTGGGGCAGGCTGCGACGACCTGACCAACGGGTTTTATTCAGCCAGCACGAGCTCGCTGCTCTGCTCCCTTTCTACCTTCCGGAACAACTGTCCATACAGCTGCTGCAGTGTCGACCTGTCGGGCGGCCGGCGGCTGTCTCAGCCTACGGTGCGCTACGGCAGCTACTCGGAGTACCTCACTGCGATGCTCCTCTTGCAGCTGCACAACGTGGAGCAGCGATCGCGATGCACGCAGGCGCTGCAGGATGCGCCGCTGCCGTGCGCGACCGGTGTCACGGACAGCACGTGCATGGACGGGACGCGTCCGTGCTCGCACGCGGAGCTGGCGGACGACCGTGCCTTGGAGAACGGCCTGGCTCCGGAGCTGATGCTCGACATGGACGCACCCTCCTGGAGGCGCGGCAAGTACATTCACAAGTTCCTTCTGCACGTGCCTCACGACGACCACGAGTACGGTCCGCTGCTGCACAGCTCGCTCTACTCTGGAGACGGTGGCGGCGGCGTTGGCTACCAGATTCTGCTCTACGACGCGGCTGGTCACCTTCTGCAGAAGCAGTGTCGCGGCGACGCGTCGCAGGTGCTCCGCAGTTTTGTGGCAGGGCTGTACACCTACGAGCACTTCTGTCTAGAGGCGGATGCGACCAACGAGGACGTCTGGACGATTGCGCAGGCTCGCTACGTCAGGCTGCTGCTCAACGGCATGTGGCGCCAGGTGTGGCTGCAGAACCTGGACGTCGTTGAGCGCGACCTTGATGCGGTGTCGAACGGGACGTTCTACGCGCCCCCGCCGTCGGCGTCGCCGAGTCCACCGCCGTACAAGACTCCGCCTCCTGGCGCTCCGCCGGCGCAGCCTTCCGCGCCGCCGTCCCCGGAGACGCCGCCGCCGGGCGTGGGCATGGGCACGGTCGGCGGTCTGTACGGCTGCAACTTCTTTGAGAACAAGTACTACGCGGAGAGCACGTACACCGTGCCTGCGCAGGACGAACCGTGCTTGACGACGCCGCAACAATGCTGCTACGCGTTGATTGAGAACCGTGCGGTGGACCCGTTGCTGAACGCCTACACGATCGGACCGACGGGGTGCTGCGAGCTGCTGCGCGTCGACTCGGTGGCCGAGGATCCGACGACCATCCGTGCGCCAGCCGGCTACGAAAAGTACGAAAACGGAGCCGCTGGAACCGGACTGATCGTCGGCTGAAAGAGCTCAGGTGGGTAGGTAGGGTCACAGAGGGTGATTTGTTGGGATGTTTTTGCATGGTAAAAATGGGAGGTATGGCTAGAAACAATGCATGTCTCCACGCTAGCCGTTGTGGATATGGGGACCGCAGTCGCATCGGTAACATAACGGCATGCAGTGACATGCGCGCGTCAGCCGGTGGAAGCGCGCCGTTGCATTTGCTGTCATGGCTGCTGCTGCTCCAGATTCCACACCGGTCGTGCGCCTCCCCTTTGTCACCTCCCGGGTCACCTTCGCAAGAACCAGATCCGCCACACGTGCCGCCGTCGCTTCCACCACACCCGCCAGACAATCCGCCGCGCCCACCGTCACCGCCGCGCCCACCATCGCCACCACCGTCGCCATCGCGACCGCCAATGCCGCCAATCAGCCCAGGAAAAGAACCTGGGCCGTTTGCAACAATCACACAGATGGTGTACGGCTCGAGGGCGGGCACAGCCTTCGACGACACGGCGGGAGCGCGTCTGCTGACACGCATGAGCAGGGAGTCGGGCCTTGCAGTGACGGTGCTGAGAGTGGAGTATCATTTCATTTCCGTATCTCGTCGGAGGCTTGCGCAGGCTGCTTTGCCGCAGATGCTGCAAGTGGATCAAAGCTCGTGTGGGCTCCACGCGCAGGTGACGCTGGTCTCCATCTCGTCCGAGACGGTGGAAGACGTGTCCGACCAGCTCAAAGCAGCCATTCCGTCCGCGTTGGACCCGCTCACGACGATTCACAACTCCAAAGGAGAGCCGCTGTCGCTCTGCACGCGTGCGCAACTGGTCCGTTCGTTCCAGCAAGTGTTCCCCTTGCCTACGCCGCCGCCGCCCTCGCCGAGCGTTCCGCCGCCGTCTCCGAGTCAGCCACCGGGTCGCCCACCTCCTCCGCCGCCTCCGAGTCCGAATCCACCACCACCGCCCCCGGACCCGCCCCCCAGTCCCCCCTCGCCGCCTTCGCCACCATTGCCACCGCCCAGCCCCGCGCCGTCTCCGCCACACGGCCCGCCACCCCCGTTGACCCCCCCTGACCCGCCGGCGCCGCCGGCGGCGGACCGGCTGGTGGACATGGACGTGTGCCACTCGACCTGCTTCGTACGCTCATGCCACTCGAACCCCTGAAATAGTGTCACTGTTGAGCAAATGTGTTGCCCGCGCAGTTGTGGGCCTACTACGACGGCGAGTCGACCGAGGAGCTCAAGTCGCAGGAGCAGACGACGAGCTGCGGCTCCTTCTTTGCGCAGGCGTGTCCGTTTGACACGACCACGTTCCTTGCGCTGCAGGAGGCGGCGACGACGCCCCCGCGCGCGCCGCCTCCTCCCCTGCCACCGCTGAGCAGCATGTTCCAAATGCCAATCACGGCGGTGTACGCGACCGGTCACCTCGACTGGCGTGCGATGGGCATCAATCGGCCGAGCAGCATAGTCAATTACGCCAAGGACGCGAACGCGTTGAGCTCGTGCACAGACGGCGACTCGGATACGCTGTGCCAGACCGACGGCGTCTACCACCCCAAGCTGACGTTCGACACGGGCACGACGCACCTGTTCAAAGTCTTGGTGATCAATATGTTTCATGATACGTTTTCGCCGCCCAGCCCTCCGCCGCCGTCTAGTCCGCCGCCGAGTCCGCCGCCACCGAGTCCTCCGTCGCCGCCGCCGTGTCCGTTCCCGCGTCCACCGCCGCCGCCGCCGCCGAGTCCGCCGCCATGTTCGTACCAGAGCTGCAGCGACTCGTGCATCGTGGACACGATCCAGATGTACCTGAACGGCGTTTGCGAGGACGGCGGAGACGACTCGGAAGACGCACTGTGCAATCTTGGGAGCGACTGTGGAGACTGCGGGTTCCGATGCCCGGCAGACGACTCCGGCTGCTGGAAGCGTGTGGACGGCCTCGCGAGCACGGCGTACCCGTTTTTTGGACCAGCCTCTAGCTTTCGCATGTCGCAGTCGGCCGAGGTGGACAGCGTCGGAGAGTGCCTCGATCTCTGCTACGGTCAGGGCACGTGCAAGTACGCCATCTACCATCACGGCCTGGAGGACGGCACCAAGTGTCAGGGCCACAACTACGGCCTTACGTATTGCGAGCTCTACACGGAGCAGGGAACGACCGACACCGGCGGGTCGAGCAGCGCGCTGGGAGGGCCGTGTCCGGCGACGGACTCGCAGCACTTTCACCGATCGCAGACGACGGAGTGCGCGCAAGCGGAGGTGTGGACGCAGCTCGACGGCATCATCAGCGGTTCAAGCACGCTTCGCGGATACTGCCACGACCACAACAGCTACCATAATGCCAACGCGGAGTCAAAGGAGAAGTGCTACGAGCAGTCGTCGTCGCAGTACGTGTGCACAAAGAACGGCTACACCTTCATCTTTTACAATCCGTCGACGCTGGAGTGTCGATGCCTCGGCTACACCTACTGCAGCGAATCCACAGTGGACAACGGGTACGACGCATGGAGCGTCTACGCACCGAACACGCGTTCAAACGTGCCGTCGAGACGGCTGGCCGAGCTTGGAGACATTCCGGGCATCTCGACGAACGGCATCACCGGAACGCCGATCGAGCAGTCGTCCGCTTCGACGTGCACGTCCAGCACGCACATGTACCAGCTCGCGTCGCTGTCAGGACACACGTGCTCGGCACCCGTCTCGCAGATGGTGGGAGTCAACAGGTTGGAGAGGCATGAGGACCAGGCAGCGTGGTGCGCGTGCGAGTGCGTCAGAATGTACGGCATGAACGCGTCGTCGTTCGCCACGCTCAAGACGAACCCAACGTCGTCGAGCGACGGCGCGTGCGTCTGCTTTCCTGGGCACCACATCACGTGCAACGAGCGCGTGGGACTGGCGACGACGGACGCGGACTGTCGAGGCAGGGCCGGCGCGTGCTACCACACGTACAACGTGCTTTCGGTGGTCACGCCTCCAAGCCCGCCGCCGCCACCGTCGCCACCAGACTCGCCGGCGGCGGCGGCGGCGGCGGCGTACCGCGTGTCTGCCGCCACCCCCGCGGTCATATGGGTCAGTGGGTTTCACGACACGGGCTACGTGGAGGTCTGGGTGAGCGACGAGCTCGGGTTCGACGGGTATCTGGCAGCGACGCGCACGCCCAGGGAGGAAGAGCACACGCTGACGATACCCATGGGAGACAAGATGGGAAGGTACGTGACGCTGCGCTCGTACGCGGAGAGCACGAAGCTGCGCATCGACTCGATTGCGCTCTACGGCCTCGACGACTACCTGCCGCGCCCGCCGCCGCCTCCCAACCCGCCGCCGCCGCGTCCACCACCGCCGCCGCCCCTGCCTTTGTTTCCTCCTGTCCCGGCGGCTCCGCCACCGACGCCGCCTCCGAGTCCGCCGCCGAGTCCTCCGCCGCCGAGTCCTCCGCCGCCGCAGCCGCCAGGCCCCCCTCCAAGTCCTCCGCCGCCTCCACCCCTGCCAGTCTATCCACTCGAAGAGCTGGGTTTCACGTACGAAGCGTGTTCCGCTTCGTGTTCACACCAAGACCTCAAGTGCTCCGACGTGATGTTCGTTGCACCGTGCCATATCCTTGAGATTTTGTGTCCTGGAGCTTGCTCCGGATGCTGTCACGAGGAGGTTCCACCGCGTCCGCCGCCCTCACCACAGTCTCCACCATCGCCGCCGTTGCCCGCAAACCCTCCCGGGTTGCTGAGCGCGCCCAGGCAGGGAGCGAGCGCTCCAGTGGCGGCGTTCCCGCCGTTCCCGTCGTTCCCGCCCACACCGCCGTTCCCACCAATGGTTCCTGCGACGTGCTACAACACGCTGTGCCGGCAGAACGTGCTGAACATCACGATCATCCAGATGTCGTGCGTCACGATCTCAAGCATTTTGGACTGCGAGACGGTGTCCACGGTGTGCATGGGAAGCTGCGACGCCTGCTGCACGGGCCTGCGTCCGCCGCCGTCGCCGCAGCCGCCGCCGTCGCCATCGCCGCCGCCTCCGAGTCCGCCGATCTCGCCGCCGCATCCGATGCCGCCGCCGAGCCCCCCGCCGCCGTCGCCACCCCCTCGGGAGCCGCGCCCTCCTAGTCCGCCGCCGCACCCTCCGTGGAGCCCCGAGCCCCCGGTGCCGCCGCCACCCAGTCCGCCGCCTCCTAGCCCACCGCCGAGCCCGCCTCCACCCAGCCCACCGCCGAGCCCGCCGCCGTGTCCGCCGCCGAGGGCGCCGCCTCCCAGTCCACCGCCGTCAAAGCCGCCGAGTCCACAGACGCCCGATCCTTACGCTCCACCACCGCCTCCACCACCAAGTCCAAGCCCGCCGAGGCCGCCGAGCGTACCGCCGAGTCCACCACCGTACCCGTTCCGTCCGTTGCTCGCCGACCCTCCGAACCCACCCGTGTCGCCGCCCGGATCTCCTCCAGATCCGTCGCTGCCGCCCGTGCCTCCGCACACGCCGCTCACACCGGGCGCGCCGCCGCCGCCCGTGCCGCTGCCGCCCATCATGACGTCTCGACGCCGCCTTCAGGAAAAGCGAGCGCGCGACAGCGACGAGCCGATGGACAACGCTCCGGTGGTGAAGGCGATGCTGAATCTGACGGAGCAGGTGTGCAACAAGACAAGGTCGGATCCCGAGAAGGCGTTCCGCCTGCGGATGCGCGCAGCCACTCTGTGGGCGTCGATATCGGAGAAGCAGTCGGAGACGTCGTGCTGGGACTGTGAGCGTCGGCGTCCGAGCAGCTGCATGCTGTTCTTTGCGACCAACTGGGGGTTGAACCGCAAGGTGGACAAGCAGAGTGGCGGGGGCATCAGCGACGGTGCGAGCGAAAAGACGATTGAGGACGACCCTGAGCCGGACGAGAAGGAGGACCGGTACAAGTACCACACGGAGCGGAAGGTGCCTCGCACGTCGAAGCGCAAGCTGCGCGAGTCGGCGGAGGACCATCTGGACCGCGTGTGTTGCGTGCGTCCTCGTGACGACCCGGACGGTCCGGTGCAGTGCGACCGGAAGTTCTGCAAGGACCACGTGATGCGCACGTCGATGACGCGTATGGCGATGATGCTGCGCGGTCTGCACGAGAAGGGCCACGAGGGTGGGCCGAAGCTGGAGCCGCACCACCAAGTGGCTCTGGAGATCCTGGCGCCTCATATGCACGCGCACGAGGACTGTCGGCACGACGTGCCGCACGCGGTGCGCGACGAGTCAGGGGGTGGCCCCTCGGATCACGAGTGCATGGCGCGGTCCATCCTGCACCACGTGGGCAAGAAGCACGGTCTGGACGCGGAGACGGTGCAGAAGAACCTTGACGCGGCGGGCATGAACATGGCCGAGGTGCTCAAGGGAGCGTACACGTTCATGGGCTACAAGCACACGACAAGGGGCGATCCAGACGCGGCGCCCCCCGAGTACGACCCGGTGAAGGAGCGCAAGAGGCGCAAGATGAGCGAGAAGTACAACAGAGAGAAGCAGAAGGAGCGCGAGCAGCAGGGAGTCCTGCATCTGGTGCACGAGGGCCATCGCCCAGGCGGTGGCCCCCACGCCGACAGCGTGTCGGCGCACATGGGTCGCAAGCAGCACGCGCGCCGAAAGCTGATGCAGACGCGCGCTCGCAGCCGCGTGCTCTTCGAGACCCCCATGCCGTACCTGCTGACGGGCCACCACGACGAGGCGCACTCCATGGCGCCGGCGATCGAGGGCGCCACGGGTGTGATGGCATCGGCGCGCAACTGGTCCAAGTCGGCGAGCGCCTTCTCTCGCGGGCTGCATCGGACGGCCCAGCGCAAGAGCTACAACCTCCTCGGCGCGCACATGCGCGACCCCGAAGCGCGAAGGCACCCAATCGGAATGCACATCAACACCGGCAGCGTCAAAGAGCACACGTACAACACGCACGACGTGTTCCAGAGCAACACCGGGTGGCGCCAGGCGTCGGCGATGGCGGCGTTCGTGATCGGAGCGGACGGTTCGATCATCTCTCGTTTGGCGGACGTCGGTTCGAGAGCGGCGGCGTTGACGGGGCGGGCGACGGAACTGAACAGGAAGCTGCGGCAGCACAACGAGGAGTGGCGCGGGCGCCGAGAAGAGAGAGAGCGCATGCGCCGGCTGTCGCAGGCCGAGAGCAGCGGCGACACCAGCGCGCCGTTGTACGGAGAGAATCTGAAGCGCGCCCTGGACACGATGTACGCGCGTTTTGACAGGCCGAACACGCGCGTCAACGGCACGCAGGGGCGCCGACTCTCGTCTGCCAGGGTGGCGGCCAACGCGCCGGCATGGCACGGCAAGCAGAACAGCTGGATTGTCAAGTCGGTGGACTGGCGCGGCATGCGAGACGAGGCGCTGCGCTTGGCGGAGGCGGACCACGCAAAGATGCGCTGGTGGATGGATGGCGCCAAGGGGGAGATGCCGGAGGAGGCCAAGACGGGCTACCCGATGCTCGACGCTCGCATACCACCCTCGACGCTCGGCCGCGGGCTTCGCGTGCTCGCGCACGGGATTGTCAACAGGACACCGGCGTGGGAACACCACCACAGCAGTCGTCGCCTGGACGCGGCGGTGGCCGCGCCCAATCCGCTCCACCAAGGGGGGCGCAGGCTGAGCGCGAGGCAGGTGTCGGACTACTGGACGTTTTCGAACCCGGCGGGGCCCAACGCGCACGAGCTGCTGGCCGACGCGCTGGAGACGCGACCGCACCACGCGAGCCGCGTGCGCCGTCTGGGAGAGGCCTTCTTTTCGGGGGTGATGGCGGTGCCGTACGCGGTGCGCACGACGGCGACGCACTGGGGCACCTACGAGAAGTCGCCGACGAACTGGTTCTCGAGCGCGCTGCGGTACCTGATCTACGACACTGTGCGCCTTTGCCCCCGTAGCTCACCCACGCCGTGCTTGACGCCCCGCTCGTTTGCCAGGTTCTGTGCTACATGTATTCCGAGGAGGATGGCCAGGAGTCGGCGACGAGCGGCTCGCAGCTGAACGAGGCCGACGGCGGAAGCGCGCTGGGCGACGGCACGGACGTCAAGGTGCACCACAGCACGAGGATGTGCTTCCCCGCAAGTACGCGCTCGACCCTCAAACCCCCGACTGTCGCATGCTCGCTCGCTCACCCGTGGCTGCGTGTCGCCCGCAGTTCCGTTCGTGGTGCCCAAGTACCCAACGTTCCGCGAGCTCACTAACACGCAGGGCGTCAACTTCGAGGAGATGTCGTACGCGGACAGCTGCAAGACGAGCACGGTGAAGGACGCGTACGCACAGCTGGAGAGCCTGGGAATCTCGCACGACAACTGGTGGGCGCCGTTTTCGCTGGTGATGCGCACGAGCGAGGCGATAGACGCGATGCGCAACTTCGCGGGCACGGAGACGGCGACGACGGCGACGGAGTCCGCGACGCTGCTGCTGTGCGGAGTGATGCAGCTGGGAGGTGTGTTGTACCTGGCGCTTCTGCTTCCGCTGGTGGGCATTCTGCTCATATGCGCGCCGTGCGCGGGAGCAGTCGGCTTGCTGTGCGTGGACGTCTGCTGCTGTCTGGGGGCGCGAGGCGCGGCGGCCGCGAGGAGGAGCGGCAGGTCGTCGGGCTCGGGGGGGGTGAGCCGGCTGCCAGTTCCGCGACGTCGCGGCGCGGCTCTGGCGGCGAGCGCGTCGGGTTTGCATCTGACCAAGAGGAAGAAGAAGCACGACGTGGAGCACACAAACGTGGTCCAGGCGCAGTCGACGAGAGTGGAGGTGCCGAAAGTGGGCGACATTCCCGCGGCGTCGGAGCTGCGCGTGATGCCCGAGCAGCTCTGGGAGGCGGGTCACGAGCACCGATCTCGGATCCGAATGGGCAGGTCGGCAAGGGGGTACGACCGTTTGGACGAACCGCGTCGCATCGGGGACGAGGAAGAGGGCGGTGCGGGAGAAGAGATGCCCTTGGTGTAGTGTGTAAACGGGAGATCACTTTGAGATTGTATATCTGGAGCATTCGGGGCACAATCTCGGGAGATAACGCGAGGTCGATTTTCC
>TARA_B110001450_G_scaffold29852_1_pt1 | contig 14650 bp, 6 predicted proteins | sample TARA_B110001450 | Tara Oceans TARA_B110001450 (sample SAMEA4396538) | marine metagenome | biome: Polar Biome; feature: [SRF] surface water layer (ENVO:00010504); material: water (ENVO:00002006), including particulate matter (ENVO:01000060) such as... | depth 5 m | reverse complement strand
GTAGTGTCAGTCGGCGCCACGGTTAGGGCAGCCATTTTTTAGATTATCTCCTAAGTGACCGGCGGAAGCCGCGCACGCGCGGCTTCTAACAGACACAAATTCAATACTGTACGCGGTGGTATTTGCCACCGCCGACACAACTTCCGAAGAAGGGTGTCGTCGTTCATTCGCATTCCATACACAGAGAGGCGCGGTGAAACGCGAGGTCCTCGTCTGTCATCGAACGGATAGGGGGTTGGTCGGCCATGAGCCGTGTAAAGTTGGTGCCGATGTTCGTAGCACCGTTCTTGTCCCGGTTGAGCGGAATCATGCAGTCTCGCTGTGTGCAGCGCCGCAAACCCCGAATCTTCTTTCCCATCTTCTCTTCCACCTCAGTCCACGGCCCACATTCCCCGAGGCACCGACAGCATGTCTTAGACGTGTAGGCCTCTGGTGTTGGAGCTACCACAAAGCGACGCGCCAGCTTGCGCATCAGACCGACACCGATGCATGGCGCGTTGCCCTTGTTGCACGCCATGCCCGGCCGCCCCGCAACCATGCCCCAGCTGCCGTAAGCTAGCACAAGCGGCCTCGAGTCCGTCTTCAGCTTCTCGAGGTCCTTGTAGAGGCGTTCCTCGCTCTTCTGCGTCTTGATCACCGTCTTCCATCGCCGTCGGCGGTGCCCGATATCGGCGTAGAAGGCGAGGCACTCGTCCAGCGTCTCGTGGCGCTTGCCACAGTAGGCGCAAAAGCCGGCCAGGTCGGCCGTCCGAGAGTTGAAGCCCGCAAGGCCGGCTTCTGCATCCTTGACTTCCTGTGGCTTTCCTCGCTGTGCTTCGTCGGTGTACTGACGGCTGCGCAAGTCACGCTGGCGCTGCTTCAGTGTGTAGCGCACAGGTGAGCAGCCCTTTGCGTCGTCCATGTCGACGCAATTCACGAGTTCCCGCTTGCCAGGGTCCACACCCACCACGTGCATGTCCTTGGTACGACCCACGTGCTTGAGTTGGTCGATAGCCCAGATGCCACGCTTGGGCATCGCGGCGAGCGCGGCGCCATTGCTGGCCTCCTTGGCCCGCATCTGCACCCTGGCACAGACCCCATCCGTTGTGAAGGCAAAGTCAAACCGTTCTGGACGCTGAACGCCCGCCTTGCGCAGGTCGACTATGCCCGCAAAGAGTGCAACCTGTTCGCCGACCATCTCCGCCTTTGTTCTACGGGCTTTTGTTGGCTTGGGAGGCGGCACCGCCGATGGACCGGCTGCGCTCTGTCCCCTATCACCACTCTCGTACCCTGCGCCATCTGGTTGAAGAGGAGGGAGGTCTAGGTCGGTATCATCATCTCGTTTGCGCTTGCTACGTTCCTTTGCCTTCTGCTTGATGTGATCACTGCTGCCAAGCCCCAGGATGTCACGCAGCGCCTTTTGGTCAAACCGTGCATGCCTCGGGACGTTGGTGCGACGAATGGGATACAGCCCAAACGCCTTGCCACCGACACCCTCCTTCTCCATCGACATGATGCGCATGCAATTGAGGAACCTGTGAGGCTTGGCCTTGAGATGGTAGAGCAATGGCTTGTCTTTCCAGTCACCGACGGCGGTGTCGATACCAAGCCGTGCACGCTCGGCTGCAACCCAGGCATGCCGCGCCGCAGGGGATTGGTGGTTGGACGCTGACGAACGGCAGAGGTCACTTGCCATCTGCATGAGTTCGAGCTTGCGGTGCCGACGTTGGTCTTTGCTAAGCGCCTTGTAGGCTTCCTCGTCCAGCGCAAACTTGGTGCGTACGTGCGAGAGGACTCGCTTGGAGAAGTGCATCCACACATTCGTTGCGGCAACAGTGACGAGGTTTCGGGCGTCGTACAGCAGACATTGCTGCGTAGCTCCTCTGGGTGGCGGAAAGAATGGTGGCAAGCACACCTCACGCGTGGCCCGCAATGGAGCGTCAAATTTGCCGCCACTCCTCACAGTTGATGTCACCTCGTTGTATGCGTTCAGAACCCAGTTGGCACTGAAGCAGCAGCTCAAGTCGGCAGCGGGATCCGAGTCGAGGGTGCGCCGAATGTGCAAGTTGAGTAACTCACTCGCGAGGATTGTGGCTTTGTGAGTTGTGGCCACGGCGTCTCGTATTTTCTGGAGATGCACTGGGTCCAAAATCAACTTGGAAAGCGCACAGCCGACCGTGCGCACGCTCTCTCCATCTGAAGTGGGCGGCATCTCAGTTTGATTTGAACTCAGTTTTTGGAAACCGGACCGGTTAGCGGCAAGAACACTGGAAGCCGCGCGTGCGCGGCTTCGGCACTTAAGAGATTATAAACTCGTTTCAACGACATTGTGAGTAGAAATGCCGCGCTCGCGCGCGCGCGTCGTTCACGGCGACCTGGCAAAGATACAGCTCCTTCCAGCGGAGCTGAAACAGCACATCCTGGTGCTGGCCTTCACGGCGCCGTGTGTGCCGATCTCGGCACTCCTCCTCGGGACAATGGGCTTACTCGTGCTAAATGTGTTCACAAACGATGACGAAGCCCAGCTCAACACAGCGTTCTACGCGCTGTCGCGGGGGACGCTGAGCTGCATAGCCGACATTCGCTACACGTCACACTGCATGTACAAGCTCATGGATCCCCATCACGCCAAGTCGCTTGCATTGGATTTCTTAGACGGCCTGTTCCAGGGACTGGACGACCTGGAGTACTTCTTGCGACGATACGAGCACTTGCTCCCTCGCGAGTCACCCCACCTACAGCCCAGGTACGTTCACAACGGCTGGAGGTCCGCCAAGGTTTTAGTATACGCAGCCCCACGGGGACGGCCACACACGGACACGCACGTTTACAAAGGTCTCTTACACGCCTTCGACTTCAACAACGACATCCTTCATCCCCTGGGGGTCGACAGAGACGATCTTTCGCGTATCACATACCAAAAGAACATGCACATCCCGCTCCTCACCTACCAGAAGTACGATGCGTTGCTTTCCGGAAGGGACATGGGTGTCTTTGCAGCCGTCGTGCACGTCACCCCCTCCTGTGTCTTTGATGACCAAGTCCAAACGTTTTCGTACTTGGCACCGGCTACGTGCACCAAAAGAAACCGACAAGTGTCCATCAGCCGCTCCCCCTTCATGAAAAGGCACTTGTGCGACGTGTGGCGCGAGTGGCCAAAGAGCTTGGTGCTCGTCCAGTGAAGCATCATCGCGCCAAGGCCTTCACCGCCACTCTCAGCTTCCCCGGCTCAACAGCCGACAGGGCAACCAGCTCCGGCTGCAGGCGCAGCACGCTCGCTCGAGCGATTCCTAGTTCTCTGGACCACTCCGAAACAAAGTTCTCGCTCTCGTGCGACCCCCACACGCCATGTGGCTCGATGTCGACACCCTCCGGTGTGCCGTCGAACGACTTGGAGTGCCATCCAAAGTGAGAGCTTACCCAGTCGTGGTCGGGGTGAGCGCGCTGTCGCACCCCTTTGGACTTTTTGTGTTCTTCCGTAGCTTTGAATACCGCATCCCGGTTGCTAAGAATCCTCTGGGTAGAAAAGGGGATAACACCATGGGCGTCGTTTCTGACAGCGTATCGCAAATCTCCGGTTGACGTAGTAAAAGCCACAAAGCCCTCGGCCACGTTTGACGAGGTGATTGCTCCCAGAGACACCGAACTTTCGACGCATCCACTGGTGTACTGCCACGTGCTGCGAGCGCCGTTGTCGACCTTCACGAGCGCATTGTAGCAACAGTCGATGGCTGGTATCGCAACGCGGTAAGGCGACGAGAGCGGACTGGCGTTGTCTCCTATGGTGTCGACGCAAACGAATCCGAGAGACTGGGCAGCAATGTTGAGGATTCGGCAACGGTTGCGCTTTGCGGCCACAGACACGCGGCGGAGGGCTTTGGCTCCTGGCGATCCCTCGTCAGAGAGAGCATCGTCGAGCGTCGATCCCGACTTGAGCGCAGCCGACAGCCGGGCGTGGAAAGTCTGACCGGCAAGTCCGGCCCCGGCCTTGCACACCAGGTAGTATGACTTGTGGACGCGCGACATCCCCGTCAGATGCGCGTCCGGGGCTCGGTTCTGCATCGCGGAGTAGAGGCCAACGCAGCATCCAGGGCCGTCGAATCCCGCTTCCCATTTTGCGGTGTCGCGGTCTTGGTCATCTCCGTCGAGGTCCGGCCCCACCTGTATCTGCGCATCCTGCATCTCGGAGGGCACGCTCTTTGCCAGCCTTTCAATCACCTCTCGGCGCTTGGCGTCGCTGGACAGCAAGGCCTCCGCCTTGTCCGACGGAAAGGAAATGACAGAGACCCCGGAGAACCACATGGGCGAGAAGATGTCGGGGTTTAAGCCTTCCTCCACACCGTTAAGCCTCATGACTACGTTCTTAATCACACCACTCTCCATGGACCGATGCGCCTGTGGAAGCACGACGGCTTCATCGCACACGCGAAGGATACTTACGATGGATTGCTTGAGCTTGTGCTCAATATCGTCCAGAGCGATCACGCGCGCCATGCCCGCGCGCCTCCCTTAACAAATGTCACACACTGACAGACATATGACTTAGCGGTCATCACATGGTTAGATTCCTACGGTGTGGCTCAGCTCTTCAACCCTCTGGACTAACTCTTGCAGCGTCAGGATTGCGTTTGTACAGACAGTCGCATCTCGGTGGTTGCGATTTTTCGCGAGGCGAACTTGAAGCTCCATGAGTTGCACCACCGCTTCGTTGCGGCTAGGCAAGACGCCAGCTGCGCGCTGCATGCCAACCATCCCAGAGACTGACAGTGGAACCGATCTGCGCGAACCATCCGTCGGCATGGCGGGGCCGTCATCGTTCGCATCCGCTGCTTCCCGAGAGCTGCCGGCCCCAGCGGACGATGACGTTCCTCCAGGTGCGTCCGATCTAACACGTTTTGCTTTTGAGCTACGGGTGACATAACTTCTGCCGTGAGAGGTGCCGCCATCTTCCTCATCACTGTGTTCGTCGTCAATGACACAGGCACGCTTTCTGGATGTCTTGCGCTTGGAAGCTACATCCTCATCACTGGAATCACTTGCGTCAGCATCATCGCTTCCATCGACATCGTAGTCGTCGTCGCTGCACTCGTTGCCCTTGCTGCCACCAGAACGTAAGTCGCTCAGAGTCTTGTTCGCCCTCCGCCTGATAATCTCATTGAATGCGGTTTCTGAGCCACCGGATATCTCGCTCCTGCACTCGTCAATGATGTCCCAGAAGTCACTGTCTATGGGCACGTCAGGAGCATACCGCTTGTCGTCCGCAACTGCCAGTTCGAGAGAATCCTGGCGCTTCACGAAGTCTTCACATCGTTCATCCGTAATTGTGTACAGCACGTCGCCGTCGGGTTCTAGCTCTCCACCGTCCCGGGATCCCAGGTCATTCAAGTCTTGGTCGCAAGAGTAGCAGGTTTCCAAGAGCAGCGTCTGGAGAGAGTACCTGAGCTTGGCCTTTCTCAGACACGTCTGTCCAACCACGAAGCACCCCTTGTCAACGGCGGGGAGCTTTCCCTCGCGCACGCAGTTGCTCACAAAGTCGGCGTCGTAGACACTATCGTACTCCTGTTTGAAAGATTTGTATTGGTCCGACACTCTGTCCGGTCCGCGCAGCCACTCGCCGGGGTCCATTGAACCAGCGAGGTCAATCGCGTATCGACAGTTGGACTCGTTTCGGCCGCAAGCCATGCACTTGCCCTGCACGCCGCCTATGGCCTGCTTGCGAGACACCTCGATCGTTTCCACTCGCATAGAATGGCTTGAGTTCAAAGCGCGCTCAAACTCTGGCTTCCACTGAGCCGACGAGCGCGGCATCAAGTAACGTAGCTTGCTTGCTAGTGCGTCGTAAGACCCTTTTAACAACCCCATAGACTGGTCCTCTACGTCCTCTAGGTCCGGTACCAGACCTCGAGCGGCGTACTCGCACAGTTTTAGCACGAGAGACGCACGGTCTTCCCTCGAAAGCAGGAGCGCACTCATCTGTGCAGCCGACCACTCCCTTCACTACAAAACCACAGACACACACCCACGCCTTCACCTAGCGGTGGCACGCGCGCTCACATCAATCCTCTCTCGGTGCAAGCCGGACTAGGAGCGGAGCAGGCGTGCTGCAAGTCGCTCAGTCGGTAGGATCGGGAGACGCACAGGCCTCGACCTCAACTTCGTCGCAGCCCTCGAGCTCTTCAACCCTGTTGTCAGCAGCGGACGATCCCGCCCCCGCGTTGCGGCAAACGCGCTTGGACGGACGACGCTCGCTGTAGTCGACTCCCGATCTGGCGCGCAGCCCAGTCTCGCTGGTAGACTGGGTGTACGCCGCGATCGTCGAGTAGAAGTCGGGAATGCGGCTACTGATCGCCATGACTGAGTCGTGAACCAACTTCTTCTTGTACTCCTCAACCCAGCCGAACCCACCATCGGCGGCGTGGAGAGTGGCCACGTTGTCAGCGCGGAAGACCCGCTCGCAGAGCTCCTTGGCATTCTTCTTGGTCACCTTCTGCATCATGCCGTCTCGATAGGTGCAGTAGAGCTCGTTCACCTCAGCGTACACGATCAGCGCAAGGCGCAGGTGAATCTTTTCTGGGTCCGCGTCGGCGTTCTTGCTGACGAGCTCGCAGTCCGTCATCACAGTGGCAAAGGAGTGCGCCACGGGCAGCTTGTTGGACGTACCAAACCGGTGCAAGTTGTCCCACTCGATCATGTACACGCAGTTGGAGCTAATTCCCTTGGCAGAAATGTTATTGCGGTAGACGCGGCTCGTAGAAGTGCGCTGGCTGCTCTTGGCAGAGACGACAATGTCCTTGCTCTTGCGCTCCGCGATAAGGGCATCGGTGTCGTCACAGAGCTTCTTCATCTTGCGAACGGCATCGACTCCGCCCGCCGCCTCCACGGCCGCGTGCCAGTCCATCATATTCTTGAGCTCCTCGTCCGAGCAAGTGGAGATGGGGAGGCAGTCGAGGACGGCGGGGAGAAAGAGGTTCGACTTCTTGGCAACCTCGACCTGCTTCTGGGCGTCGCGGCGAGACTCGCTCTCGCGCTCGTTGGACTTGATCGCGTTGTGCAGAGCGTGCTGCTGTTGGCGGTCGTAGCCCAGAAGGTCCTGCATGCCGGGGCCGGGTTTGTACTGAAAGTGGCCAGCCGCGTTCTGAGCCACGTGGTAGGTCTGCGTAGGCCCCGACGAGGCCGCTGCTGCGGCGGCCGGCGCCACGGACATTCTCCTCAGGAGTGGGTTGCTTTGGTGTAAAGTAGGGGACGGGGAACGTCCAAACGTTTTCCTCAATCCAAAACTTAAGTTGTACCACGTTACACGCGCAACTATACCCATCCAGTCCGTGGCGCCGGAAGCGCGGACACCCATCACCCACACACATGGCGCCGGAAACTACGCAACTTCCAATTCAAAGTCGGGGAGGGGCATGGGTCGAATCGGTCCTCCGCAAGCGGCCATCGGGCTCCTCAAAAGACCAGGGTCATACATGCGCAATATGCATTCGAGTGTGTTGCTGTCCAGCTCAGCGACGCGAGTGTTTCTCATGGCCATGATGTAGAGGTCTGCCTCTTCGATGGCCTTCTGCTCGTCTGCGAGTGCCTCCGTGGTGTCCATACCCTCCGACGGCAGCGCCGCGTCGGCGGGCTCGCCGTCGGAATCGTCGTCGGAATCGTCGTCGTCACTTAATACGAAGCGTCCCTGCTGCTGCGGATCTGTGCGCTCTGCATCTCGAATCGCCTCGTCCCACATCCTGTCGTTCTCGAGCCGGCGTCTCTCTGCCTCGGCTGCCGCCTCTGCGTCGGACGCTCCTCCGTCCGCGTCCCCACTGGGTGGCGCAGGGAGCGGCAGCATGTCCACGTCTGACGTAGTCGAGGAGTCGGGCGGTGGCAGGAGCGGTGCATTGGAAGACGATGCTCCGCTTGAAGATGCCAAGGCTTGAAGCTGTTGTGCATTGCTGAGCTCAGAATCTAGCCAGTCCACAAACTCACTGGACCCAATCGCTTGGCGGTTGGACTTCAAGTTGAAGAAAGTGTCGGGCACGACGCCATCAGTCGGCGCGAATTTGTCCACGACGATGTTTCCCACCTTCTTGAGGTCGCCGTTGACCGTGACGAAGCGTAGGCACGTGCTGTACTTTCCCGGGAAGTCGCGTCGAAGCGCTTTGATGACAGCCTTCATGTACCGCGGCTCGACCTCCAGCAGTTTCACGTTCAGGTTTCTCGCCGCAACTGCGCCATCCCCTTCTATGGTCACAGTGATGTACGGGTTTGCACCAAGCGTCCCGTTTTCGATCATGGAGTTGAAGTCCTTCCGCTGCGTCTCGTCCAGCTGTCCAGTCACTGCGTCAAACAGGTGCTTGGACTCCTCGTCGTCGGCATTGGGAAGCCTAGCTCCTCTGACATTGAGAAGTTCAAGCAGCGCCATCTGCTTGCGGCTCGTGGACTGTTTTTGGTACGCGTCACTGCCACTCGAACGCATGTCCAGGCGCGACGTCTCATCGCCCACGCGATCCACTCTTTGCATAATCTCGTCCCTCTCCTTTTTGGCTGCCGCCTCCTTGACAAGAGCTGTAAGACGAGTCATGAACCTGTTCTCGCCTGTTTCCTCCTCGTTGTGGTCGTCCGCAACCACCACGGACGTCTCGAACTTTTCGACTCTGCTCGCCGTGTTGTCGGACCAGTCTGCTGCGTACGTGTACCACCTGGACTGCCTCTGTCGATCTTCTGCACTGTCCTCTCGGAAGCCTTGCGTTGAGCTTGTTAATCCGGGGCCCAAAACCCGTTGAGAGGCTCCGCCGCCGTTGACTCCCCGCACCCACATGCGCATGTCGGTTTCGGACTTCATTAGCAGCACCACGTGCGTGAAGTTGTAATCGCGAAGCTTTCGCATCCATATTAAGAATCTCAAGATGCGAGCCTCGTCGTCCACCGAGAGCGGCGTCTCCCAAGGGTAGTACAGCTGCAAGAACTGGTTGAATAGCATGACAGCCCTCTCCGCCGTCTGCCTGTTGTCCAGCCACATCCTGTTTCCGGTGGTTGCGTTGATGCCGTCCGTTGCAGTGTAAGGCTGGGCCGCCCTGGGTGCTCGATCGAGCACCGAAGACTCCTCGACAGAGGACTGGTACTGCGTGCGAAAGTCCAGCATGTCCTGGAACACCTGCATCGTGTTCCCGCTCAGGTTTGTGTACCCGGTTTTCGGTATCCCAAAGTCTGCCGCCATCCGGTATCCCAAGCGGTCTCTTGCCAGCTCCAACGTTTTCAACTTGCGGTAAACAGTCAGAATTGCAGAGACAGTGCCTTTCATGGTGCTCAAGTTAAGCAGCCCTCGATCGAGAACGTTTGCATTTAGCACGCTTTCATCCACCCCGACGCCCGCTTCTTCTGCAAGACTGGCAACGGTCTTGGTCGACATGCTCGATCCATCGGCAGTCTCTGCCGTCTCAGAAAGGTCGTCCATCTTCTGCTGGAGCTGGCTGATGTGATCGACAAACGAATTGTAATCATCCACCAGCCTTGCGTGGTTGTCTCGGCTTGTCTCGACGGCCGTCCAGAATGCCGGTGAGAAATCGGAAGGGTCGAACTCAGGGTAGCGATGACCGTTGTCCGAAGAGCTGCGTCGCCACTTCTGAGCAGCCTTGAAGGCAGCGCGCGCTCTCGCCTCCTTGCCTTGCTCGCGTCCATTGTCGGCGATCATGTAGTCTTGCACCGCCTCCAGCTCGGTGAGGTGGAGCGGCCACGTACGGCCAAACGGAGGCGAAGGCCGCATGCGACAGATGCTGAACTCATCGGTGATCGGAACGTGAACGCCGATCGAGCGCCCTCTGCTGATGGCTACCCACGAGACGGGAGTGCGCTTGATTGGACCCAGCGGCTCCGACCTCTGGTCGTTGCCAGCGCTGTTCGGGACCGTGTACCTCTCGGACGAAGCGACGTAACCGACCGCTCGCGCTCTGTTGTAAGCACTGTCTTCGTTGGTGACCACCATCAACTCTCCTGTGATTTCATCGATCTGCGGTGGCGAACCGTCGGCTCCAGCCTCGATTACTCGAGCATCGATCCACGCTTGAAGCTGTCCGCGACTGGGCATGCTGCCAGCTCGCCGCTCCATAGGCAGCCTGGTCCACTGGACAATCACGTAGATGAGTTCGGCTCCGCGGTTCGGGGCCCCGACCGTAGGCTTGTAACGCTCCACGTTCTCCCAGTAGATTGCCAGACTGCGCGCCCCGTTCGGTGGAAGCCCGCAGTCCTGAATCGATCCATCGAAGCTGGCAAGCAGCGACGATTCGTCGCCTCCCTCTGGCGACAAGGCGGACAAATACAAAGCATACCAACAAAGCATAGAGTAGTAGTGAAGGGCGCGTCCAGAGCCCGCCTTTGCAAAGCGGACAATATCGTCGACAGCGTCTTGGTATTCGGCCAACCGCATCTTCTTCTCCGAGCGCTCCGTGATGCCCTGCCCGGTCACTGCGTCTTTCAGGTCCTCGTCAATTTCCTTCTTTCCCTTGTCGACGATTGGAGCAACCATACGCGGCTTCAGGCGCTTGGACTGGGTGATCTTCAACGCAAGATTCGCTTTCAATTCCCCGGCGTGTCGAATATTCCCGGCCGCATTCGCGGCGGTTGATTTGACGTCGACGTAAGCGGACAGTGACTTCCTCTTGCCTTCGTTGAACACGGAAAGGATGTCTTGGGCATAGTCATAGTCAAGCACCTCATTAATCGCCACTGCTTTCAACGCGTACTCGATCCGTTCACGGATCGCGCGCAACTCTGCGTAGAGCTGCGCATACGCCTTTGCGACGGCCGAACTGCTGCCCTTCAGTTTCTCGACACTTTTCTCGACAGAGTAATCGCTCTCGAAGCTGGCCTTGTACGCCTTGTTGCGTTCGTCGATGTTCAGCTTGATCTCCTGGGCCTCGACAATGAGCTCTACCACTCCCGCCGCATTGGCCTTCTCCTTGTCGGTGGGCGGGCCAGGCGGGGCGCCGTCGGAGCTCAGGCTCTGCCGAAAGAGATCGTCGAGAAGACGGCCGGTAAACTGATTGAACTCCAGGTTCCGGTCGGCGATCTCTTTATTCTTGGCATTCAGCGCAGTCTTCATCTCGATGCACTTTTGTCCCAGCGCTTGGAGCTCATCGCTTACACTGCTGTAGAGCTCTAGAATCTTCTCAACTCCTCTAGGCTTCATGCGCAAAGCACCGCCTTCTCCGGTAACAAATGCGGGGTATTGCTCTTTGACCTTAGCCGCAATCTCGACAGAAGCTGGGCTGACTTGTCCTTCGCTCTGGGCCAACACGACCTTGTACTCATCGGCAAGGTCTTTGAGGGGTCGTAGTTTCTTTCGCCTTTTGCCCTTCTCCACGGTCTCTTTGACACAATCATGAAATTCTTGATTCAGTCGGTCGGCATCAACTTTCAGCCTCGTTACCGCATCTTGCCGATTCTTGTACTTCTGGTTCAGTGGGGCGTTCCCCGCCGCGGCGTCCCACACCTTTTCCACCAGCGCAGCCTTGGCCCCCTTCTGGAGCTTCTTCTTTGCAGTTGCGATTTGTGTAAACAGCTCGCTTCTGCGCCTCTCGTCGGCACTGTTGCGATCGTTCCGGTCCTTTAGCTTTGCATCCTTCTCGCGCACGAACGCCTCCTTTGCGCTCTTGAGCCTTTCAATCACGGTCTTGGCTTCAGTCACGTCTCTGTCGATCCTGACGCGGCCATCGTCGGCACGCTGGTCCACAACGGCCTGTGCCATCTGAACAGAGTCCCCGCCGGTTTCCTTTTCAAGCTTCTGCTTTTGCTGTCGACGCTCGAGCTCCTGTTCTCTGCGCCTTTCTTTCTGCTCGGCGGTCAGCTCCACGCGGGCCTCCCTCTGGTACCGCAGCTTGGCGTTGGCGGTCTTCTTTACCACCTCCGAGTTTTCAGCCGCAAACACGTACTGGGTGATCTGCTTAAATAAGGCTTGTATTTCAGTTCCAAGCTCTGCGACGCGACGTTCGCGTTCTCTGTTGGCTTGAAGCCGTTCCTCGAGAACAGTCTGTCGCTCTTGTCTCTGGGCGCTGGTATCGCCTTCGGGAATTTGCCCGTCCGGAGGAAAGATCTGCTGCTTCACATCGTTCGGCGTTCGGCTCCAATCGTATACGATCTTCGCAAGTTCCCATTTGGCTTTTTTCTCCTCTTCCGCTTGCTCCTCCGCCTCCGCCTCGAGCTCATCCCTCTCATCTTCCTTCTCGTTCAAAAGTTCCTGAAGCTCGAGAGCCTTGCTCCTGGAATCTTTGTACAAGGCCGACGACTCGGCGATGGCAAGCCGCAGGGCACTCTGTGCGCCCTCCAGATCCTTCACGTAAGAATTGTGGAGCTCAAATTGAGCTTTGTATTCGTCCTCAATCGACTTCTTCTCCGCCGCCGTCACGGTATTGGACACGTATTGCTCGTAGAGCGAGTTGAGCTTTTCGATGTGTGGATTCTTAGACCCGGTTCCGTTGTCAAAAACCCTGACAATGTACTTCTTGGTGCCCGCCTGCGACGTGCCTGCAGAGCCCATGCCCAGCGTCTCGTTCAGACGGTCGAGGATGTCCACCTGTGGCGCATCGTCGAGGCCCTCCTTGGTCTGCTCAAAATCTTTCGACTGCAGTAATCCGCGTTGATATTGGCGCGACGAAGCCTGCATACTAGAGAGTAGCTCCTGTTGGCCTTTTGTGTACCTCTCTATGATGCTCTTCAGTGTCTCCAACACAGCGCGATCGGTTTCGTCATAGATGCCGTCCTCCTCGAGCTTGTTCATCTTGAGCATTGCAGATGCCAGTATCGACTTGATGGAGTCCTCCGCGTCCATCCTGTCGGTTTTGATGATTTTGACAAACTTTGCTTCTTGGACTACCCGCTGGATGTCGCTCTCGGCGAATAGGTAGTTGTAGGGCGGTCCCGCCAAGACGTCCTTGAGGAAGGGAAAGTAGATCACCCAGTAGATCACGGCTTCCAAAGGAGGACGGACACCCTTGCGGCGGGTGTAGTCCTCCCAATCTGCGTGAAACGACATCTGCATCTTTTGTTCGCTCATTGTCTTGAGCGTATCATTGTAGTCGACGACCGTGTTGAAACTTGCGACTTCGTCTCGCGCCTCCTTGCGCATGACCTTCTTCCTGGCGTTCTCTTCTTTGGTGTCGACTGGCCTTAACTTCATCTCCTCGGTGTACACAACCTGGCGCTTCTGTTGGGCCGGCACCGCTGCCGGAGAGGCGATGTTGAGAGCCTCCGCGAGCTGCTGCTCGTAGGTCTTAGGAGCTGGCAGCTGGGGAAGCGCGTCGTCACCATCCGTGTCGCCGACGCGCCTCTTGCCCGCGCGGTTGGACCCAGGAGTGCGCGCGAGGGGGAGACCATGGTCCGAAGCCAGCGTCGGCCCATCCACAAGACCATCACGCACTGCCTCCCTTGTCGAAATCATCTTGTATGTGACGCTCATGTCCGTATTGATGTGATGCGCTGGCACCACGTAGGAATCGCTGCCGTCGATTGGGGTCGCGACCAGTACCTGTCCTGTCAGGGTATCCACGAGCGCGTTCCTGGCCATATCCGCTCCGTTCTGCGGCAGGTTCTGCGTCGGGGCAGTGGAGGGTGGTAAAAGTACAAGGGCACTGCTGCTGGAACGCTGGCCTCTCCAGCCGCTCATGTCCCGAAGGTTTGCTTGCATGGCTTGTGTGCGACGAAGTTCCGCCTGCACCTCGTCGGTCTCGGCGTCTGCCAGGCTGGGGTTGACGTTTGTCGTAACCATGGGGTCTGAAGACGGGACGGGAGCGTCTACTGCCATCTCCTCTTCATCGTCGTCCTCCTCGTCATCCCCGACCTCCTGGCGGACCATGCCGATCTGCTCGACGCGCAGACTCTCTCGCTCCTTGAGTTTGGCCAGCAGACTGACAGAGATGACAGATACAGCCTCGTTGTCCAGTTCGCCCTCATCGTGCTCCTCGTTCACACCGACGTAGATCAAAGGAACAAGTGTGGGGACGTCCGCGTCCATCAAATTCTGCGAACCTGTGGGTGGCGGTCCATTGATGGAGAGTGGATCGCCCACCGCCCCTCCCAATAAAAGGGATGGTGCGTATGGGCCGCAAGCCAGCGGCTCTTGCCACGCTTGCATCCCACCTGATAATCGTGGCGTGGCCAGGCCTTATCAAATCGCTAAGCAACAGGTCGTTGGTCCGGCCAACCACACCAAACTACAAGACATGAAGCGAAAGATTGTGATAACAGAATACAACGACGGACCGCAATGGGAGGCCTCGCGATCAAGGATCGACAGGATACTGGACTACTTTTGTGGAGCGCCAGACGTGTCCGACTTTTACCCGCGCTCCAAAAAGAGAAGCTATTTTGCGGACGGTCGAACGTTCAAAACAGTTTCGTTTTCAAACGGAATACTGTTTGGCGGATGCATGATGGACGGCTGTGTAAACAGTTGCATACCACTCAAGGACTTTTGTCCCAGCGACCCGCCAGACGCACAAGCGTTCGCTGCAAACCTACAAGTGCACGACGCCGCAGTCACCAACCGAGACATCGAGATGGCCACCGAGTACAGAGTCATACTGGAGGCGTCAAGGAGCGACGTGTGCCTACAGTGCAAGGCTCGCGTACAGCACAGCCCGCGCCCTCAAGAACACTCCACTCCACGCAGCAGCACGGACACACACGCAGACACACA
>TARA_B110001450_G_scaffold137979_1_pt1 | contig 14662 bp, 9 predicted proteins | sample TARA_B110001450 | Tara Oceans TARA_B110001450 (sample SAMEA4396538) | marine metagenome | biome: Polar Biome; feature: [SRF] surface water layer (ENVO:00010504); material: water (ENVO:00002006), including particulate matter (ENVO:01000060) such as... | depth 5 m | reverse complement strand
CTTTAAATAATGAATCATCAAAATATTTAATTAATCTTAAATAATCAATTTGACTACGATTTGTATATTTTTTAAAGTAATCTTTTGCAATTGCCTCTAAACCAGGATAATTATAATCTGATGAAGATCTAAATCTAGGATCTGCAATTACTTCTTGTATTGACCCATATCCTAAAGTTTGTATTATATCATCATTAACTTCCTCTGTTGGAGAAAATGCTACTTCTAATGAATTAATATTATCAGTATAACTTTGACTTATAGGTGGATTTTGTTGTATACTAACTTTATTTGATAATGTTGTACCAAAATTTAAATTAGTTGAATATTTTATTTTATTACTTACTCTATTTCTTATTCCTATTGAGGGTTGATCTAAAAAGTATGTTTCTACATTTGGCTCACTATAAGTTCTAGTAGATGTATTAACATTAAAAGTTACATCATAACTAGAAGTTAAACCTCCTAAAAATGGTATTGCTGAAGGATTATAAAATGAAGCTGTTACTATTAAAGGTGATGAACCGGTTATTGCAGGATGGACTGATTTTATTTGTTCAGTATATTGTACATCATATTCAGAAGATGTAAATCTAGATTCTAATTCATTTCCTAATGGTGCTCTAAAATTTACTATATCAAATGAACTTTCTGATCCTGTTATAAAATTACCTTCAATTGACTCAGGATTCATTACAGCATCATTAAACACAGATTGACTTATATCATGTGAATAATATCTAAATTCTTGAAGTGATCCTGAGAAATTCTTACCTGCATTTTGAATACCTTTAGGTAATCCCGTTCTTGATCCTCCATCATCTGCTAATATTCCCATACTACCAGTTTCTCCTGTTGTTAATGTATTACCCCATCCTCCTACATAAGCACCAGCTCCATATTGAGCTAAATCAAGTGAAAAAGCATTCCAAGAAGCATTTACAGATGCTGAATTAGCATTATATAAGGGTGAAGGACCTTTTCCTGGGCCATTAGTTGTTAAATTATTTGCTACATTTACATAAATACTAGCTGATCCTTGAAATCCTATTTGATTGCCATCAGCCCCATCATAAATTTTATTTGCTACATATAAAGTATAAGTAGTATTTCTAACATCATTAGTTACAATAGGATGTTCATCTCTTTGAAGTTGTACATTCCACCATCCTTTATCAAAAAATGGTAAGTAAATTGGTGGTGATAAAGCTGTATCCCCTCCTGCTTGAGAACCTTTTAAAAAGAATCTCATTTCACCATAATCTACATATGCACTACTTGTAGAACCTAAATGTGATCCTGATGTTGAGCCTGTATAATTTAATATTATACCAAAATCAGCTTCGGTATCAGAATTTGTAGATTTTTTAATAAATAATGATTGGGAATCATAATTACCACCAAATGATGAAGATGGATAACCTATTGTTTTAAATCTAAATCCTAAACCATCAGGTACTATTTGTTCAGCTCCTAAATTAGTATTAGCTACTACAAAAGTAGCTGGTCCACCTGCTAATGATGTACCTAATTGACTATCATTTAAAGCGTTTATTTGAGCTGCTGAAATTGTTATTATACTACCTTCATTATACCCATTTGAATCACCTTGTGTTAAGGTTACAGTTGTTATTTGACCTGATCCATTTGAAGTTAATGTTAATGTACCTCCACTTCCTCCTCCAGTTACTGTGAATTGTGTATCTATACCATAGGCTGCAGATGTTTTATTATTTGCTGCTCCAGTTAAAGTAGTACCAGTGGCTGCTATAGTTGAAGTTATTAATTTATTATGTGAATGTATATAATTTCTATATAAAGGTTGCCATGGTATTCTTATAGATGAACTAGCATAATTAGTTCCTGCTGGAACTGGTGTATATGCATAACTATATCTTTGATACCATAAATCATAATCATCTTCTTCATCTTTATTTTTACCTCCAAATTCATTTATTCTTAATATTGTATTTGGAATCCCCCATATATTGATTAACTGTCTTAATCCAGCTACTGATCCTTTCTTTTTAACAAGATAAGACATATTATGGTAAAGACGTTTAAATATTTCTTTACTTACTTTATCTATAGGATAAGGAAAACCTAAATTTTGGAAGGATTCAACATAATTTTCGTATGAATATCCATCATCCCAATAGTTTATAACTCCTCCAGGACCATTAACAGCTATGTAATGATTAATTAATTCACTTCCTGTTGGGGGTAAATAATCACCATTATCATTACCAATTAATCCTATAAAATTATCTTGGTTATTATAATTATTTCCAAACCCTGTATATCCTAAAGATGTAATTACATCATCTGCTAATTGTAATGCAGCCCCCTTATCTAACTCGTTAGTTGTATTTAATCTTTCAGTTATAGCTTTAGTATAAAGCCATACTTCATCAAAAGATTGACCAACCATGTTTACAAATTCTAAATAATTATCATTTGATGAATTATCTTTAATAAATCCTGGTACTGTATAGTATAACCAATTTTGATTATCTCCATCAAATAAAGATCCTGAGAGTTCAGCTGCTGTTGTCCAATTTTGAGCTAATGCCGATTGTGTAGGCAATAAATCAAAAGGAAATATTGTACCTGTTTTTGGGTAAGCATCTGATCCAGTAGAATAATATTGATAATAATCAAATCCAGAAAATGATGTTATTTCTTCTTCTATCTTTGTAAATAAACTAGCCATACTTTTAGATACAGGAATGTTTCCTACATTTGAACCCGTTGTTTGGGATATAGAATCTAAATCTGCTTCATATGATTGTATTCTTGCTACTTTTTCTACAAAATTACTTACTTGAGATTTTGCTGATGAAAAATTAATAAATTCCCCAAAGGAAGCAGTTGAATAATTTGGAGTTAATGTTACTCCTGTTCGATTTAATACACTTAAAAGTTGATCTTTAGATCCTGATGATTTAGTTGCTAGTAACTCATTTTTAGATTTTGGATCTGATGCAGCATTAACAAAATCTTTTATTTTTAAATTAGAATTAGGACCTTTTAACTTTATTATATTATCATCATCCTTAAAATCATTTACAAAATTAACCAAATATGCTTGGGATTCTGCTGTTTTAGTACAAACATATAATTCATCTAATAAACTATATTTTGTTGGAAGTGGATCGTATAATTTTATTAAAATTGAAGATTGACCAATTGCATTAGTTGCCTTTACTGGCCCTGAATTGCTTTCTTGATTTGTAACAGTATCATCATATTTTAAATTTACACCAATATGATATTCATTATTACCAAATGAAACATAAATTTCATCAAAATATTCTGGGTTTGAAATTGAATTTTTTAAAGCTACAGAAGTTTGTTTCATTACTCTTGTAGTAATAAAATTAGATTTTAATCTTATTTCTGTTCTATCGGATGATATTTCTGCTAAATAGTATGGAACTTCCATACTTGAACCTAGTTCAAGATTTACAAAATTATAAACAGCATACATTTTACCAAAAGTAAAACCTTCACTAGCTATATCACTTTCAGGATTTAAATTTATGTTTGTTGAAGGATAATTTGTTTGTCCTGTTTTTGGATCAAATACAGGTTGTGGGTTTGGGTTATTTGGTACTGTTAATCCACTAAAACTATAATTTGATGTTATTATTGTTTTATTAGCATCATATATGTAAAACTCACAATTATTAACTCCTGGAGTAAACGAACCTTGATAATCAGTACTTTCTATAACAGTCTGATTAGATAATTCATAACCATCAGTAAATAAAATAGATGGATCTATTATTTCTAAAGAAGATGAATATGTGGGCATGTTATCGTTATATTCCATTATCCTGCATTGTTATTAGCTTGGGCTGCTGTAAAAGCATCCTCTAAGTTTGAAATTGTATTTGTCATATCTGCTACTAATGTTACATTTTGTGCTCTTAATTCATCAATTTCAGCCAGTAAAGCATCTATTTCATCTTGTTGTGCCCTAAATTGAGTATATTCTGTACTTTCTTTAATTAAAAATTCATGTGAATTTATATCACCTACTTTGGGTATTTGATAGAATAGTGTTTGGTATATAGTAAAAAAATCTCCTACGGTAGCCAAACTTGGATCAAAAGTACTTGGATCAACATTATTTACACCTAATTCACTAAAAGAGGTATCAATAGTATCATCAAATTGTTTTCTATTAAATGCTTCTCTTCTTAAATTTGAATTTTCACCTAAAGGAGATAAGACAGTATTTCTAACTGCTCCTAAAGAAGCAGCAGAATTGAGACGTTGACGTAAATTACCACCCGAAGGTCTATTTGCCAATGTTAAATTTCTACTTTTATTTACCCTTGATGGTTTGTTACTATATGCCATTATCCATTAATTACTTTAAACATTATATCTTCATCAAATACTTTTACTGTACCACCTACTGTGGATTTAATCAGTATAGTATAATATCTTTCTGGTTCCAATCCGGCCATATAAACATCAAAATAACTAGATGTTTCATCCGCACTTATTTTAGTATATGGGTCACTAAAAGGAACCACGTACATGTTTGTATCTGTATCTTTAATTGCATAAAATGAAGATGTATATGGTAAGTAATGGTTATTAGTATATAACGAAGCCGTTTGGAAAACTATATCTGGGTATTTTGGTATTGCTGATATTCTCATTCTAGCTACACTTTCAGAATAATATGTACCTGCATTATTATAAATGTTAACGAATGATTCTTGTGTAGCTAATACAGATTGATTAACTGATCCTGTAGCAAAATTGTAATCATTCCATTTTAAATTTAATGCTGGTGGGTAAATTGTATTAGTATCTACTGAAAAGTATCTAAAGGTAGCTTCGAAGTTTTTATTATTAACAAATTCTCTTGAACTTGATTGTTTAACTAAAAATCCATTATTAGGAAATCCTTTAGTATTAGATGCTAATGAATTAGTATACCATGTTTTTACTGTATCTGTTACATCAACATCTAAATCAATTCCTTGACCATATGTAAATACTCTTTCTTGTATTACATCTAATCCTACATTTGATCCTGTGTACCAATTTCCTCCTCCTGCTGCTGATCCTGACCAAGATGCTACTGAAAAATCTCCAAATCCTGTTACTGTAGTAACTTTAAATATTAAATCTGTTGTTACAGTTCCTATTGCTCCACCTGTTAAATCTGCAGCTGCTATTGTTATTGTATCTCCTGGTATGTATCCTGTTCCAGCTACAGTACAAGTTACTGTTGTAATTGTAAATTGTGCTCCTGTGGTTGTAATTGTAAATTGTGCTCCTGTTCCTCCTCTGCTTCCTACTCCTGCTTTACCAGTTAATGAACCTACTGCAGTACCTACTGTTGTAGATATTATTTGTTGAGTTGATGCTACTTTTATAGGTCCTGATGTTGCCCATTTTTCAGCTAATTCAGAAATTGAGCCTGAATAATTTCTAAATATCCAACTTACACCATCTGTAGTTTCAGGTACATTATAATATTTTCCTGTTCCCATATTCCAACTTCCTGAAATTGGATATATTTTTAATGTTTGATCCATCCCTAAACCAGTAACTACGGCACCATAATTATCCATTGTAATTTTATGTTCTACCGGTCCAAAACTATCTGAATTATCACCTGCATTTACTTTATCTAATTCAAAATAATAATCTTCTGATCCATGAAATGATTGTGAAGGAATATATAATCTATCTGAAAATTTATATCCTTTACCTCTTGATAATTTAGGATCATAATTTGCAGCTAAAGTAACAATTGGGAATACACCCCAATCATCATCTAATTGTCCAAATCCATTATTAAAAGTAACATCATTTGATCCTATATCTTCTGTTATATTAGATGCTGTTAAAGTAATTGTTAAAGTACCTACAGCACCAGTAAAGCCTGCTGCTATTAGTGTTGCTTGTGGTATTGTTATTATATTACCATCTACATATTTATCTCCTGCAGTATCAACGGTTGCTACTGTTAAATTACCATTTGCAATGGCTGTTAATGATACTATAGCTGAATCGCCTGTTTGCATTACCCCACCAGATACCATGGAGGGTAATAAAGTTACTAAAAATGGTCCTGTTTGACCACCCATTGCTGTTTTTGCTGCTCCTCCTGTTATACTAAGAATATCTTGATTAAAAATTAAACCACCTCCTTGAAATTGTATTCCTGCAGCTATTAAATCTGCAGCTAAAACAGTCATTGTTGCAGCATTAGAATCACCATAAGAAGGAATAGCACCTTCAGTTAGATCTGTTCCAAATAATTCAGCACCTGAAGTTAACGCTGTTGTACCTACAAAAGCATCTTCAAATCTATTATTTTTAACTACAAGTGTTACAGTTGCACCTTGTGTATCTGCCTCTAAAGCACCTGTTGCACCTCTATTAAATGCAAATGGACCATAATTACCATTTGGGGCTGTCATAATTGTACCATTATCAGCAGGTTGACCACCTGCATTGCTTGTTGCAATTGATGCACTTAAACTAACACCTGGTTTGAAATATGATGCACCTGTTGCTAAATAAAGCTGTAAACCTGTTCCACTTCCACCTGCATATACTGGTTCATTTGGATTTTGACTACCTGAATATAATGGTTCTACTATAGTGTCAAATTTATTTCTTGAACTTGTTGGGTATGATAATCCTTTAGTTTCAAATCTTTGATATGATTCTGGTCTTACTAAGTATGGATCTTGAAGTACCATTACACCAGCTGTTGTACCTATAACTGAACCTGATACACTAGAAGTAACCCAAGTATTAATTTCATCTTGAGAAAATTCAAGTAAATATCTACTAACTTGAGGAATATCTTGATCTATAACAGTAGTAGCTTCTAATATTTCATCTAACCCAGTATTTGCACTTTGAGAGATAGTATACATTGAAGCATCTTTTGTAGGGAATATTTTTCTATTTGCCATTTTTTATTTTATTATATTGCTACTACTCTACCTATTATATCTTGATTAGGATATTTTACTTCAAATATCATTGGATCTATAGATGGGTATATTACTTCATCTATAGTTGAATTCATTATATCATACGCAAAATTACTATATCCTAAACTTTCTCCTGTTAAATTATTTATTATTATTCTTTTTACTATTTGTACCCCCTGTACTTTACTTAATAATATATTTATATTTTTCATTATAATTGGTTCATTTATTTGCCAATTATTTATAGAAAAGTGATTTTGTACTGATGCTATACAATTAGTTATTACTTCATTATTATTAAAATTAGGATTAACTACTATTTCAAAATTAACTTGAATATTAATTATATAGGCATCTTTTATATTAATAGAATCATTTATCATTCTATATTCTGATAGATATGTTTGTAAATTTCTTTTTAAAGTATTAGAAACATTTCTTAATTGTTTATCTGAATTATAAGATAAAATATATAAATCTAATACTGATGGTAACTCGCCAGATGAATAATCTCCTATTTTTTGAGGTTGAGCATGTGCCTTAGCTATAACTCCTAAATTAGAAGGCATGGATAAGGCTCTAACTAAATAATCTTGAGTTGTTACCACCCTTAATTGATTTTGGAAATTCCCTAAGGAATTTTGTCTTAATTCTTCAACTGAATCTCCATCTCCTCCTCCATCAGCAGCTAAAGGATTATTAGTTGTTACTGATTCAAATATTTTATTAGCTAAAGCATTTGTTACTGTTGGTGTAGTTATAATTGGCTGGTTGATAAAAGTAATTAGAGATGTATCAATTCCTGTTAAACTTCCTGCTTCTACATTAGCTGATGATCCCCCTCCTGTTAGATATCTTACTGTTAGAGTAGTATTATAAGGGGCAATCCCATAAGTATTTGTAAATACAAAGTTTGTTGGAGAAAAAGCTGTTGTTAATTTATCTTGTTCAAATGGTAAACCTAAACCTACATTATCAGGATTAGGAATTATTTCTTCTGTTGTTGATCTAGTACTACCAGCCCCAAATTGTAATTGTAATGAACCAGAATCTATAAAACGAGCGGCAAATCTTCTTTGTACTGTTTTTAATTCTAATAAATATGGTACTTCTGGATCTGAAAAGAAATTAGGATCGTTTGTATTAGTATTTCTTATTGAATTAAATACATTTTCTTGAGCTAAATTAGGTACTTCATACCATGTATTACCATTAGTATCAGTTACATCTAAAATACCTATTATATTAGCATCATTTATATTTACACTATCAAATTTTATAGCATTAGCAAATGTAAAACTAGTAGTTTGAATAGCCGCAGATGTTGCTTTTCTTGTCTTTTTTAATAAATAATAAGTTGGATTATTATTTGCTATTTGATAAACTGATACTGTAGTAGGATCAAGAGAACTTGATGCCGAAAAATCAATTGCATCTTTTGTTAAAAATTCAATAGCATCTGCAGTATTTGATGTTACTACGTTATCTTCTGGAATTAATAAAGCATAGCTATAATCCGGTACATAAACACTTGCACTTAATATTGATGGTACCTGTTGGTAATAATCAATCATAGTAGACGCTACACTAGTTACTTTAGGTACATAACCCATAGAATAAGCTAGAGAAAATAAATTTTGAGTTTGTCTTGCCTTTTGTATAAAAGTTTCTTGAATTTGATTATCTAAATAAAAAGATAATACATCACCCACATAAGATGCCATTTCCATAAATAGCATACCTGTTGATGTTTCGGTGAAATCATTATATGTATTTGGAAAATATGTTTTAGAATACTGGATTAGTTGGTTTCTAATTGTATTGAAATCTCTATCAGTATATCTTATATCTCTATCTAAATTAGTCATTATTGTAGTTCTATGTTAATCAAATCTTCAATACCAAAATTTTCTATTTGATATGTTAAAATGAAATTAATTTCGTTTCTATCTTCTTGATTTTCAAATTTTAATTCTTTTACAACTACTGTTGGAAAATATCTTGTTATATCATTTTGAATCATTATTAATAAATCATCCTGAGTAGATTCTAATATATTTTCGAATAATAAATTTCTTAAATCACCACCAAACATAGGTCTAAATACTCTTTCTCCTTTATTAGTTAATAAATAATTAATTATATTAGCTTTAGTTTGTTCTCTTGTTGTAAATGTTGGCACAAATACAGCATCTCCATTTAAAGGAAAACCATACCCTACCGCTACACTAGGGGTAAGATCTATAGGAAATTGACTCTGTATTATTCTTGCCATTATTTTATTTACTACTCATTAATCCTGCTATTTGACTCATATCAACTTCTCCTGCTGGTAATGTACCATTTGCTACATCCATACCTGCTTGAGGTTGGAATTGCTGTACATTATTAGTATTAAAAGATTGTGTATCACCTAAAATATTTTCATATGCTGCTCTTTTGGATTCTGCAGTCATTGATGGTGTTTGAGGTGCTGCCGGTGTTCTACTTTCCATTACTGGGGCCGTATATGTTGGTTGAGTTATAACTTTTGGAGTTTTAACAGCTTCCAACAAAATTTCTTTCAATTCCTCTTGAATAGCCTCTTTAACGGCTTCTTTGATTATTGTTTTTAGTGCTGATGTCTTCATTTTATTTATAAATATTAAATTAGTTTATTTTTATGTATCTTCTATTGTAAAGAATGTAAAATTAGTTGGGTAATTTTCGCTTGAACCACCTTCTTCAGGAATACTACCAATTATCTCTAAATCATATGTATAAGTTCCTAGTAAATCTAAACCACCTACTTCTTCATTTATTCTTTCATTTCTATTAGCTAATTGAGTAGCTTGTAAGGCCACAACAATGTCTGGATTGTCAGTTGAAACTTGGGTAGGAATAATTGGTATTCCTGTTGCTCCTCCTGTCCAAGCACCACCATTATAAGATGGTGAGCTTTGTTGATTAAATAATGAATTATATAATGGTATTATTTTATTTGAAAATTCCCACATCATAGATAATGTAGCTGCCTTTTTCCAATTTTGACCATCATCTAGTCTAGATTCTTCATATGCATTTTTTCTAGCTGCCCAATACCAATTTATAGGTAAATCATTCTTTCCTTGTTCTAATACTTTCCTTCTGTAATCTCCAGAAGCATCACCACTATTTCCTAAATCTACTTTATATCTAGTCCCATATAATTTATTTGATAAAGAAAGTACTTGTTCATTATATAATAATGGTTTTGTTTTGTCATATAACTTAACGATAAAATCTAATAAACCTCCTATTCTAGAATCACTAACTCTATCTTTAGATCCATTATCTCCGAAATAGTTGCTTCTTACATATTTTAACTTTTCCGCATAAGTTAATCCATCTTCCATATCTTGTTTTACTACATTAAACCTTCCACCCTCTACTGTATTAGGTAGTGCGCCAATGTTTAAAGTATCTTCATTAAAAGTTTGATATAAAGTTTCTAATATACTAATAGCACCTGAGCCATTTTCAGTTTTAAAATCATCAATTGCACTTTGGTTAAAACCTGCTACTCTACCTGTATAAGGATTGATATTATCTTGTATAGCAAATGATCTTCTTATTGTTAATAATGCTTCAGTATATCCTAAATTACCACTATCCGTTCCCCCAAATGTAGACATTTTAATACTAACAGGTTTGTTAACTTGTATTGTCCCTGATGTAATATATGAAGTGATAGGTATACTAGGAACAACACTACCAACTCTACCACTAATTAAAGCATCAGCTCCAAATTCTACATCTGTTGCTGAGCCGTTTAGATTTACTTGTCTGCTACCATATCTAACAAATGTTGGTAAGGGTTTATTACTAGGAGAAGGTAGGAAACCAAATTGTTCTAAATATGCTTCTTGATATTCTTCATTCCCACTAGTAATAAAGGTACCAGATGATCCACTTACTCTTTCTCTTACTGGTGGAGGTGTCCAAATAGTTACATTATTGGTATAAACATCAATAGCAAATTTTCCTTCAGCAATTAATACATTTATATTAGAAGCATAAGAATATGCTCCTTCTTCTAATTCAGGATTAGTTGTAGGATTATTATTATAAACTATAATACTTCCACCTCCGGCTATACCATCACTTATACCTGTAGAGTTTGCTCTTATGGCTTTTATTCTTCTAGAAGGAAAAGAAAATTCCTGTACTGGATTGCTTTCTAATACAAATCTAAAGTTTTTATAAATATAGGGATTTGCTGCATTTGGTGTTAATCTTTCTTCTAAAACATTACTTAACCCTACAGCAAATGATGAATCTATAGTTGCTAATTGACCCCTAATATTTGCCATTAAACTAGCTTTATTAGCATCTATATCTGCCTGTGTTAAAAGAGGACAAACGTCTTGAAGATCTACTACAGCTTTAACCATTCCTAACACATTAACAAAAGGATCTATTACTAAATTTAGTTTATTTAAAGGGGTTGTAACAGTATTAAGTAAATTTACTAATGTAGTAGTAGCAGTTGGAATTAAGTTAACACTAGCTCTTGCTGCTTCTAATAATTCTCCTAATGTAATTAAAGTAGAGGCGAAGGTATTAGGTACAGATAAAGGTACCCCAGCACCTGGGGGGAATGAAGTTGGTAATGCTAATAATTTTATAATTGTAACTATATCTGCTACTGTATTTATAGTTTCAGTAACCGGAAGTGTTTTTTCTTGAAGTTTCACAACAGGTTCTTGAAGACTAAGTACTGTTTCTTTTATTGAATTAGTAGTAGCATATATAGCTGATACTTTATCTTCAGCACCAGTAATTAATCTTGATGTTTCTTCTCTTTGTTGTATTGACATTAAAGGTTGAGCACAAATTATTTCTGGAGTTAATAATTTACTTGAATCTATTGTGGGAGCTTCTCCTCTTAAAACTGAGCGAACATCTATGGGTAAAGTATTTGGATCAATTCCAGCTTTTTCAATCAGTTCTAATCCTGAGTCTATAACTTTATTTTCCATATCCGTAATAGATTTTTTTAATCTACTAGAATTTTTAGCAACTGTTATTACCTGTCGTAATGCTACTTTATCTAAACCCATTATTTACTAGTTGTTACCGTTGATTTATATTGTTTTACTTTACTTAACATTTCACCAGCAGACTGAGCTAAACTAGTTGCGGGTGGTATTATCCCAAGTACTGGGGGAGATATTTTACCAGGCCCCCCAATTGGATTTGATGATAATGCTGATGCTAATGAATTTAGATCTGTACATAGTGTTTCAAAATCCTTTAAAAATTTATTACCTAATATCATTGGTTCAGAAGCATTTTTATCTCCTAAAGCTACACTTTTAGATTTAATTACTGTTGATGGAGAATCTATATTAACACTATTAACAGAATTAAGACCTATAGTTTTAAATGAACTTAATAAAATTGAATCTGTTTTAGAATTTAATAATAATCTTCCTGAATTTAGTATTACTTGCTCTTCATTATAGTCAGTTAAAGCTGTTGGTGGAGAAAAATAAGATTCATAGCTTATAGATGAACCTGATATTGGGATTGCTTGAGTTGAAGTTAAATAAATACTTGAAGCATCTGTATTGATATCTTCTACTTGAGGAACCCAAGGTTTAGTATCTTCTTCATGTTGACCATTTTTTAAAATCATTATAGGATCCCCGTTTTCTCCACTTTTTGACCATGGATTTGGTGGTATACTTTCTAATACGGTAGAACCAAATCTAAATGATTGACCCCATCTACCCTCGTATATAATATCTCCTTCATAAGGTTGTAAATTTCTTACATCTATCCTCTCATTAAAATTATCACCTAAATCAATTTCAGTACCCCCATCAGTAACTCTTCTCACAGTACCACCTTCTGTTTTTTGATAGTCATTAGCTTGAGCACTATTACTTCTACCAAATAAATTCCCAACAGGATCAGGAATAGCATTATGATGAACACTACCCCATATGTTAATAGGCTGAAAATAATAATAAGCTGTGCTATTTACATTAGCTTGTACATTATTGCTAGGTAATGTTATTATATATACTATTTCATTTTCTACTGGTATATGTTTAACATTAGAAAATAAAGGGAGGGCAAATGCATCTGTATTAAATTGTGGATCTGGGTTAGGGTTGTCTAATTCAACAAAAAATAATCCCCCTATAGATTGGTATTCTCCATATTCTTTCCATATTTCAGGATGAGTTTCTCCCTCAAGCATAACATATCTTACTCTAGCTGCAGAAATAACCCCTGCACTACCAATTCCAACAGAATTAAGTGATGATTTTAAAAAACCAAAAAGAGATTCTCTAGGCATTAATCTTCTTTTTTAATTTGTAGTTTTTCCATTTCAGCTAATAACGCATCTTTTTCGTCTTCAGTTATTCCTAACCCACCATCTTCATTAGAACTATTAACAGCTCTTTGAATAATGGTAGCCATTTTAATTAAAGCATCATCATTTTTTACACCTATCTCCATGTATTCTTTTATTAAAGGTACTATTAAAGTAGCATCTCCAATTTCATTAACTAATGGTTTTAGTTCTGATATTAATGCTGTTACTTGTTCTGATTTTTTCTTTTGGTTATTATATATTTCTTCTAAGATGTCCGAAAATTTTTTATCCCCAAATATAATTGAATCTAATTGGCTCATAATTTTTGGTTATAAATATAAAAAAACTAAACCTTTGAGGTAGGATAATACCCTTGCTCTAAATAAAATAAATATTTTTTCTTAAATATACCATATAAAACATTTGCAATTTTGGTAATTTTAGGCGTTTTAACATCAATCATTTCTCTAATATAGATATAAAGTGCTTTTTTATTAAAAACATCAATAGCATCTCTTTTTCTAAATAATTCAAGTATAGCATCTGCTATTCTAGCATCATTACCTTTAGGAAAAATTTCAAATATATTTTCAGTGCATTCTTCAACATATTGATCTATAAAAATAGATAACTTATCTTCATATTTATATCCTTGATTAGATAATTCATCACCTTCAAATTCACCTTGTATTACTCTATCAACACTTTCATCCATTTTTTGGGATGAAATAAATCCTGGTTCTGTTGAATCTAAATTAGAATAATTAGCTAAATCTGTTATTTGTATATTTTTTATTTTTTTACCATAATTTTTAGTATTATATACTATTAACCATCTTTTAACTATAGTACCAAAGTAAGAATAAGCTTTAGCTCCATTTGAGGGGTTGAATAAATGAATTTTAGATAATAAAAATACCATCAATTCATGTTGTAGGTGTTCTAAATTTTCTACTTCAGTATAATAAAATTTAAATGTATGAATTATATTTTGAGTAAGTTTATAAAAAGGATAGTGGATATGATCTTGATATATGTCACTTCTTTCATCAGCATTTTTAATAGGATCTAAACTATTATATAAAACTATATTATTTTCAGTTTCTTTAGAAAAATATACTCGTCCCTTTCTCTCTCTTTTATTCTTCTCTATTATATGATCCATTTATTCTTAGATTTTTTTAATATTAAAATCATTAAGAATTTCTTGGATTTGTTTAATTGTTTTAAAGAAATATCCTATTTCATCGTCTCCTTCAAATGAACCCTTAATGTCAACTTTTTTGATTTTTTCATCCGAAACCTCGATTACTCTAGATATATTATCTAAATA
>TARA_B110001450_G_scaffold21907_1_pt1 | contig 14689 bp, 14 predicted proteins | sample TARA_B110001450 | Tara Oceans TARA_B110001450 (sample SAMEA4396538) | marine metagenome | biome: Polar Biome; feature: [SRF] surface water layer (ENVO:00010504); material: water (ENVO:00002006), including particulate matter (ENVO:01000060) such as... | depth 5 m | reverse complement strand
AAGGAAAACCGATTTATTTTTCCAAAAAGTAGGATCCATTACCAAGATTTCCAAGGTGCTTTGCCTGCGTCCCACAACTCTTCTAAATAAGTTTTCTCGCGCAAGGTGTCCATAGGTTGCCAGAAGCCTTCATGCTTGTAGGCCGAAAGTTGACCATCACGCGCTAAGTCGGCGAGCGGACACCCTTCCCAACTCGTTGAGTCATCCGAAATACGATCAATCACATCCGGGTGTAATACAAAGTAACCGCCATTAATCCAACTACCATCGCCATCTGGCTTTTCTTGAAAGCTCTCAACACTATTATTCGCCCCAAACTTGAGTGCTCCATAACGTCCTGGAGGCCGAGTGGCCGTAAGCGTAGCTAGTCTGCCATGTTTTTGATGAAACTTAATCGAATCACTTATATTAATATCTCCGACTCCATCGCCATAGGTAAAACAAAATGCCCCCTCGTCTTTAACAAAATCCTTCACGCGCTTTAATCGACCACCTGTCATAGTCTTTTCACCAGTGTCAACCAAAGTAACCGCCCACGGCTCTGCATGATTTTGATGCACCTCCATTTTGTTGTCTTTCATCGAAAAAGTGACATCTGACATGTGTAGGAAATAATTCGCAAAATACTCTTTAATCAAATACCCACGATAACCACAACAAATAACGAAATCGTTCACTCCATGCGCAGAATAACACTTCATAATGTGCCAAAGGATCGGCTTACCACCTACCTCGACCATCGGCTTTGGCTTGAGGTCTGTTTCTTCAGAGAGGCGCGTACCGAGACCGCCGGCAAGAATGACTGCTTTCATGCATGATTTAAAGTAGTATAACTATCTTTTATCAAGCAAAACCCTCGAACCCGGCTGTAATATTATGCGTCACACTAAAACTTCGCCTTAGCAGGATTTTTATGCGTGAGAACGGGCAAGCAATTGGTAGAACAAGGGAAGCGCAAGAATTGCGATTCTTAAATCTGAATAATCCCAGTTCTATGCGTGAATTTGAGTGACTAATGGCTTGTTGGAAAACGATTCGGACCTATAATTGACTTACCTAGAATATAAATCGAGTGTTTGAGCGAGTGTATTCAAAACCATCTGGCCCAAGCGGGATAACACTACCAAGAAAAACATAAAGAAGCCATTTCATGTCGTAGACCTATGATAAAACTACCAACCATTTTAGTTATTGGAGCAGGTCAACTCGGTAGCCGCCACTTACAGGCACTTGTTAAGCTACAGACGCAGGTAAATATCTTTGTCATCGACCCTTCTTTAGATTCCTTAAATTTAACAGAACAACGAGCAAAAGAAATCAGCGGATACGAGCGCCACCAACTGACCTACAGACAAGAGATTAAAGACCTTCCTGAAATAGACTTTGCCGTAGTTGCAAGCTCCGCAAATGTCCGACGTCAAATAGTCGAGGACTTACTATCCATAACGAATGTCACAAATCTCCTACTCGAGAAAGTGTTATTTCAAAACGCCCAAGATTGTATCGAAGTCGGGAAATTATTGGCCGACCGAAACGTAAATACATGGGTGAATGCACCCCGCCCCATGTGGTCTTGTTACAGAGCCTTAAAACAATCCATTGGCGGAGAACCGATTCAAAAGTTCGTGATTGGAGGAAGTGGATGGGGCCTAGGTTGCAATGCCTATCACATGCTGGACCTTATTACATGGCTTACGGATAGTCAGATAATAAACCTCTCGTCTGAATTTATTGATAAGCCGCCTATCGCTTCAAAGCGAAACGGCTTTTATGAATTAACAGGCACTTTAATTGGTTCATTAGAGAGCGGCACTCTCTTAACCCTGAGCGACCCAGGCGGTACCCCAAAGAACACCTACATTTTAATCGAGACCGAAGATCGCCTCATACATATTAGTGAAGCGACACAGAAACTGACTTTAGTCTCCGGAGCACCTTTACCATCCGATCTCGAAGAAATAAAATTCGCGCCTGAGTTCCAAAGCGATCTAACAAATCGAGTGGTAGAGGTTGTTCTACAGAGTGGTGAGTGCGAATTAGCCTCTTACAATCAGGCCAGCGAAATTCACCAAAAAATGCTCAACGAGTTTGCGAAATGTTTCCCACAAAAACAGGAAGGGGGGCTATTATGTCCAATAACATAAGCAAACATGTCTGGCTAGTCGGCGCAGGATCTATGGCGCTTGAATATTCGAAAGTCCTCGACGCACTGAACATCAATAAGACAGTCATAGGTCGGGGCGAAACCTCGGCACAAACATTCACAGACAAGACCGGCTGGGGTGTCATAACAGGGGGGATCGATGCCTTCCTGGCAAGTAAGCCCGAAAAACCCGACACAGTGATCGTCGCAGTAAACGTCATCGATCTGGCTAAAACGACGACCAGCATACTGGGCTACTGTCAGCCGAAAATTTTATTAGAAAAACCGGGGGCAATCACTACCGCTGAAGTATCCTCACTCAAGTCCTGCCCGGGTTCTGAGAATATATATATTGCTTATAACCGTCGTTTTTACGCATCGACTCAAGCAGTTCGGAAAATGCTGATAGAAGACGGAGGGGCGACCTCGTGTACTTTCGAATTTACCGAATGGGGACATCGGATCGATGAGATTAAAGATCAAAAAAACCCCACAGAGTTGGCCCACTGGTTGATTGCGAATTCGAGCCATCCTATCGACCTTGCATTCAATCTATCAGGCTATCCGAAAGAGATGACGAGCACAGTCAAAGGGGCATTACCCTGGCATCCCTCTGGTTCAGCATTTGTTGGCTCCGGCTTAACGGAAAAAGACGCGACATTTTCATACCACGCGAATTGGGCAGCGCCAGGGCGCTGGTGGGTGGAAGTCATGAGTTCTACACGACGCTTTCGCATGTGCCCACTTGAAACGGTGCAGGTTCAACTCAAAGGCTCTGTAGCCTGGGATAATGTCGACATCGACTTATCACAAGAGAAGGAGTTCAAGCCAGGGCTTTATCGCATGGTCGAAACTTTCTTAGAGGACACTCCGTCTCCAGAACTCTGCACATTTAAGCAGTTATATCAGCATTTTAGCATATTACAGAAAATTGCCGGATATCAGGATTAACATCCTCTCCGTAAAATTATTCCGGGTTCCCTTGAGCCTGCTGGAGGTCACCCATTCGGCCAACATCAGTCCACTCATCTTCAATCAAAAATGAGCCACAAGGCTGCTCGTCCGCTAATGCTAATTCGAACAGTTCAGTGATCGGGAATAGTTTTTTAGGAATACTTGCCAAGGCTTCTGGCGAAAGCACATATAGTCCTGCATTAATCAACTTATCGATCGAAGGTTTTTCTTCCACCTTTAGAATACGCCCAGACTCAGTCTCAATGCATCCAAACGGCACTTCATGCCGATATGGCTTCACTCCCATTGTTGCGTAAAACCCCCCGTCATTGTGATAGCGTAAAAGACCTTCAATATTCGCCTGCATCACTAAATCCCCATTCATCACTAACACAGGCTGATCGGGGATTTTGGGCAACAATGACAACGAGCCACCAGTTCCAAGCGGTTCTTCTTCGCGTAAATACTCGATAGAACAACCGAACCGAGAACCATCTCCAAAATGATCTTCGATCACATGACTCATGTAATTTACCGCGAGATAAATTCGAGTAATTCCATAACTCACCAGATGAAGAACTAGTCGTTCGAGAATAGGCCTCCCTGCTACCCGTATCATTGGCTTAGGTAAATGCTCTGTTATCGGTCGCAAACGCATCCCCTTCCCTCCAGCCATAATTACAGCGACATTGTCGAGTTTGCGGCCACCAATAATATCGTGAATCAGGTGCACTCCCACAACTTTCCCGGCATCGTCGACCACAGGCACCTGATCGATCAGACGTGCTTGCATTAAATCCAAGACTTCTGCTCTACCCACATCGCGCCCAACAGATACATAATTCTCAGAAATCCAAGGGGTCACCGGATCATTGATAGAAGCGCCTCCCAACAAAGCCCGGCGAATGTCCCCATCCGTCAATAGACCAAGCAATTTCGCATCAGCATCTAACACAAGAACTGCCCCAATCGCGAATGCATCAATCACTTCAAGCGCATCTCTAATCGTGTCATCCGACTGAATTCTACAGTTTATATTATCCATTAAGCTCCATTCTGGTTTTTAAAAACTCACAAATTAAAAAATCGGTCTCCGTATCAATATCATACGAGCGCTCTACGGGCATCACATAACCAAGCGTTTGCTCATCGAGGATCTTTCGTTTTGCCAAGAGCCTGGCCACCTCCAGCACATATACTGCTCCATTCAAAGCATAAGACTGAGGCAATTCCTGTCGATTCGAGGCAGCATTCTCGACAAACGGAGTCAGCTCCCCGCCCTCCTTCATCTGATACATCCAATAAGGACTCTTAGTGGCTTCCGACAGCGAGACGACAGATTTCGCAGCGCGGCTGATACAACACTCGATCGCTGCATCAATATCGGTTGACTCACGCAAAGGCGAGGTAGGTTGCAGTAAGACGACATAATCGTAATTCTCATCTATGCTTTCCACCGCGTGGCACAAAACATCAACTCCGACTGCAGTATCCGTTGCGAGTTCGATTGGCCGCACAAAAGGAGTTTCGGCACCCGATCGATTTGCTATTTCCCGGATTTCTTCGTCCTCAGATGTAACGATCAATCGATCGATATAATTAGACTTAAGCGCCTCTTCAATCGTCCAGGCAATCAAAGGTTTCCCCAAAAATGAACGCACATTTTTACGGGGAACCCCTTTAGAACCTCCACGGGCGGGGACTACGGCCAACACTTTTTTGTTTTTATACATAGAACTCTGGTATAGTTAGCTATTACGCTCAGATCACTCAAATGAATGACATATTTCCCTCGCGAGATTTAATCATCTTCATCAACTCAACAAAGAAACAAGAAGGCTGTTAAGTCTAAATAGTCATTTTTTTTCGAAGAATTCGCTTCAGGTTAAAGTCCTCAGATGCTAAGACGCAAGCGATCTTCCTTCCAGCATCCCCTACTCCGTATGGATTTATAATTCTACGGCATTGAGCGATGAATTCACCATCAAAGCACTTCTTGGTTAAAGTATAAATCTCCTCAGAATCATATTCTGAATGCAGGACATTGGCCGCCCTAAGACGTCCCATTTGACGAGATCCGACGTCTACACATGGGCAATTGAACGCAGGAGTCTCTTTGATGCCGGATGATGAATTTCCAACACAAACGACTTTATTTGATTCCACTAACGCCAGCGCCAGAACACCATGGTAGTTGTATCGTCCAAGCGACTTATGAAGCTGTATATTCGAGTGATCCAGTGATCTGAATTTCTCCAATTCTTGTATGATGGAGCGCCCTCCAGTGTCATTGTTTGGATAAGTCAAAATCACTTGGACGCCCTCCTCAGCAAGCTGCCTCATCGCCTCTAAGGATGGTGCAATTTGCTCTCGGGACTTATTCGACTCCGTAGTTACTGAGTGCTGCGTGAATAGAACTACAGGCTTTTGAAGATCGAGTCCGTAAATTTCAACTAATTCTTCCGGAGTCGCATAGTTACCTGCTTGAATCATATCGATCGCAGGAAATCCCACGGTGTGAACTCTCCAAGCCTCCTCTCCCATCGCGAGGATCCTCTGAGTCGCTTCTTCATTGGTGGTGAAATGAAAATGAGATAACTTAGTCATTGCATGCCTAACAGAATCATCAAGCGCACCACCTTCAGTAATATCCCCTCCTTCAATGTGAGCTGTAGGAATGTTCATTTGAGTCCCCGCAATGACTCCAGCAAATCCTTCAAACCGATCCGCATAAACCACAAGAACATCAGGCTTTAAGCGCTCCAACACCTTACTCATGGAAAATATACCTGTGCTGATCGCTTGAGCAGTCCCAGTAGCGGAATCCTTACCCATTTCAATTTCAACTTCAGCATGGATCTCGAAACCATCCTTGCTAATTTCATCAATGGTTCGCCCAAAATCATTATCCAAATGAGCACCTGATACAATTAATTGATAATCAAGATTCGGATGTTCCTTAATCGCTTTCAGGAGCGGAAGCTGCAATCCATACTCTGCTCTATTGCCAGTAAATACAGCTATCTTTCTCTTATTATTTTCCACAGCCTTAATCTAGCATCCCTTGAATGCCATTTTCAATAGTAATACAAGGATTCCAGCTGAATGTATCACTAATCTTAGTGTTATTAATGACGACGTTTGAAATCCCTTCAATCCTTTTGCCACTTACCTTTTTAGAGACCCCATGGCATCTAAAAAAAACTTCAGCAAGCTCCTCGGCCGAGTAAGATTCACCATAGCCCACATTAAAAACACCAGGGCAAAACGAATTGATTATCTTTAGAATTAGCTGACTCAAGTCATCCACGTGCAAGAAATCTCTCTTCGCATTCAAGACCTGTAATTGTATCTCCGTTGCATCCATCTGTTTTGCAATATCGTAAATTACCGTTCCCCGCTTAAAATCACCTCCGTAGATATTGCTGAGCCTCAGAATAACAGCTTCTGTATTAGACATAAAAGCCTCTTCTACAGCTTTTTTCGATTTCTGATACCATGAGTCTTGTTGTATTGCAGCGTTTTCTGCCAAAGGACCATCCGTCTTATTACCATACAAGATCGAAGAAGACAAATAGATGACTCTTGGAAATTTACTAGCCAGTGATTCAGCAATTTCCCTTTGGCCGATTAAATATGCCTCCCCAATTCCCTCTACTTGACCGAGATTGCTATTTTCAGCGGTATGGATCAGTAGATCTCCACTCGGACAATCTTCGTAGGAGTCAAAGATCGCATAGTCACTGCTTGATATTTTTGCCCGAGACGCACCTACGACTTGGTCAGTGACTAATTGCTCCTTCAAGAATGTATAAAGTCTGCTGCCTATAAATCCTGAAGCACCTGTTAGGACCAACCGCATCAGCTCAAAACGTCCGTTTTCTTTAGTTGCTCGTCCGCATTCAGATCCACGCGCGCCCTGAAACCTAGAAGAGCATCAAAGTCCTTAGCTAAGAACTCCCCTGTGCCTGGTCTTTTCACCCAAAGATTTTCCTTACTAAAATTTTCACCTTTCCTGATCGGCTTGATGGTAACAACACTTGCATACGCAAAATCAATAGTCCCCTTTTCTTCCGCAACGGCTCCTTTTTTTCCCTGCCTCGACCTTTGAATAATCTCGGCCCCATAGATCAACTCCGACAAAGCATCAGGATCCATCGAACAAACCACATCTGGTCCCTCTCGATCCATTGAATCTGTAAAATGCCTTTCTAATATAGCAGCACCAAAGGCGACCGCACCTAGGCAAGGATAATTACTCACGGTATGGTCAGATAAACCGACAACAGCATCTGGAAATTCCGCTTTCAATTCATTAATCGCTTCCAGCCTGACTAACTCGTAGGGAGTAGGATATACGTTCGTGCAATGTAATAACGCGAATGGCACATTGTGTTTCCTCATAATCTCAACTGACTGGCTTACACTTTTAATCGTATTCATCCCAGTGCTTAGGATAATGGGCTTACCAAACGCTGAAATATACTCGATAAGGGGGTAGTTGTTACACTCACCCGAACCAATTTTATAAGCTACAACACCCATTCTTTCTAATCGATCAGCCGCAGCTCTTGAAAACGGAGTGCTGATAAAAATAGCTCCTTTGTCTTCAACATATCTCTTGAGCTTCGTTTCATCCTCTTCATTTAGAGCACAGTTTTCCATGATATCATAAATTGATTCAACCGTATGACTCGGGACCACCATCTTCGCATGATGCGACATTTCATCGTCAACAACATGAGTTTGATGCTTGACCACTTCAGCCCCACCTCGGATTGCGGCATCAACAATCTTAAATGCTTCATCTAGATCTCCACCGTGGTTGATCCCAATCTCGGCGATTACAAGTGGCTTATATGCTTCGCCGATCAGACGATTCCCGATGCTAAATTCTTTCATAATTATACCTTCACACACAAGGAGTCACTTACACATTATAGATGTCCGTCTTATACTTTTCCAGGTTATCAGGATTCAGGAACCAATCGATGGTGTGCTTCAAGCCGTCATCAATGGAATAGTTAGGTTCGAAACCAGTGAGCTCACGGATCTTAGTATTATCACACCATAATCGGAATACTTCCGACTTCCCTGGACGTAGGCGCTGATCATCAACAACAAACTCTACATCACTGTTCATGATTGCCTTAATCTTGTTCAAGGTGTCACCCACTGAGATTTCAAAATTCGAACCGATATTTACAGTCTCGCCATAGGATGCTTCACTCTCAGCCAAAGCGATGAAACCACGACAAGTATCGAGCACATAATTAAAGTCACGGGTCGGGCTCACATCTCCCAGCTTGATCGTCTTCTGACCGCTAGCAATTTGACCGATAATCGTAGGAATGACAGCTCGGCTGGATTGCCTCGGCCCATACGTATTAAACGGACGGACAATCGTCACCGGAAGTTTAAACGCATTATAGAAGCTCATCGCCATAGCATCCGCACCGATCTTACTCGCACTGTAGGGTGACTGCCCTTGCAAAGGGTGCTTCTCATCAATCGGCACATACTGCGCCGTGCCATAGACTTCGCTGGTCGAAGTATGGATCACCCGCTGGCAACCATTATCACGCGCCGCCTGACAGATATTCAAAGTTCCTTTAATATTGGTATCTACATAGCTATCTGGAGCGACGTATGAATACGGAATCGCGATTAACGCCGCTAAATGATACACTACATCAATATCCTTAGTGATCTCTCGGCAGAAGTGAGGATCACGCACATCGCCGCAGACAATTTCGATCTGATCACGGCAAGCCAAGTCTTCCAACCAACCCCAATAATTAAACGAATTATACTGCGACAGGGCTCGGACCTTGAATCCACTAGCCACAAGCATCTCGGTTAAATGAGACCCAATAAAGCCATCTGCGCCCGTCACTAATACTCTTTCCTTCTCTGGCATATTTAAAATCTGAATGAATTAAGGTTCTGCACGAATCATAGGAAGACCCACCGGAAGAAGTTACTTCCAGATAAATATTACGTAAAGACCTTATCCACAATCAACATTCTTACACTTTTAGCAATAAGAAGATTACGGCCTATGAACTTGATTTAGCCCGCAAGCACTCAGAAGGACAGCGCAAAACAAAAAGATAGCAGGTTCCAACACTTTAAACCCGAAGAACCTTTTTATCGTATTGCCACACCGTTAGCGTCACTTTCTGATCAGTTAGCTCTATATAATAAGCCATATGCTAAACGTAATAAAAAAAAGAATTAATAAATGGAGGTTTAAGCATTCCATTGGTAAACTGAAAAACACTGAGTTTTGTATAATCGCTAACAATTGCCTAGGCAGTCGAATCTACCAAATACTAGGACGACAATACAACACACCCTTTGTCGGCCTGTTAGTCCGTCCTCCTTGCTTTGCAAAACTAGTCGCAGACTTCGAGTCCTATATGGTTAAAGAGCTCACCTTCTCCAAGGAGTCGAAATACCCGAACCACCCAAATGCGAGACGAAGCAGCGAACCTTGTCCCATTGGCCAACTCGGAGATATCGAACTTCAATTCATTCACTACAGCAGCGAAGACGAGGCAGCTAAGAAGTGGAACCAAAGAAGATCGCGAATCGACTATACCAAACTACATTACATTTTAGTTATCGGGAACATCGAAGAACCAGTGGTCATTGACACATTCACCCAATCGAATACTCAGAATAAAGTCTGCTTTCACATTCAAAAAGACCTAGAATTTCCCTCTGGCGTTTACATCCCACCGAAAAAGGGTCGCATCGGGAATCTCTACTCGCAGTATCACAGGCTTGTCGGACATTTTGACTTCGCCCAATGGATTTTAAGATCTAATCAGTCCAAAGACAGAAACTAGACCCCATCCTGACCTGCCCTTCTTTTCTCATTGCCGCGATTCTCAGCCCACGTTCTCATGATGAGGTGAATATCGGATTCGTGCTTTATGACTACTACCCTTTTGGCGGCCTCCAAGAAGACTGTTTAGCGACTGCAGTGGCAGCGACCCAACGCGGCCACAAAGCACATATCTTTACGCGTACCTGGAAAGGCGAAAAACCAACCAATATTGAAGCCCACCTACTGGGCAAGCAGGGGTGGAGTAATACTTCACGCAATAAGCATTTTTTCGATGATCTACTCAACGAATTACCGAAGTATAAGTTGGACGGCGTTGTCGCATTCAATCGCATACCCAATGCAGACATCTACTACGCAGCAGACCCATGCTTCAAAGTTCGCAAAGAACATCTCAGTTGGTGGCAGAAACTTGGATCACGCTACAGATATTATGCACAACTTGAAGCTACGGTTTTCAGTGGTGTTAATGCACCTGAAACTCTAGTTTTAACTGAGCGAGAAGCGGACGCATTCCATAAGCACTACCGAGTGCCCAAAGAACGGTTTCACCTATTACCGCCTGGTGTTTCACTAAATGAAAGATCACAGGTAAAACAAAATGAGTATCGCCAAAATCTACGTAGCGAACTCGGCACTTTAAAAGACGCGACCGTTGCTCTATTTGTTGGCTCCGGCTTTCGTATCAAAGGCCTAGATCGTGCACTCCGTGCCATCACAGCCAATCAAACTTCCACCGACAAGCTCGAGTTCTGGATCGTCGGAAATTGCAGACCAGCACGCTTTCGAAAACTTGCCAAACAAGCTGGAGTAAAAGTGCGTTTTCTGGGAGGCCGAACCGACGTCAGCCACTTTTATGACGCGGCCGATTTTTTACTCCATCCCGCTTATAGCGAATCGGCTGGCAAGGTTCTACTCGAAGCCCTCACGCATGGTTTGCCTGTGCTCACCACAGACACCTGCGGCTACGCACCTCACATCCTCAAGGCCAAAGCGGGTGCAGTAATCGAGAGTCCTTTTTCCCAAAAAACCCTCAACAAAATGGTGCACACTTTCATTCAAGATCGGAACAAAAGGCAACAAATGAGCCAAAACGGATTGGCCTACGCTGCCAATGAGGATTTATACACCTGCCATCAGGCTGCCGCCGAGATTATAGAACGTATCCTATCTAAGACTGCCTCCGCTAACGTGTAAACTTCCTAAGGCCTAATAATCAGCCACACTGAAACTCATTGATGCTCCTCGAACTCTCAGAAGAATTACGTGACGCCCTTCCAGAAGGTGTCGATCCGTTTGATTGGTTTCTTCACGGAAGCGGCGAAGTCCACCGCGAAGTCAAAAATCGTCTTACCTACGAGGCTCGGCTCGGTGACCACCTACATTTCTATGTCAAACGTCACCTCGGCTGCGGCTGGGGTGAAGTAATAAAGGAATGGTATCGCTTTCGTAAGCCAGTCGTCAGCGCCCGCACTGAATGGGAAGGTGTCGCCACCCTCTCCGCTGCCGGCATGCGCGTGCCTAAAGTACTCGGTAAGGGCGAACGTGGTCGTTATCCGAATGCAATCGAATCTTTCGTCGTCTTAGATGCGCTGGAAGATTGTGAGACTCTGGAGCACTTTAAAGACGGCTGGATGGATTTTGAGGGCTTCCGTTGGGTTAAGCTCAAAGGATCTTTGATCAGCGAGGTTGCTAGCATATGTCAGACGATGCACGGATGTGGCATCAACCACCGCGACTTTTATATTAACCACTTTCTGATCAACCGAGACCTCATTCACAACTGGCAACCGGGACATGCGCTTCCACTCAACCTGATCGACCTGCACCGCGTGCAACACCGCTCGCGAGTGCCTCATCGCTGGCTCATAAAAGACCTCGCCTCTTTACTTTTTTCCGCACTCGACGTCGGCCTCACGTCAACAGACTACGTGCGCTACTTGCGGATCTACCTCGGGCCAGACTGGAAAACATCACTAGGCGAGAACACTAAACTCTGGCAGGCTACCATCAAGCGTGCTTGTAAGCTCTACCAAGGCTTCCACGGCAAATTACCCAAATTACCAGCGATACTGAAAGTTCGATAGGAATCACTCGTCCACAGCCCTTATTTATCAATCCTTGAATAAATTTTCTTACGCAATTTCCGTTTGAGACGCTTGAGCAAAGCTTTGAAAAAATACAACTGGAAATTAAATCGATGATAAGCGGTGAAGTGAGCATTTTCCTGCTTTAGGTACGTCTCCATGAAATGTGCTTGCCGCTGGGGGTCTAATTTATGCACCAAGCGCTTCAAATCAGCGATCCGTTTGCTACGGGAGAAGCGCTGATTGGCAAAACGGGCTCTGGCCGTGTCGATCAGTGAGAAAACCAAACGATTATTCTCTTCTATGCGTATCAATACATTACCGCCTGAGAGGTCTCGAAAGTAAACGCCTTTCCAATGAACCGTACGAATAAATTCAATCAATTGCTCTGAGAAGACTTCAAAGGTAAAACCCTCGACTGTTTCCTCACCATTTGAAAATGGAATAAAAAAACTGCGCACACTGAGATGCGTATTGGCATGTTCGCAGATGAACCAGTTATCCAAGACTTTCTTTGAATCCTTATGCTCGAAATAAGCCACTACTTTGGGAGTCTCAATGCTACGGCGTTGCAACTCGCTCGTGCCGTTCCAGCTGCGCAGAGATTTTGATGGTTTTTTTCGATCTAAGATCCGTTTGTGCCATGCGATTCGCACCGGCTTTTTGACGACAAGCGATTGATCGGGAGCGAGTGGATTCTCGACTGACCAAATAGCGTTTCTGGCATTACGAAGAGACGTCTCCGATGAAACAGGCGTGATCGCGTCCGGTTTCAAGGCTTCGATCAACTGATCCGCTTCTGAACGAGAATGGGCAGTAACCACGCCGCGCCATTGCTCGGTGCAATAGCTGAAATAATGACAACCCTCTTCAGCGCGCGCCGCAACCGTTTGCGGTACAAGTGCGGCGCTCGCAGCAAGCTCGACGGGCTCAGAGCGATGCCAAGATAGATACACTGGAGATTCAGACAAATACTCTGGTAGCTCGGCCAGCACTTTGCCGTCTCTCGAATAGATCGACTCGATCGTTTCAAGATCCACTTGAGCATAGATATCTGTTGATCGAGCAAGTCCACTATTTTTTGTCCAGACGACATGAAAGTGTTGGTCGCCTTTTTCAAATGAATGCACTTCGAGCCCCTTCTTTCCAGACAACCGTTGGAGATAGCGCGCACCGGGAAGCATCGATTGAATGGTTTTGAAAGCATACAAGGCGGGGCGATGACGCCATTGCTCTGATTCTCCAGGCAGCTCGGAATAATAAGAAACAACGTCTCGTATTGAACGGTCTTCGGGCAGGCCAGTGCCGTCATCGAGCAAGCCTTCACGGCGACTGACTAAAGGGCCCCAATAGAAACGCTCGAATGATCCTTCAGAAGCACAAAGCACAAAATAGCGAGTTAGATAGTCGGCCATCTGTTCCTCGGACGAAACCAGAATACGCTGAATACGCGGTAGAGTCCAAAAGGCACAGGTCGACCAATTCCTAAACACACCATTGCGACGGGCAATCGAAGCAACGAGACGGAGCTTTTTGATGTGATCGTAGCCGTGGAAACGTTTGAGCCACTCGCCGAGTATCTTTCGATCTATTGCTTCTGGTTGGATCGCACGCTCCGCAAACATATTGTCCGAATGGATGTCAGGCAGGCACTGTCGGCGCTTTAACATGCCGAGTATACCCGCATTATACTGTGGCTCAAAATCTGTCACATTTGGCCCAATCAAAGGCAACCCGCTTGCTTTGACTAAGGGATAAGCCGTCTCCCATGCCGAGATGAAACCGTCGAGAGTGTAACCTGCCCATTTGGCACGGTTGATCGTGGTGCCGACCTCAACCGCTTCGATCATCTCGGAAAAGCTGGCTAGTGCATCAGAAACAAAACACTTCCATGCCTCATTAGCCTCCAAGTTTGGCATCTGCTTAGCCTGAGCCAAAGGCTGAACTAAATGCAGCAGCACGCTCACCCCAGAACGCTGTAATCCTTCAAGCATAGGGATCAGAGCCTCTTTCATATTTGATTCAGAAAAATCAATCCGAACCGCCTTGACCCCGAGTTCACTCACTATTCCAAGTGTCATCTCAGTTGCTGCCTCATCTTTAGGCACCGCGAGACAAACGCCGGCAAAAGTCTCTTCAATCATTCCTTTCTCTGATTTCACATGCAATCTAGAGCAAGTGGACCAAGGGTTCAGACTTTTAATGCATTCAAAAGTGAACTCCACATCTAACTTCCCCGGACGAATTAAATTAACGAATCGGGGTTTTGCCTGATTGCTGGATGCTATAGGTTTAGCTGGTAAGGAACCGTCTGTCATGCAGTAAGAGGATGTTAAAAAGACCTATTTGCTTATAGTAGACAAAATAACACAATAGCGAAGCTTAATAAGGAAACTCATGCCAGTGTGATTCAAGTTAATAATAGCATATGTTGATTGTTATCCACTCGTGAAACAACAAACCGCCCGTATATCTAGCATAGTTTGTATACTACGACTGAAATGGTATTAGCTTGATCGTTATAGAGCCGATAACAGCCTATTATTTAACATTTAGCCGCATGAAGGTCTTTGACTGATCCGGGACGGTTAACTCTAAACTATGACTTGTATGCGGTGTCCAAGTCTGTAAGTCGGTCGACATTTCTAGATC
>TARA_B110001450_G_scaffold74540_3_pt1 | contig 14703 bp, 16 predicted proteins | sample TARA_B110001450 | Tara Oceans TARA_B110001450 (sample SAMEA4396538) | marine metagenome | biome: Polar Biome; feature: [SRF] surface water layer (ENVO:00010504); material: water (ENVO:00002006), including particulate matter (ENVO:01000060) such as... | depth 5 m | reverse complement strand
AACTATTACTATCCAATAAAATACATGAACTTGTTATCAAATATTCTTTTTATATTATAAAAAGATAAATTATGGAAGAGTGTATAATTTGTTTAGAGATTATAGAAACCAATACAAACAATATTTATCTTGAATGTTGTAACAACCGTGTTCATGATAATTGTTTACAATTATGGATATCAACAAATATTGATAAAAATACAGACATTAATTTATGCATATATTGTAAAAAAAATAACAATATTATAACAAATATAATTAACAATTATAAAATTTTACTACCAAATAATAATACAGAAATAATTGTTATTAATAATGATAACGTTAATGATAACGACGATTTAAATACTAGCAATAATAATAATAACAATGAAATTATTATTGCAGAAAATAGATTTGTAACTAAAATTTGTTCATTTATTTTATCTCTTTTAACATTTTTATTTTTTTTAAATATTTCAGGTAACTTAACTTAATTTAATGACTACGTTTTTTTGGTATAGCAGTAAATCCATCCTTGGTTTTAGACGAATCTCTGTTTTTATGACGAGTTTCACACATTAAATCATTTCCCATAATACCTGTAATTTTAACTGCCTGTGATTCATGGTTTTTATTTTCCATCTTTTCTACACTAAATTCTACATATTCGCCCTGTACTAAATATTTGTATAGATCACCAGTTACACTAATAGCACTATGATGAGCAAAAATATCCTTGCCTGTTAAGTCATTATCTGATAAAATCGTAATAAAACCATAACCCGACTTGTTATTGAACCACTTTACACAGCCAGTTAATTTAGTGTCGCTAGAGCCAGACATACTGTATAATAATATAATAACACATATAACCTTTATATTATTTTTAAAACAAATTAAATATATAATTCATTATATTATAATGATATGTAATTATAATAATTTATGCAAAAAATCCATTTTTTCAAAATCAATATGTTTATGTCGTAATCACCTGATATTAACACACTATAGTAGCATAATTAAAATACAAAAAATATTTAGAGGTTATAAAACACGTAATAAAATTAATAATATTTATAAAAAATTACCAAGTGACATACAGGACATAATTTTATATTATATAAATTTACCAATTTATTATACTAATTATTATAAAAAAATAAGAAATATTTTAAATAAAAAAACAAAAGATTTATTATATTATGATTATACTTCAAATAATAAATTAAATATTAATTATATTTGTAATTGTTTTTATTATATAAATAAATACCACCTGGTAATGAATATAAATGAAATTAAAATATTATTTGTATTGAATGAAGATTTAAAATTAATAGTATATAATTTTATTTATAATTATATAAATCACCAACCAGATACTAGTATATGGAATAATACTGCATTGACTGAAATTATAAATTTTGAAAATAATTCATTTGATAAAATGATTATTTTATATCATAAAATAAATAATTTTAATGATATTTATAATTATTATTATTCTATTATACCAAATACTTCTATTATATAATTATAATTTGGTTTTTGCGTAAATGTCATCTTTCTAATATAACTATGGATCTGTTTTACACTATTATAATAATTTTCATTTATTAAAAAAGAATTTTGCTTAATTATACTTATATCATGTTTTATATTTATTAACTGTTGTTCTTCGCTTTTTTTTATCAAACAATATACAAAAATATAAAATAAAGACTCTAAATCATCCCTTCTGGATGGTTCTAACATATTTTCTACATTTATACTGCAAAAAGCATAACTACCTATAATACCTTTTATTGTTTTAATAGCTATATGTTTATTTTCAACTATATATTTTTTAGATAATCCAAAATCTATAATAATTGGATTATTATATTCATCAAGACATATATTTAATGGTTTTAAATCTCGATGTAGATAATTATTATCATGAAGATGAAATAATGTAGAATATAAAGTTTTAATTATACTTAATAAAGTAGAATAATAATTTACCGAAGTAAAATATTTTTCTTTAAAATCATACAATGTTTTATTATAGTATTCAATTACCAAATAACTTTTATTATTCTCTATAAAAAAATCAAAAAATCTTGCAATATTTTTTACATTTCGCAATTCATTATATACTTTAGCTTCATATTTCAAATCTGCAATATTATTTGTCTCTTTTAAAACAACTAATTTTTTATTATTTAATGCTTTATAAATTGTCCCATAATTACCTGAAGCAATATAATTCAATATTTCATATTTATTGTTTAACATACTTATATAATATATTATTTTGCTTCTATAACTTTTAAGAAATTTCGTTTTATATTATTATCATGTAATATTTTTTTTAAAAAATCAGGTAATATTGCCATAGTATTCATAAAAGTCTTATATTTAAAAAATGATACTATTGTATCGTTTGACACAATTTTTATACAATAAAACCAGTATGCAGGAATACTCAAGAATTGTCCCTTTTTCAATTTGATATTCATGAATTTAACTTTATTAAAATCTTTTCTATATTTATCGTCCAGATTATAATAATCTATTTTTGATATATACTCAAAATTTTCATTAACGTCATTTACGTGCAAATATTTATTATTATTTGGACTAGTCATAACTATATCTATTTCTCCCTCGTTTACATATAAAATATTAACAAAATTTACAGAATATTTTAAATTGGAATATGAACCGATAGAACCCATCAATATATCATAATTTTTTGAAATAGTATTCATTGGTCTTAAAAATATATCAGAATCGGAAAAATATTTTAATAACGTTGTTTCCTCAAGAAAATCATTATTATGTTCCGAATAATAATTGTTTGAAACATCTTTATTAAATAAATCACAACAAGTTATTAAATTCATAGGAATCGCAATATTTGTATTATTTTTATTATAAATCCTAATATCAAAAGTACCATAATTATTTTTTAAATAATCAATATTTATAGCTTCTATAAATTCCATATTATTATCGGAATAATTAAATAAAAACGGCTGTTTTAAACTATAAATCTCTTCAATATTTTGTTTAGATATATTTTCAATCTCATAAATTTCCAAATAATTGCTGCATTTTATATGAAAATAAATATGTATATATAAAAATAATGTGATTACAAATATTAAAAAATTTATTAATATATACATTTATATTAATAAATTTACATAAATAAATATTTAAATTTATACACAATTAAAGTATTAATTTTCACTTATTTCTACAACATCACTATTGTTTTCATTGTTTTCATTACTTTGATTAGAGAATTCTTGTAATATACAATCCTTAATATCATTAATATCATTTATATCATTTATACCATTTAAATCTTCCACATTACCAAGAATATTTAATGAACTATTCTCTTGTTTTTCAATATCTAAATCAGACATACCCATCATAGTTTTCATAAAGTTTAATCCATTATCCATTCCATTCAAATTGGTTGGACTATTTTTATATTCTTCTAAGTCTTTTATACTATCTTTCATTTTGATTATATCATTATTTGTTTCTAAACTTAAGGTCTGTGTTTTAATTACTAGCATTTTTAATGCATTAATTTCATTTATTAAACCATCTATTTTACTAGTGTTTTTATCATTAATATTTGTAAATTCTGATAATTTTTCAATATTCAATAATATAGATTTTATAGTATCATTAACATTTGTTAATTTTACAGATACTACATTTTCTATTTTATTATTTATTTCTTCAGTTATATTTGAATCCAAAATATTTGAGTCTGTTGTATTTGACGCATTAGATTTGTTCATTTTCTCTAAAATTATTTTTTCAACTCGCGAATCAAAATCTTCTTCCAATGAAGTCAATTTATCATCGTGTAATTGCAATATTTGCAAAGGAGTCATTTGATTATTTGAATCTGGTTCTGGCTGTCTTTGATTATTATTTACTTGTCTCTGGGGTGGCGATGGCTCTGGTGCCCCATTTGCACGTCGTCTTCTAGCTGAAGCTACTGCTGCTGCTCCACTCATTATTATATTATAATATAATGTGTGTTTTTTTTAAATACTTATTCACTCATTATTAACTTAATTTGTTCGTGATATTTATAATCTTTAATTAAAAAATCTTCTACTTTATAATCTTCTATATTATCATATTTATTTAAAATTTCTATAATTGGAAATTTATATGGAATCCTATTTTTCTGCACATTTAAACCATCAATATGATTATCATAAATATGTGCATTCCCCAAATTATAAATAAATTCCCCACATTTTAGATTACAATGATGAGCGATTAAATGCGTTAAATAACTATAAGAAGCAATATTGAAAGGAACACCCAATCCAACGTCACCACTTCGCTGATATAAACTACACGATAATTTATTATTATTAGTAACATTAAATTGACACATCACATGACAAGGAGGAAGAGCCATCAAATGTAATTGACACGGATTCCAAGCAGTTAATATTAATCGTCGCGAATTTCTAGTTTCCGGATTTTTAAGTTCTTCAATTATATAATTTAATTGATCAACGCCTTTATTATTATAAACAGTATTACAATCGTTATAGTTGGCATTAAAATGACGCCATTGAAACCCATAAATCGGTCCCAAATCATTTTCCATATTGTCATATAATCCTCTTGAATTTAAAAATTCTCTACTACCATTACCGTCCCAAATATGAACATTTTGATTAATTAATGTTTGATTATTTGTTGAACCTTTTATAAACCATAATAACTCCTTTAAGCAAGTTTTATATGCTAATTTCTTTGTTGTTAATAATGGAATAATATTATTTTCTAAGCTAAAATGCATTGAACTTCCAAATATTGCTAAAGTTTTTCCATTTCTACCAATAAATTCACTATTTTCTTCAATTATATCATCTATTAAATTTAAATATTGATTTTCTTCATGATATATTGAATTTTTGTATTTAATAGACTCAAGTGCTTTTTTCAACATTATTAATAATTATAATTAATAAATAATAATTATATTGTTTTTAAAAATAATTTTAATAATTTTATTTTTAGCAATATTTATATAAAAATTAAAAATTTTAATTTCTTTCTATAAATCATATATGTCTCTTGCAGAATTACATAATTCATTAGACGGCGGTAGTTCAAATAAAATGTCTGCTTCTGGTTTTTTCAATCATATTTTCAATTTTGATAATGACAATAAAACCACAATAATGAATATGTTACAATACATTATTTTAGGATTAATACCCGTTGTTTTAGTTTTAAAAACTATTAAATATTATGTTCCAGAAGAAGACGATAATAAAGGAACAACAGAAATTACTATTGAAGTAGCATTACAACTTTTTACCATATTCTTCGCAATATGGTTTATTGATAGAATGGTAAGATATGTTCCAACATATAGTGGAATTAATTATCACAAATTTAACGAAATCAATTTCATCTTACCTCTTTTAATTATTTTAGTAACAATGCAAACTAAATTAGGTGCTAAAATTAATATATTAGCAGATAGAGTAATGCAATTATGGTATGGAACAAATGGACATCATGTCGGAAATACAAATCATGGTGCTATTAAAGTTAGCCAACCAATAGTTACCCCCGGAATACACCAAGTAAGCAGAGCAGATACTTTAGACAATATTATTAACCCACAAATGGGACAAATGCCTGCACAAAATAATGTTTCAATGATTGATGCATTACCTAATATGGCACAACAAGAACAAGGCGGTGGAAATGGTTTAAGCTCATTCCAAAATCAAGCAATTCAAAACTCATTTATGGAATCAATGGAACCTATGGCAGCTAACGGTGCGTTAGGTGGTTCATTTGGTGCTTCTTTTTAGATTTTAATATTTTATTATTATTTTTTAATAAAATATTAATACTTTTATTGAGTAATTAAACATTTTTCTAAATCTGTTTAACACTTCCTTTAATTCTTAAATTATCATATAATTTTGTTATTATTGTTGATAATAAATTATTAATTAAAACTATTACTCTGGGGTTATTTGCTAAATAAATTAAAGCAGCATCAAAAATTAAAATAATTATTATAACTATCATAGAAATTAAGTATGCAAATGAACCAAGATCTTTAAAATCAGGCATATCTTTCAAAATTACATAGTCATCTAACATTTTTTTACTTAATTCATATTTAATATTATCCTCATTATTACTTAAACCATATTCTTCTTCATTTATTACTTTAATTTTTACTAATATTGAATCTAACATTGTATCAGTGAATTCTGATATTAAATAAACCAATGTATAAATATATAAAATATATACAAAAAAATATAAAAGTATTCTAGACATTGCTCTACTTGAAAATGCAAAAACAAATTTTAAAAATGCCGAAAATAATATTAATAATACGAAAATAACAAAAACAATAAAAATTAAACTATTATATAAATATTCTCTCTTAAATGGTATCAGTTTTATACAAGAAAATAAAAATGAAAATAACATAATTAATGGAAATGAACTACCAAAGTTTTCAAATATTGTTTTAAACGTAAAAACCATATCTTCTGAAAAAACAAAAGGTTTTTTAAAATCCTCATTTGATCTTATTATGGTTTTAAAAAAGATATATAAATTATTGAATAATTTTAAAATAAATAAAAAACTTACCAAAAATATACAAGCATACAACCAACCCATTACAAAATGCATATCAAACATAATTAATAAGGCTTGAAAAATAATAAATGTTATTATTAAAACAAACAACAGTATATTAATCAATAAATCAATCTTATAATGAATAAATTCTGGATAACTATTTGTAAATAAATATTGTATTTTTGTAAGAATTCTAAAATATAATATATTATCTATTTTATTTAAAAATCCCGGCTTTTTCGCATCATTATTTATTTCATCAGCTCCGCCTCTTTGATTATATTTTTTTTTATATTTTGCCATAATTAATATATAACAATATAATTATTTTATTCCAAAAAAGTATTATCTAAATCTTTTAAATCATCTTTTAATTGACTATTATTACAAATTTTCTTTACAAGCTTATCACTTATATTATCAAATTTTGCACCACATTCTTTTATGATACGAGCAAAATAGTCCTGTTTAGAATCTACTTCTTTAAAATCAGGGTTTTCATTCATCCATTCTCTAATTAATTTATAATGTTCATTACTTAAACTTTTAAGAGCATCTTTTATCTTTGTTTTTGATTTATCCTTTTCCCATCCATCTTGGTCCTTTATATATAATGTCTCTCGTTTGCTATCAGTACAATGCAATGGTCTCTCGTATAAACTTAATTTATTCATATTTTCAATAAAAATATTACTTAAACCCTCTGCTAAACCGTGATGTTTAGTAAAATCTAAATTGTTTAATGTGAGTTGTATTTTTTTTATAAAATCATTCATATTTATAGCATCTTTGCATTGTTCGTTGAGAAAAATATTTATATTGAATTTTTGTTTAATATTAGCAGTATTATTATTGGTAATATTATTACCTATTTTGGGAACAATCTCTACCAATTGTTTTTGTTGTTCTATTAATTGTTTATGTTGATCAAATAATTGTTCTTGTTGTGTGATTAATAAATTTTTTATATCAGTACTTTCATTTATTAATTTAATTATTGTTTCTTGAGTAATTATATTGTTACTAATATGATTACTATTTAATGATAATTGATTATTGCTTATATCATTATTTGTTTCTTCTTTTACAAAAATACATTTTTTTTTATGATTGAATAAGCTTTGATTATGTTTGTATATTTTCCCACATATACATTCAAATGTTTTATTTACGCTTATTTTCACATCATTTATAAGTATTTCTTTATTTTTATGTTTTAGGGTTTGTAAATGTCTATTGTAGTCTCCTTTTTTACACGTTGTAAAGTCGCATGATTTACACTCAAATAAAAACATGTTTTTTGCGCTTTTTTCATAAGTCATTTATAAGTATAATATACTTATAAAAAAACTCTCTAAATTGTTTTATGTAAAAAATTACATCTTATAAGTATTTTTAAAAATGGTAATAATTATTAAAATATTTTTTTAATATATAAACCTATTTGTAGTTTAAAATACCACTATTTAATTTTGGTGTAAAATGGTGTTTTTTTTATAAGTATTTTTATAAGTATTTTATAAGTATTTAATACTTATAAATTTTACACCAAATTTTTATTTTTTAAAAAATTTGATAATTATTGCCTTACCATATTTTTTATAAATTAAAAAATGTTAAATAATGTAATGATTATCAGTAAGACGTTAAAAATAGTAAAATCTGTTTTTTTTGAAATTTATTTTTTGTCAAAAATATAGAAAATGGACATTTATTAAAAAATCAAAAATGTCCAAACCCAAAAAAAATGCCAAATAATAAATTTCAAAAAAAATCACTTTTTTTATTAATTATTTTTTATTATGATAAAAGGTTACAAACTTAATTTTGTTAAAAAAGACATATATATTTCTTTAAGTTTCATTTTTAATATATATAATTTAAATTTAATTTTGCGATTTTTGCGCTTTTATAAGTATTTTACATCCGCAAGTAAAAAATAGTTTTGAATAATTATATTTATATATACATAATAAGTTTAAAAGTATGTAATTTTAATTTATGGCGACTTTTCGCGACTTTTTTATAAGTATTTTTATAAGTATTTTATAAGTATTTAATACTTATAAATTTTACACCAAATTTTTATTTTTTAAAAATTTTGGAAATTATTGCCTTACCATAATTTTTTTATTTAAAAAATTGTTAAAAAAATGTAATGATTATCCGTAATACGTTTAAAATAGTAAAATCTGCTTTTTTTGAAATATATTTTTTGTCAAAAATATAGAAAATGGACATTTATAAAAAAATCAAAAATGTCCAAACCCAAAAAAAATGCCAAATAATAAATTTCAAAAAAAATCACTTTTTTTATTAATTATTTTTTATTATGATAAAAGGTTACAAACTTATTTATTGTGTTTTTGGGGGTTAAATCCGTATAATTTCTTTAAGTTCATTTTTAATATATATAATGAGATATAAAATTAACATTATAATTTATAAAATATATAATGTTAATATAATTATGAAAAAACTTTATCAAAACATATTCTTATATGGGTTGTATTTGAGTTATATATTATATTTTATCTTTTTATTTGGTTTAAGTGGATATGCGCCTCAATATTTGGATTATTTAAGAACGTTATTAAAACTATATATTTCTTTACTTTTGATTGTTTTGTATAATCCATTACTTTATAAAGAAAGAAAATTTGAACAATTTGATAGGAATATTGTATTTTCTTGTGCTATATTTTTATTATTGTCAACATCATTAACACAAGGAATAGATGAATATATTATGTATAAAAGTAAAGATTTTCTGCAATCAGGTGTTCAATTAATTATATAATTTAGGATATTTTGATTTATTTTTTATTAATATTTTTTTTTGGTTTGTTGTTTCTTGTATGCTATATTCCTTTTTCTGGTTGATTTATTTTTATTTAATTTAAAAAAATTATCTATTTTTATAATTAATTCTTTGGTATAATTTAAATCGTTGGTTTTTTCCAATTTACTTTTATTTCTTGGTATAATATTTTTTGTATAACTATTTATAAAATTTAAATAATTTTTTTTTTCATTAAATAACAATTTATTTTTATGGTAAAAAGTTTTTGCTACTAAATTTAAATCAATACTATATTCATAGCGTTGTAATTTTATATATTTTACATTTTTGTTTTCCATGGGTTTATGATAAACGTCATCCAGAAAACATATTTGAGTATTTTCGGGTAATTTTGTGCAACTTATAAAATCATTATATGATTTAGACGACATTGTTCTACATATTTCTACTCTTGTTCCTTTGGCTTCAAATGCTCGTATAATTCTATCAAATAAATTATAGCGAAGTTTATAATGTAGATAATCTTTTAACATATTAGCCCACTCATTTGGCCCGTTGTTATTTGTATAAATTATAGCATAATCGCATATTTTTTCTTTTTTTTTATTTTTAATAAAATTTAATAATTTTAATAAATTTGGTCTAAAAAATAACGGAAAATTATCTATTATATTAAAAAAATATTTTTGATGTAACTTATTGTTATTTAAATAGTCTTTAGTAAGTTTCCAAAATTTATATAATTGTCCAAATGACCCCAATGTTTCATCCAAGTCAAAAACTATTACATATTTTTTTTTCATCTTCTTCTACTATAATACAATATTATTATTTTTACAAAAATTATAAAAATAATAATAATTAATTTTTTTTATTCGCATATATTAGTAGTATAATTATGAGATTATTGAAACAAGATTATATCGAGATTTTAGACTATTATAATATTAATTATAATAAAAATTTACCCATTAATTTATTACGCAAAATGGTTGAAGATAAGTTAGCAATTAAAATTTGTAGTTGTATTAAAAAAGTAAAAGAAAAATATAATGACAACGAAGAAGCACGGTCTATTGCTATTTGTAGCAATAGTGTAATAAAGAAAAAAAACTTAAAAATTTACGGGTTTTCTTGTAAAAAAAAGAAAACACTTAAAGCATTACAAACAAATCCCAAAGGTAATAAAGTTAAAAAAAATGGAAAATATTTAACTATTAATAAAACAAAGAAAAAAAAATAGATTTAATTATTTAGATAAATGTTTAATTGCTTTTAATATTACTTCTTCTTCGCAATTAATTTTTTGAAATATTAGATTATCATTAAAATAAATAGTAAAAAATCTATTTTGAAAATTTTTAAATACTAAACCTATTCCTTTATTTAAAACCTTTATTTCACATAAATTATTTACACCTGATAACTTTATATTTTCTATATTTTTTAATTTTATATAGCGTATATTACTACCTATATTTAAATCTTTTATTTCCTCTATATATCTATATCCTTTTAAATTGGAATTAAATAATTTTAAATCATCACGATTTAAACCCAATTGTTGTAATATATTGTTTTTTTTCTCCTTTATTTCTTGAATACTTGTATTTATTAAACCCACATTATTATCGTTTTCTAGTGCTGTTTTTAATAAATCAAAATCCATCTATCAATATAATATTAATAAACTATTATATTAATTAAAAAATAATTTTAATATTAATTTTTTATAATTTTAAACTTACGAAATTTTTACACATTTAAATTTATTATTACGTGTTTCATTTGGTTTGCATTTTTTATTACAACGCCGCGTATTTGGGTTATAATCCATATTTTTTTTTACACATATTGATTTTTTAGACATTTTAGATTTATCAAAAGATGTTGTTTTACTTGTTTTACTTGTTTTACTTGTTTTATTGGATTTTTTTTGCATTAATGATTTATTTACAACACATTTATAATCTTCATTACGTATATACCCAACTTTACATTCCATTAAACATCTATTAGTATTTGAATTATGAATAGGTTTTTCTGGCGGACATTCTTTTTTTTTAATTTCTTTTTTTAATTCTTCTTTATAAATACTTTCTACTTTATTTTGTATTTTAATACTTGGGGATGGTGTACTACTTATTAAATATACTTTATGTTTTTTTAATATTTTTGTATATTCTTCTTTAAATGTTTTTATATTTGTTTTTCGTTCAAATAAATCGGGGATTATATAATATATTGAGATATCTCTCATATCTTCCCCAAATTTTTTATAACTGTCAATATTAATTAAAAAATTAGCAATTTGATAAAAAACCAACGACAAAGTAAATAAATCAAAAGAATTAACTGCTAATTTCAAAAAATCATTATAACTATAATTTTTATTGTCTTTTAAATAATTACATTTAGATGATAAATTATATTTATGAAAATTCCTGCATATATTTTCAGGTGGCCAATAACTATGGTCTTTTGCAAAACCGTCTCTGCTTTTTTTTGACAATTCTATTGCTCTCGTTATTTTAATCATTAAACCAAAATCAATATATTTTATTTTTCCATTATTAATATTATAAACAATATTATCTGGTTTTATATCTCTATGAAGAATATTTTTAGTTTTAAAAAACAATAGTCCATCTATTAAAGTAATTAATGATGTTAAAAAATAATGCTGTTGTTTTACTTCTACTTTTTTGAAAATATTTATTAAAAAATTAGTAATATTTATACCCCCATCTTCATATAATAACATACTATGAATAGATTTATTTTTATATACATTTTTGATTGATATATTTTTACATTGGCCCACGCTTGATATAAAATTATCATCTATTATTGGTTTACATAGCGTTGGTTGTGTAATTGCATATTTTTCTAAACCTTCAATTTTAGATATACTTTCATATTCTTTCAATTCATTTGTTGCTTCTCTATTTAACATGACTTTTGAAACTTTATTTTTATAACTATTAATATTTTTTTTACATTTTAAACTTGGCTTAAAAACACATCCATATGTTCCTTCTCCTACTTTTTCATTCATACTTATATAATATAAATATTAATATTAATATAATATAAATTATATATGAATATTTCAATATTAAATAATATTTTTGCTAAAGATATTTATTATTATGATTACAAATTAAATAATGGAATGTTAAGTTGGTTATTGGTGCCTATAAGTTTTTATATTTTATATTATAAAACTTATATCAAATATTTTAGTTATATATTTGTTGTTATTGCGATTATCGGTATTGTCGATACAATATTATTATTTGAAAAATATAATTATTTTTTTCTTATTAGTGCCTCGATAATATTACATACAATTTTATTATATCCATTAACAAATATTAAGAAATATTTAAAACTTAATATTAGTAACATTATTTTGGGGTTATTGGGTATTATTATAATAGCATTTTTACCATATTGGCCATATATTTTATATAAACCCATGGTTGTAAAAATTATGCTATTAATTTATGTTTTTCTATTTTTATTATATAATTTTCATAAATAAAAATAGAAAAACATAAATCTATTTTTCATGTATATTATTATTTTCTTCATTATAAATATTTAATGTACGTGCACTCGCATCATTAGATTCAATAAAGCGCGGCATCCAATAATATGGAATTAAATTATCACATCCTCGGTAATGTTTATTATAAATATATTTGTAATAAGCCTGTTCATATGTTAAGGGTTTTGTATTTGAAAAATTCAGATGTTTATAAATTTTTATAATATTATCTAATTCATTATGTAAATTTTTATTTATTTGTATTTTTTCTTTAATAATTTCAAACCACGAACGTTTTAAAGAACTCACACCATCACTGAATGCTTCTTTTGTTCTCCATAATATACTTTCAGGGACCAAATTAGGCATTATTTCACTAAATGATTTTCTAATTAAATATTTTTCACAATTATTTACAGTACTATCATATCGTAAATTTTTATCAATTGATAAATAAAATTCTACAAATTGTTTATCTAAAAATGGTGTTCGTGGTTCTAGTCCATTTGAAGAAATAGACCTATCACTCCGCAAAACGTCATACTTATAAATATCATTTAATAAACGCTTGCATTCAGAATCAAAAGAATATGCATTTTGACATTTTTTAAAATATAAATAACCACCCATTAATTCGTCTGCACCATCACCATTAAATATTACTTTACAATCACTATTTTCTTTAATATATTTTGCAACTAAATAATTACCAACACTTGCTCTAACTGTAGTAGTGTCAAATGATTCTATTTTTTCTATTACTTCAGGTATAGCATTAAAAAAATCGGTCTCTGAAACTATAATTTCATGATGATTACTATTTATATGTTGAGCAACTATTTTAGCATATTTTAAATCTTCAGAGCCTTCTAAGCCAATACTGAATGTATTCAATTTAATTTCTTTGGCAGTGGGTTTATCTTTATTAATAAAATCATTTACCAAACAAGCAACCAGACTGCTATCTAATCCACCCGAAAGAAGACATCCAATTGGTCGTTCTGTTGTTCCGATTACGCGTTTTTTTACACATTCTACGAATTTATTTACAATAAGACAATTAATATTATTATTTTTTAAATCCAGATTACTTATACAAGGAAATGCGGAATATTTAGATGAATGAATATTAATATTATTATCTAAATTAGACAATATCATATAATGTCCGGGTATAAAATTACATATATCATATTTTCTAGATGGAAAAGTGTATAAACTTTTTATTTCACTCGCAAAGCCAATTGTGTTGTTTTCATAAAAATAATATAACGGACGCACGCCATATGGATCTCTGCCTACAAAAACTAGATTCTTTTTAATATCATATAATATAAAAGCAAATACTCCATCTAATAATTGAATTGTATACTCAATACCATATAATTTGTATAAATGCAAAATAATTTCACAATCAGAACCGGTTTCGAGTGTTACATTATTATCAAATGCCAATTGTTGAAAGTTATAAATTTCACCATTACATATTAAAACACAATTATTAATTTCAAAAGGTTGATTGGATTTAGTATTTAATCCATTTATAGCTAATCTGTGAAAACCTAAAATTATATTTTTATGATTTTTTAAAATAGAAAATTCAGGACCACGAGATTTTCCTTTAATAAAATTATTTTCAACAATTTTATTATTACTACAATTATTTATTAATGCAAATATCCCGCACATATTAAATATATTATTA
>TARA_B110001450_G_scaffold74273_1_pt1 | contig 14765 bp, 13 predicted proteins | sample TARA_B110001450 | Tara Oceans TARA_B110001450 (sample SAMEA4396538) | marine metagenome | biome: Polar Biome; feature: [SRF] surface water layer (ENVO:00010504); material: water (ENVO:00002006), including particulate matter (ENVO:01000060) such as... | depth 5 m | reverse complement strand
CTTAATCCCGCACAACCCGAACCAGCAATAATATAATCGTATTTCATATTACTATTATTTAAAATATTTGAAAGGAACAACTAACATGCCAAAGCATTCACTTTTTTCTTTACCAATATTTTTGTGATGTATTTTGTGAGCTCTTCTTACTCCTTTTGCATACCAGTTATTCGCTTTTTTAAAAAACTTAAATCTCTGATGAATAAATATATCATGTACAACAAAATAAGATGCTCCATAAGCCATTATACCAAAGCCTATTGGAAGTCCATACCAAAACCCTTCATAACTCCATAAATAAAAACAACTCATGCTTACAACAGCATAAAAAATAAAAAACAAATCATTTCTTTCAAACCAACTATCGTGTTTTTTGTGATGGTGGTCTCTGTGTACACTCCACAAAAATCCATGCATGATGTATTTGTGTGTAAACCAAGCCATAAATTCCATTATTGAAAATGTGATTATAAATGTAGCAAACCAAAAAATTATATTCATAATAAATTATAATAGGTTAAGTTGATATTTAACATAGCTTCTAGTTAATAGTTCAATTTTTTTGTAATTAGGTACTCTTATTCTAGTGTTTTTTATGTCTAAAGCTGGGGTCTTTTTAAGTTTTTTTAATAATTGGCTATAATATCTGTATGCCATAAAAACTCCAAATTTAGCCTCTATAGGTAATTTCTTTATGCCGTTTAAACCTTCTTTAAAATCCTCTTCAATCTCATTAATTATTTTAATTTTTGACTCTTCATTTAATTTATTCAAGTCAGTATTTGGAAAGTATGTACGGTTTAAAACTTCAAAATCATCTTTTAAATCTCTTAGGAAATTAACTTTTTGAAATGCAGAACCTAACCTCATAGCAAACGATTTTAATTCTTCATACTTTTCTGTATCTCCATTTACAAACACTTTCAAACACATTAGACCAACTACATCAGCAGAACCATATATATAATCTTCATACTCTTGATCGGTCATGTATTTCTTTTTATGCAAATCTTTCTCCATGCTACCCATAAAAGAATCTACTAGATCTTTATCGATATTAAATTTGTGGTAGGTTGCTTGAAATGAATTTAATATGGGGTTCAAATGAATTTTATTTTTTAAAGACTTTTCTAAATCACAAGAAAAATCTTTAAATAATAAATTCTTATCATAGTCATGAAATGAATCTACAATCTCATCTGCAAACCTAACAAAACCATAAATATTATAAATATGTTGACGAATACTTTTAGACAACATTTTTGTTGCTAATGAAAATGAAGTGCTGTAAGTCTTTGTGACAATTTTACTGCAATCATTTGAAACATCATCAAAAGTTTTTTTCATAATAACATTAATTTTGGTTAAAGCTAATACATTTTATTTGTTATTTATTAAATCAGCTACAAGTTTACCTGAAACAATTGCTGGAGGTACTCCAGGTCCAGGCACTGTTAGTTGACCAGTGAAATACATATTTTTTACTAATTTACTTTTAAGCTTTGGTCTAAGGAACGAAGTTTGAAGCAGTGTATTAGCTAATCCGTAAGCATTTCCCTTATAAGAGTTATAGTCCTCTATAAAATCACTAACGCAAAAAGATTTCTTGTAGATAATACTATCCTTTATTTTTTGTTCTGTTATTGTTTCAAGTCTTTTTATTACAATTTTAAAATATTTTTCTCTAAGTTCTTCTGTATCGTCCAAGTCAGGAGCTAATGGTATTAAAATAAAACCATTTTCGCACCCTTTTGGTGCCGTATGTTTATTGGTTATTGAAGTAAAGTTTGCGTAAAATAAAGGTTCAGAAGGCCACTTGGGGTCTTTGTAAATTTCTTTTGAATGCAAATCAAAATCAGTGTCAAAAAACAAATTGTGGTGCGCTACATTTTTTAACTTTTTATCAAAACCTAGATAAAAAAGTAATGATGATGGAGCTAGTACCTTACGTGACCAATATTTTTCTGAATACTGTCTAAGCTTCTTTGGTAATAGTTTTTCTGTATGGTTGTAATCAGCTCCAGATAATATTATATCAGAATTTATTACTTTATTATTAACTTCAATTCCAGTAGCTATATTTTTGTCAGTAATAATTTTGTTGATATTAGATTTGTTGTGATAACTAACGCCGAGTGATTTTCCAATACTCATCATCGCATTTACAACATCATAAAAACCATTTGTAGGTTGCCAAGTTCCAAGACCGAAATCTGCATAATTCATAAAATTATAAAAAGCTGGGGTGTTAGAAGATTCAGCCCCAAGGAATAATACTGGAAACTCCAATATAGACCTTAGTTTAGGGTTCTTAAATTCTTTATGAACCTCTTTTTTTATATTAGAAAAGAAATAACCAACTCTTTTAATTGTGTCAACTGAAATAAGCTCTAGTGGAGTGAGTCCTGGCATTTTATACAGCATGTCTGTTACTGCAATTTTATAGTTTTGTTTTGCTTTAGAAATAAACTTCTCAAGTCGTTTTGAACTCCCTTTTTCTTCTTTTTCAAAAACTTTACAAATTTCTTCTAATGAGTCTGGAATTGCAATAAAATCCTGTTTACCAAAATACACATGATAAGCTGGGTTTAGTTTTTTCAACTCATAATAATCTTTAGTTTCTTTGCCAAAATCATTAAAAAATTTCTCAAAAACATCTGGCATCCAATACCAGCTAGGGCCCATGTCAAATGTAAAACCACCTTCCTTAAATTGTCTTGCTCTACCACCAAAATCATCATTCTTTTCGAAGACATCAACTTTATGCCCCATTTTTGCTAAGTAACATGCAGCTGATAGGGAAGAAAACCCTGAACCAATAATTGAAATATTTTTTTTCATAAATTATATTTGTGCGTACGAGAAGATTCGAACTTCCACAACTAAATAAGTCATTAGGCCCTCAACCTAACGCGTCTACCAATTCCGCCACGTACGCATAAAAATAGAAAAACAAAGATAAAATTTATTAAACCATTTTATGCAAGTTTTAATCAAAATACACTTATTTTTTATTTTATTTAACATATTAAATAATTTCTTAAATTGCCATATAATTTAATTCTTGTCTTATGAAAAATCCTCTATACATTACTTTTCTATTTTTATTCTCTTGTAGCATTTTTTATGCTCAAAAAGAAAAAAAGAATCTGAATAAAAACCCACTAGATAACATAAGTTTAAATGGTTTACAATGGAGAAGTGTAGGACCATCTTTAACATCTGGAAGAATTTCTGATATTGCTGTAAACCCTAACAATACATTTGAATATTACGTAGCTACATCTGCTGGTGGAGTTTGGAAAACTATTAATTCAGGAGTTGATTACACTCCTATATTTGATAATGAAGGTTCTTACTCTATAGGTTGTGTAACTATTGACCCTAATAACCATAATGTCATATGGGTTGGTTCAGGCGAAAACAATAATCAAAGATCTGTTTCATATGGTGACGGTGTTTATAAGTCTATCAATGGAGGTGCATCGTGGCAAAATATGGGCTTGAAGTCGTCAGAGCATATTGGGAAGATAATAATTGATCCTAATGACTCAGATACTGTTTATGTAGCCGCTATTGGTCCTTTGTGGAGCAAAGGTGGTGAAAGAGGCTTGTATAAAAGTATTGATGGTGGTCTTAACTGGAGTTTGATTTTATATATTGATGAAAATACTGGCGTTAATGATGTGATTATTGACCCTAGAAACCCTGATGTTTTATACGCTTCAAGTTTTCAACGAAGAAGACATGTCTTTACTTATGTTGGTGGTGGCCCTGGCTCAGGATTACATAAATCTGTAGATGGTGGCCAAAATTGGATTAAAATTAATGAAGGTCTTCCTAATGAAGAGCTTGGGAGAATAGGTTTAACTATTTCACCAGCTAATCCTGAATATTTATATGCAATTGTAGAAGCTGCTAACGCTAAAGGTGGTTTTTATAGATCTTTGAACAGGGGAGCATCTTGGGTAAAGCAAAGTAGTCACTCTACAAGTGGGAATTATTATCAAGAAATTATTGCTGATCCAATAGATCCAAATAGAGTTTTCTCTATGGATACCTGGATGACAGTTACTAATGATGGAGGAAAGACCTTTAATAAAGTAGGAGAAGATTTTAAACATGTAGATAACCACAGTATATGGATTAATCCAAAGAATAATAGTCATTGGTTAGTGGGTTCTGATGGTGGTATTTATGAGACTTTTGACAACGCAAATAACTGGGACTTTAAAGAGAATTTACCTGTAACACAATTTTATAAAGTAGCTGTTGATAATGCTGAGCCATTTTATAATATATATGGTGGAACACAAGATAATTTTAGTATTGGCGGTCCTTCTAGAGTAAAAACAGCTCATGGAATAACAAATCAAGATTGGTTCATTACTCATGGTGGAGATGGTTTTGAATCTCAAGTTGATCCAGAAAACCCAAATATAGTTTATGCACAGTCTCAGTATGGGTGGTTAGTTAGGTACGATAAATTAAGTGGAGAAGAAGTAGGTATTAAGCCAATAGCAAGAAAGGGTGAGTTAGATTATAAATGGAATTGGGATGCACCACTTGCAGTTAGTAAGCACAAAAGTGGGAGACTATATTTTGCTGCGAACAAAGTTTTTAAATCAGATGATTATGGAAATAGTTGGGAAGTTATAAGTGGTGATCTATCTCGAAAGATTAATAGAAACGAATTAAAAGTATATGATAGAGTTTTAAGTATGGACGCCGTTGCCAAGAATGGTTCAACTTCTCCTTACGGAACAATTGTGTCACTATCAGAATCACCAATAGACTCTAACTTAATTGCAATTGGAACCGATGATGGTTTAATTCAATTAACAAAAAATGGAGGTGAAAGTTGGAGTAAAATAGATAACATCCCGGGAGTACCTAATCAATCTTATACTAATAGTATTTACCTTTCTAAACATGATGTTGATATAATGTATGTTGCATTTAATCACCATAAGTATGGAGATTTCAAGCCTTACATATATAAATCTATTGATCAAGGTAAGACTTGGGAATCAATCTCAAATAATCTTCCTGAAAGGGGTAGTGTATATTCAATCGAAGAGGACCATATTAATAAAGATTTGATATTCTGTGGTACAGAATTTGGTGTTTATTTTTCTCCATCAGCAGGAGAAAGATGGAAAGCTTTAGATAATGGTTTACCTACTATTGCTGTTAGAGACATCGCTATTCAAGAAAGAGAAAATGATTTAATATTAGGAACTTTTGGTAGAGGATTTTATGTGTTAGATGATTATTCATCTTTAAGATCTGTAGAAGACTATTTTTATACAAATAATTCAAACATCTTCCCGATAAGAGGTGCTTTAATGTGGGAAAAAAGTATGCCTTTAGGTTTGCCGGGTAAAGCTTTTCAAGGTGATAATTTTTATTCTGCAACTAATTTAGGTCCTGTTGCAATAATAACATATTACCATAATGAAGATTATACATCATTAAAATCCAAAAGACAGGAAACTGAAAAAGCTTTAATCAAAAATAATGAAAACATTAATTACCCTTCTTATGATGAGTTATTTCAAGAGATCAATGAGTTTAAAACTAAGTTAGTTTTTACAATTAAAAACTCTGATGGTCTAGTGGTGAAGAAAGTTTTTAGAACACCTAAAAAAGGAATTCAACGATTCGAATGGGATCTTAGGTATGAAGAAAAAGTACCCGTGAGTTTCAATAATTCATCTTTTTATAATCCTTTTGCAGGAGTTTCTGAAGGGACTTTAGTAAATCCAGGCACATACACTGTTGATATGGATCTTTTTGATGGTTTAAACTCTACTAAAATTGTAGAGACTTTAGACTTCACTATAATTCCTTTAGATAACTCTACTATGCCTGCAATAAATAGAGAAGAAAAAGTTGCTTTTCAAAGAAGTGTATCTAAATTAGAAGGTAAGATGTTAGAAGGTGGCAAGATGCTGGATCAAGCTAATAATAAAATTAAGTACTTCATCGAAGCAATAAAAATTGTTGAAGCTCCTCTTGGTGAATTATCTGTTTTAATAAAATCATTAGAAGTTAAAATCAAAGATATTAATATTAGATTTTACGGAAATTCTATTAAAAGTAAATTGGATATAGGACAGGTTCCTACAGCTTATAGCAGATTAATGTCAATACTATATGAGCAAAAATATTCAACATCAGCCCCTACAAATACTCATATTGAGAGTTTTATTATTGCAGATGATGAGTTTAAGCCTATATATAAGGAGATTAAAAATTTATTAAAAGTAGATATTAAAGAAATAGAAGATAAATTAAAAATTATAGATGCACCATACACACCAGGAAGACTAAAGCCTAAGAATTAATAAAAACACCTCGTCAAATATTATGATGTTTTAGTGACCTGGTAGAAAGTTTAAATATATGAAGTTCAGTCACCTCTCTAGTATCCTATATAAAAAAACCCCATCTTTACAGATAGGGATTGGTTTTAATTGTGACCGGGCTGGGGTTCGAACCCAGGACCCTCTCCTTAAAAGGGAGATGCTCTACCAGCTGAGCTACCAGGTCTTATTTATTTAATAAGTGTGCAAATATAAAATGTTTAATTTATATTACAATGTTTTTTTTAATAATATTAATTATTAATTATAATACAGGTTTTTCGTATTACAATTAGCTTAGAATTTAATATGAATATAGTTTTATTAGGTTATATGGGTTGTGGAAAAACAACAGTAGGTATAAGGTTGTCTAAATTAATTAATAAAAAATTTATTGATCTAGATCAGTTTATTGAACTAACCTACAATCAAAAAATTCAGGATATCTTTTTAACTAGGGGAGAGGTTTATTTCAGGAAAATAGAATCTGAATGTTTGAACGCTTTGATGCTAAAATATAATAACGCCGTTATATCATTGGGTGGAGGAACAGTTTGTTACTCTAATAATTTAGAGTTAATTAATAACTCCAATTCATTTTATTTAAAATATTCAATTCCTGAATTATCACAGAGACTTCTTAAAATTAATTCAACAAGACCAATTTTATCAGCTATTGATGACCATGATAAAATGATAGACTTTGTTTCAAAGCATTTATTTGAACGAAACTATTATTATAATCAAGCATCTAAAGTAATTGATTGTGATCTAAAAGATCAAGATGAGATAGCCTCTGAAATACTGACAGTTTTAAGTTAAAAATGCTTCAGCTATATTTTCTTTAAATCTCACCTTAACATGACTAATTGTTGTAGTTGATAAAGAAATTCCTTTAAAATCTGCTTTAACCGGATATTTTTTATGGTTTCTATTTACTAATACTGCAGTTTTAAATTGTTTTATTTCTGTATCTAAAAAATGCTTAATAGCATAAATTAATGTAGCTCCTGAATTTAAAACATCGTCCACTAAAACTAAAGACTTATTTCTGTATTCTTCTTTGCTTAAGGAAGTAGCTACTTCGTCTAAGGGGTTGTTTTTATTTATTTTTACACTGCAGGTTGTGATATTTAAGTCAGAAATTTTAGTTAGAATTTCTTTTAATTTAACAGCAATTATATACCCATTTTTTTCTATACCCGCTATAATAACTTCTTTTTCATCAATATTACTTTCAATTATTTGATGTGCAATTCTTGCGATTTTTTGATTAATTTGCTCAGTGTTAAGAATTATTTTTCTATTCATCTTTGTTATTGCTTAACTAATTTTTACTTTTTTCTAAGAAGACTTTTTTTTCTTAAAATATGGTTAAACTTAATATAAAAATATTATTTAATCGTATCTTGCAGCAGTAAAAATCAAAAAAATATAATGAAAAATAAAATTTATTTTTTTCTGTCTCTAAGTTTAACATTTCTTTTGTTTTCTTGCCCACCTGATGAATCTGGCCTTGTGACAATACCGGAAGTTGATAGAACTATTCAACAAGTTGTTGATGATTCAATTTTAAACAATTATTTAGAAACTCATTATTATAATGCTGGAGAGCTTTCTCAGATGGCAAGTTTTACAATTAATGATATCACTATATCTGCTTTGCCGGAAAGTGGTGTTTTACCTGATCCAGATATCAATAATATGCTTATTGACGACGTTATAACAGGTACTACTGTTCATCTAGATGCAGAGTACGATTATTATTACCTAAATTTAAAGCAAGGTGGGGGTGAAGAATCTCCATTTTTCTCTGACAAAGTAAGAGTTAATTACGAAGGAAATTTATTAGATGGAGAAGTATTTGATAATACATTTTCTCCAGTAGTCTTTGATTTAACTGCTGTTGTTGCTGGTTGGGGTAGAGTTATTCCTGAATTCAATGTTGCAGAAGATTTTAGTTTAAATTCTGATGGAACTGTTAATTATACTAACCCTGGAATTGGTGTTATGTTTATTCCATCTGGTCTTGCTTATTATTCAAGTGCCGCTGGTACTATACCTGTTTATTCTTGTTTGATTTTTAAATTTTCTTGTTTTCAAATGGAAACTAATGATCATGATTTAGATAATGTTCCTTCATACATTGAAGATATTAATGGTAATTTAGATTTAACTGATGATGACAGTGATGATGATACTTTTTATGATTTCATTGATAGTGATGATGATAACGACGGTACTCTAACAATAGATGAAGACTTAGAGCCAGATTCTGATTTATCAGTAGATAGAGATGGTGATGGAGATGCTACTAATGATATTGGTGATGGAGATCCAACAAATGATGATACTGATGGTGATGGTATACCAAACTATCTTGATGAAGATGATTCAGCTTCTAGAAAAGATTAATTTACTAAATTATATGTTAAATATTTCCATTTAAAATGTTTAAATACTTAATTAGCTTTACATCAGCAAACTTATTTTTTTTATTTACTTCTAATGTTTTTAGCCAATGTAATGGCTCTATTGATTCTTGTAATAAAAGATATGATGAAGTAGCATATTTGACTACTCATAATGCTTTTAACTCACGTCAAGATAGTTTTCTCTTTCCAAATCATAACACCAATATTGAAGCGCAACTTAATTCAGGTGTTCGAGCATTAATGATTGATGTTTACGATGATAATGGTATTTCAGTCGTGTATCACAATAATTCATTTTATGGTCAAAAAACATTATCTACATATTTAAACACTATCAAATACTTTTTAGATACGAATCCAAATGAAATAATCACTATAATCTTAGAATGTTACACGAATGCAAATGCAATTGAAAATGACATGAGTAAAGCTGGTTTAACAAATTACCTACATAGTCAAAACTCTAATTTTCCGTGGCCAACCTTACAAACCATGATAAATGCTAATAAACGATTAGTAGTTTTATCTGATAAAAGTGATGCAACTTCAAATCAACACTGGTATCATTATGTTTGGGATTTTGCTGTGGAAAATAAATATGGAGAGATTAACTGTGATTATAACAGGGGAAACCCATCAAATAAGTTATTTATATATAACCATTTTGTAACATATAATATGGAAGGTGTTGCAAAAGTTATGCGAGTAAATTCAAATCCATACTTCTTAAATTACGTTACAGAATGCCAGCTTTTAAAAAATAAATTTCCTAATTTTATAACTGTAGATTTTTATGAAATAGGAAACTCTTTAGAAGTGGTAAACCAATTGAACTTTCAAACTCAGTTAGAATAGAGTAGTAGAGGTTAGGTAACCAAATCAACATTCAAGTTTATTTTAGTAAAGTCTTTTCATATAGTTTTTCAACTTTTTCCCTTGCCCAAGGAGTTGTTCTTAAAAATTTCAAACTCGATTTATGGCTTGGATTATTCTTAAAGGAATTCATGTTTAATATATCACCTAATTTTTCCCAACCGAATTCTAAATACAATTGTTCTAACATAGTTGCTAGTTTAATACCATGTAATGGGTTGTTTGGCTGTTCTTTACTCATTGGTATTAAAGTATGTAGTATTAGTGATAAATAGACTAATAGTAAACTTGAATTTATTTTCTTTTTAAAACTTTTTCTACTTTTTCTACAATAGAGTCCGCATTAAGTCCGTATTTTTCCATTAATTGTGCTGGTGTACCTGATTCACCAAATGTATCATTAGTGGCAACAAATTCTTGAGGTGTTGGATGTTCTAATGCTAAAACTCTAGCTATAGATTCACCTAAACCACCTAGATGGTTATGTTCTTCAGCAGACACTAAACATCCAGTTTTTCTAACCGATTCTAAGATAGAGTTTTTATCTAAGGGCTTTATAGTGTGTATGTTAATTACCTCTGCAGAAATCCCTTTTTCTAATAATATTTCAGATGCTTTCAATGCTTCCCAAACTAAATGACCTGTAGCTACAATAGTTACATCATTTCCTTCGGTTAAATTAACTGCTTTTCCAATTTCAAAAACTTGATCTTCAGCTGTGAAAATTGGTACAGCCGGTCTACCAAAACGTAAATAAACAGGCCCTTCATAACTAGCAATGGCAATTGTTGCAGCTTTTGTTTGATTATAATCACATGTATTAATGACTACCATCCCTGGTAGCATTTTCATAAGGCCAATATCTTCTAATATCTGGTGAGTAGCACCATCCTCACCAAGAGTTAAGCCTGCGTGAGATGCACATATTTTTACATTTTTATTTGAATAAGCAATTGATTGTCTAATTTGGTCATATACTCTACCTGTAGAGAAATTAGCAAATGTACCAGTAAATGGAATTTTACCTCCAATGGTAAGTCCTGCAGCTATCCCCATCATATTTGCTTCAGCTATCCCAACCTGGAAGAATCTTTCTGGATTCTCATCTATAAACTGATTCATTTTTAATGATCCTATTAAATCAGCACATAATGCTACTACATTTGGATTGGCTCTTCCTAACTCAGCTAAACCATCACCAAAACCACTCCTTGTATCTTTTTTTTCTGTATATGTATATTTTTTCATAATTTTTTTGTGGTTTTGTTAGTAGTCTCCTAAAGTTTCAGGATTTTGCTTTAAAGCACTTTCAAGTTGATCATCATTTGGAGCTTTTCCGTGCCATGCATGTGTGTGCATCATAAAATCTACTCCATTACCCATCATTGTCTTTAATAAAACACAAACAGGTTTTTTGTTATTGGTCAGACTTTTTGCTTTACTCATTCCATCTATTATGTCTTGAATATTATTACCATTATTTATTTCAACTACAAGCCATCCGAAAGACTCAAACTTATCTTTTATACTACCCATAGGTAAAACATCATCAGTTGCTCCATCAATCTGCTTGCCATTTAAATCGATAGTTGCAATAATGTTGTCGATATTTTTTGCAGATGCATACATCATTGCTTCCCAGTTTTGTCCTTCTTGTAACTCTCCATCTCCATGTAAACTGTATACAATTCTAGAATCATTGTTTAGTTTTTTTGCTTCAGCTGCACCCAATGCAACCGACATACCTTGTCCAAGTGAACCTGAGGCTATTCTAATTCCTGGTAATCCTTCATGAGTAGTAGGGTGACCCTGAAGTCTAGAGTTTAATAAACGAAAAGTATTTAACTCATTTACATCAAAATATCCCGATCTAGCTAAAACACTATAAAAGACAGGTGAAATATGCCCATTTGACAGAAAAAATAAATCTTCATCATAACCATTCATTTCAAATTTCGCATTTCTATTCATTATAGTAGAGTAAAGAACAACTAAGAATTCAGCACAACCAAGTGAACCTCCAGGGTGTCCAGAGTTTACTTTATGGACCATTCTTAATATATCTCTTCTAACTTGTATAGTTAATTGTTGAAGTTCTAGCATTGTTATATTTTTTATGAGGCTAAAATAAATTAATCCATAAGTATTATAAAATTAAGACCTCTTCTTTTATCAACAATGTATCTGTTTTACTAACATTTGAGTTTTATAGATGCATATTGAAATTATGTTATTTATATTTGCTTTAAATTAATAATATGAAATTTGACCTGATTAAAACTGACTCTAAATCATCTGCCCGAGCTGGATTAATTTGTACTAATCATGGAAAAATTGAAACACCTATTTTTATGCCAGTTGGTACGTTAGCTAGTGTAAAGGGAGTTCATCAAAGGGAACTTAAAAATGATGTAAACGTTGATATAATTTTAGCTAATACTTATCATCTTTATTTGAGGCCTAATACTGATATAATTGAAAAAGCAGGAGGTATTCATAAATTTATTAATTGGGATAGAAATATACTAACAGACTCTGGAGGTTACCAAGTATATTCTTTAGCTGCTAATAGAAAAATAAACGAAAAAGGTGTTAAATTTAAAAGTCATATCGATGGTAGTATTCATGAATTTACAGCAGAAAATGTTATGGATATTCAACGTACAATTGGCGCTGATATAATTATGGCTTTTGATGAATGTCCACCATATCCATGCTCATTTGACTATGCTAAAAAATCAATGCATATGACCCATAGGTGGTTAGATAGGTGTATTGAAAAATTAAAAACTACCCCTTATAAATATGACTACGAGCAAGCTTTTTTTCCTATCATCCAAGGAAGCGTTTATAAAGATCTAAGAAAGATGTCAGCAGAATATATCGCAGAAACAAATTGTTTTGGAAATGCGATTGGTGGTTTGTCTGTTGGTGAGCCTGCTGAAGAGATGTATGAGATGTCTGAATTAGTTTGTCAAATTCTACCTAAATCTAAACCTAGATATCTTATGGGAGTAGGTACTCCAACTAACCTTTTAGAGAACATTAGTTTAGGAGTTGATATGTTTGACTGTGTTATGCCTACTAGAAATGCAAGGAACGGAATGTTGTTTACTTCTGAGGGTACAATAAATATTAAGAACAGCAAATGGAAAGATGATTTTAGTTGCATTGATAGTATGGCACATACCTACGTTGATACAGACTATTCTAAAGCTTATTTAAAACACTTGTTTTCTGTTAATGAATTATTGGGTATGCAGATTTCTACAATTCATAATCTAGGGTTTTATAATTGGTTAGTAAAAGAGTCTAGAAGAAGAATTATTGAAGGAAATTTTGTAGATTGGAAAAATAGTATGGTAAAAAAACTAAGTAACAGACTATAATTAATGAAAATATTAGATTGGTACATACTAAAGAAGTATTTAAGTACTTTCATTACAATTCAATTGTTATTTGTTCCAATTGCTATTATAGTAAACCTTGCTGATAATATTGATAAAATTTTAGCAAATGAAGTACCATTTAATTTAGTAGCTAAGTACTATTTTAATTTCACTATTTATTTTTCTAGTTCATTATTACCACTTTTTTTATTTTTATCTGTTATTTGGTTCACCTCTAAGTTAGCATCGGATACAGAAGTTATAGCTTTTCTAAGTTCAGGAATCTCTTTTTTTAGATTTTTAAGATCTTACCTTGTTGGAGCACTAATTATTGCTCTTATTGCATTCTTATTCGGCTTATTTATTGTTCCAAAAGCAAGTAAGGATTTTAATGAATTTTCATATAAATATCTAAAAGGGTCTAAAAAAAGCTATGATACTCAAAATATTTACAGGCAAATTAGTCCCAATGATTTTATTTATTTAAGTCAATTCAACCCTAAGAGTAAAGTAGGATCAAATTTCACATTAGAACACTTTGATGAAAACATATTAAAATACAAAATTGAAGCTAGTAATATTAGGTACTTACCATCAGACAGTATATTTAGACTGTCAAATTATACTAAGAGAATTATTGGAAAAGAAAACGATGTGATTATAAATAAAAGAACTTTAGATACTTCCTTTGCTTTCAAATTAAAAGATTTACTTCCAATTAAATACATAGCGGAAACATTAAGTTATCCAGAACTAGTTTCTTTTATTAAACAAGAGAAATTAAGAGGCTCCTCTAATATTGGTAGATATCAAGTAGTGAAATTTAAAAAATGGAGTATACCTTTTTCAGTTTTTGTGTTAACTATAATAGCTTTTTCAGTATCATCTGTAAAGAGGAGAGGTGGGACTGGAGCAAATCTAGCTTTTGGAATTGTAGTAGCTATGATATTTGTATTTTTTGATAAAGTATTTAGTGTAATGGCTCAGCAGTCAGATTTTTCACCATTTTTAGCTGTTTGGCTACCTAATATATTATTTGGAATACTTGCAATTTATTTATTATACTATGCAAAAAAATAATCTTAAACATTACTTACACCTTCATTTTTTAGTTTTCATAGCTGGATTTACAGCGATTTTGGGTGAGGTTATTTCCATTGGTTCTATTGCTTTAGTTTGGCATAGGATGTTTATAGCATTACTACTTACCTTTTTGTTTTTAATTTACAAGGGTTATAATCTAATTATTAATACAAAGAACTTATTGAAATTTTCAATTGCAGGAATTATTATTGCTCTACATTGGATAACTTTCTTTGAAGCAATTGAGCAATCTAATATTTCTATTACCTTAGCAATGTTCTCGACAGGTGCTTTTTTCGCTTCTTTATTAGAACCAATTTTCTTTAAAAGAAAGGTAAGACCTGTTGAAATAATTTTAGGATTCTTGGTCATTTGTGGTGTATTTATTATTTTAAATGCAAACATCAATAGTTTTATAGGAGTTGTATTAGGTATTACTTCTGCTTTATTAGCTTCACTTTTTTCAGTTTTAAATGGTAAATTAGTCCAAAAAAATAACCCTATTGTTATCTCTTTTTATGAATTTTTATCTGGGGTTATTTTTATACTTTTATATTTAATTTTCTCAGGAACTTTAGCTGAACTGACTATCACTTCATTAATTAGTTATGATTATC
>TARA_B110001450_G_scaffold203971_1_pt1 | contig 14802 bp, 13 predicted proteins | sample TARA_B110001450 | Tara Oceans TARA_B110001450 (sample SAMEA4396538) | marine metagenome | biome: Polar Biome; feature: [SRF] surface water layer (ENVO:00010504); material: water (ENVO:00002006), including particulate matter (ENVO:01000060) such as... | depth 5 m | reverse complement strand
CTTGTCACTAAATACTAAATCTAACCTAGGTGTGATTTTATTGCTCGTTTTGGCGAGTGGCTCGCAATTTGGGAAACAAGGTTTATTAGCAGGTTGGTTTGATCCTGGAGTTTATGCTGGTTGGGCAACGGCTGTACTAGCCAGCCAATTATTGTTTAATTTTGGTGGTCTGGGGTTCCATAATTTTTCCGCCAGGCATGCGGCTATTTACGAAAGTAGAGGGAAAATATTATTAACCAATAGTTTGGTAGGCAAGCAGCTATTGATGTACACATACATGCTGCCTATTTCGATACCGGTGATGTATTTTTTGTTAGCAAAGCCCGGAATTGACTTGTTTGCTATCATGTTGTTTTATGCCTTTGTAAATGTTTTTTTAAATGCAGCTACAAGTCCAATATATGTAAGAAGCTCTTCAAGATTTGCTAGCATCCAGGCGGTAAGGGGAGTAGGTTCTACTATTATTGCAGTGGTTACTTGTTACGCTACAGATTCACTATTTTTTACCTTGATAAATGAATCCCTTTTTATTTTGATTTTAGGGTTTTTGACTTTAAAAAGCCAAAAATTTAGATGGCGTACTAACCACTTTAAATTGGGTCATAGCTGCAAAGCGTTGGTACCATTTTTCCTACCAGTATTGCTTAGTACGGCTTCAGTAACTGTTTCTCGATTGATAGCCATTGAATTTCTTAATGATAAATCATTGGGGACGTACTACTTCATGTTTCTGGTAGTGTCTTGTGGTGTGATGTTTCAATATGGTTTATCTGTTTTTTTTGGACCCATTATCACATCTAAGCTTAATAACACTTCGCCAGATGATCTAAATATATTTATTTTTAAATGTTGGGCTAGTGTTTTGTGCGTTGCGCTATTATCAGTATCTGTAGGCAGTATAATTTTCCCTATCTTAGTGGATTACTTTTATTCGAGTTATTCGGTTGGATTAATTTTAATGTTTCCAATACTTTGTCTGGCTGTAGCAAAAATGTGTGATATTTGGTCTGTTTTTTTCCTTTTATCGGGGTTGGAAAAATATCTCTATATGCCTCATCTAGCGTCTATTATTTCAGCAGCATTGGTTTACTTGTTTGTTATCGATCCCGATAGTATGCAACTGAGTGATATGCGCTTCTTTCTTTTAGGAGAAGCTGCTGCGATATTTTTTGTTCCTCTGGTCTTATTTTTAATAATTCGAAGAGATCACTCAAGAATTAAATTGCATTCCCAGTGATGTGTAAATTACTGGGGTCATCGTGCAATAACTTAAATATATAGCGTCAGATTTTTTAACCATGGAGTTTTTAGTATGTCAGATTTACATGAAGAGTTTAGGAAAGAAGTTGCAAAAAGTATCGATAATATGGGTGTCGATGATGAGTTTAAGAAATTAACAAATTCTTGGATGAGAAAAAGTATTGAGTTGCGGTACTCATATAATTTCTCAAGTCTTGGTAGGCCCGTGATTCAGTACCCGACTGATATTATAGCCACTCAAGAGTTAATTTGGTCGATCAGACCTGATTTGATAATTGATACGGGTATTGCTCATGGAGGATCAGCAATCATGAATGCTTCATGCTTGGCATTACTAGATTATTGTGATGCGGTTAAAAGTGGTAACGTTCTCGATCCGACGGCTACTAGTAGAAAGGTTTTGGCACTTGATATAGACATAAGACGCCATCAAAAAGAGGCGATATTAAGTCATCCAATGGCCCACCATATCGATATGCTAGAAGGTTCGTCTATTGATGAACAAATTGTTACTCAGGTATACGATTATGCCAAAGACTTTAAAACAGTGCTGGTGTGCTTAGATTCTGATCATACGCACTCACATGTTCTTGAGGAGTTAAAGGCTTATGCTCCCCTTGTTTCAAAAGGAAGTTATTGTATTGTCTGGGATGGGATTATCGATGATCTGCCGGCCGATGCGCACCCCAATAGGAGATGGGAGCCAGGCAATAGTCCTAAATCTGCACTTCATGAATATTTATCTATGATTGACTCTGATCAATTACTTGATGTTAAGGGTGATACTTTGAGGTTTGAGATTGACAAAGCAATTGAAAATAAGATAGCAGTTACTGTAGCTCCCGATGGTTACTTAAAGCGAGTCTGAGAAATAGTTATGGCGAAAGATTTACTAATATTTGCGGATGGTGATGTGGGAGTTAGTGTTGTTTCTTGGTTAGCCAAAAATCACCATTTAGACATAGGTCTGATTTTCACGGTTGCAGAGAATGAAATCTCGAAAATCTGCATAGATCTAGGGATTGAAACGGCAGTTTTTTCGAGTGATGAGAAGGCTATTGCAGAAATTACTGAAAGAAATATTTCACCAAGACTAGGTTTTTTAGTTTGGTGGCCAAATATTGTAACTGCCAAAATTATCTCGATAACTGACTCCGGTCTTATAAATACTCACCCTAGTCTACTTCCTTATGCGAGAGGCAAAAACTATAATTTTTGGACGTTGGTTGAGCGTTCTCCTTTCGGAGTTTCGATGCATTATGTTGAAGAGGGTATTGATTGTGGGGATATTGTCGCGCAAAGGAAGATTGAATATAACTGGGAAGATACTGGTGGTACTCTATTTAAAAAGGCAAAAACTGCGATGATCGAACTATTTAGTGAGAATTTTGAACGCCTAAGGGATATGGATTTTGTTCCAATAGAGCAAAATATATCTGAAGGAACATTTCACTTCGGGAAGGAAATGGACGTTAAATCCCAGATTTTTCTAGATGACGAATATTCGGCGCGCAATTTATTAAATCTGCTCCGAGCGAGGACCATGGAGGGCTTTCCTGCATGCTACTTTTATGAAGATGATCGAAAATATGAGGTACGTATCGCCGTCAAAAAGCTATGATTTTGGTGGTAATTGGACTGGCTGGTGCAGTAGTTTTTAGAGCCAACTTAGCTGAGCACAAATTAACTTGGGTTTAGGTCAAGATAGTTCAAAATACAGCGGCGAATCAATCAGATATGAGTTGCTCTTGACGAATATAGAACCCTAATATACTAATTCAAAAGGAAAAAAAATGAGCGAAGTCAGCTTTTGCACACGTTGTGTTATTTCGACCTTACGCCCAACGTCAACTATTGAAGGTAAACATAAAAAAAATGAAGAAAAACCTACAACACAATTTACTAATGGCATCTGTGATGCTTGTCGGTGGGCCGTAATAAAAGAAACAGAGATAGATTGGACACAGAGAGCGAGCGAGCTTCATGAGTTGTGTGATAAAAATAGAAAAGGGAATGGGGAGTATGATGTGGTTGTTCCTGCCAGTGGGGGAAAAGATTCAATGTATGTCGCTCATGTGCTAAAGCATAAATACAAGATGAATCCGTTGACAGTCACGTGGGCTCCAAATATTTGGACTGAAATTGGTCAAAAAAATCATTTGAATTTAATCAAGTCCGGATTTAATAATCTACTAATCAGTCCAAATGGCAAAGTTCATAGGAAACTAACAAGATTCGCCTTTGAGATTATAGGCCACCCTTTCCAGCCTTTTATCTTTGGACAGAGATCTGTAGGTCCTAAGGTAGCTCTGCAACATGATATCAAGTTAATTTTTTATGGTGAGAATGTCGCTGAGTATGGAAATAATATTAAAGACAACTACTCTCCGATTATGGATCCTCGTTTATATACTTGTTATGACATAGATGACCAAGAAACTCGTCTTGGAGGTATGAAGATCAAGGATTTACATGAACAGCACGGTTTCGAAAGGAGTGACCTAATCCCTTACCGTTCCCCCTCACTAGAGACAGTTACAGCCTCTGGTTTGCAGGTTCATTATATGAGTTACTATAAAAAATGGGTTCCTCAGGAGAATTTTTACTATGCGGTGAAAAATACCATGTTCGAGCCAGCTGAAACTAGAACTACTGGTTCATACTCAAAATATTCAGGGCTGGATGATAAATTGGAATGGCTTCACTTTTATATGATGTTTATAAAATTTGGGATGGGACGAGCTACGGCTGATGCGGCACAAGAAATTAGAAGTGATAAGATTACTCGTGATGAGGGAGTCAAGTTGGTAGAGCTCTATGATTCTGAGTTTCCTACACAACATGTTGGAACTTTATGCGAGTATATGGATCTCTCGGAAGATGAATTTTATTCAATTATAGACAGTTTTAGATCAGAAAAGCTTTGGGAAAAAGTGGATGGTAAGTGGCTGTTAAAGCACCATGTTTATTGAGTAAGAATCTAACATTTACATTAATAAAGTATTGAAAACTTATGATGTCTCAGATACCACGTCGGCTGATAGCAAAAATTGAAGTTAAAAATGGGTATGTTGTCAAAGGTCTCATGATGGAGGGCGTGCAGCGAGTGGGTGATCCAGTAGATTTTGCGAGGCGCTACTATAGGCAAGGTGCTGATGAGCTTATTCTACTAGATACAGTAGCATCGCTATATGAAAGAGTTGAATTGCCCTCTATAATTTCGAGTATCCTAGAGGATACTTTTATACCGATATGTGCTGGTGGAGGAATTCGTTCAGTTGACGATGCAGAACTCATGTTTCGTGCAGGTGCAGATAAAGTTTGTGTCAACACCGGTGCAATTAAAGATCCGAGTTTACTTAAAAATCTTGCTTTACGGTTTGGAAGCCAGTCAATTGTGGCACAGATTGACGTTAAGTTTTATCGCCATCAATATATGGTTTTTGCTAATAGCGGGAGAGATCTTTCTTCCCATACTCTTTTACAGTGGCTTTCACTAGTGCAAGACCAAGGAGTCGGAGAGGTACTGTTAACTTCGATTGATAAAGATGGGCTGTCACGAGGTATAGATCCATTGTTAATCGAATTAGCACGATCTCATTGCAAGGTACCTCTTATCTATGGCGGTGGAGTGAAATCATCTTCAGATATCGCGGATACTTTTAACCTAAATTGTGATGGTTGTGCCGTTGCCTCAGCTTTGCATTTTGAGGATTTAAATATATCAGATGTGAAAAATGATTTAGCTATAAAGAATATTGAAATGAGGCGTGCATGACACGATCGAAAGGGTTAACCGTAGGTATTGTCGACTTGGGAATATCCAATATTACTAGTGTTTCTAATGCTTTCAAACGAATTGGATACGAATGTCTCCTTCTTAACGAAGACAGTAATGAAATCAAAGTAGATGTTTTGGTTTTGCCAGGCGTCGGCAATTTTGGCTATCTAGCCGAGCGTTTGGATTCATCGAGCTTGAGAAGCCGAATTCTGGAGCATCATAGGGCAAGGTCTCCGATAATTGGTATTTGCTTGGGAATGCAGATTCTTTTCGAAACTAGTCATGAAAGTACTTCCTCTAGAGGTCTTGGGTTAATACCTGGAGAGGTGAAACTCTTGAGTTCGCAGGCAAGCAAAGAATGCATCAGGAGTGTGCCTAACATTGGATACAATGTGGTCACTGCTCTTGACGGATCTTCAGGCTGTTTTAAACAAGAACTAGATGCGTTGACAGGTTATTATTATTTCCTCCACTCTTATGCCGTTTTTGATCGCCAGTTAGATGTTGATCTTGAAGGCGTAACGAAGTTTGCTGAAAATGAATTTTCATCATTTTTTCTTAAAGAAAATCTTTGTGGCATTCAATTCCATCCAGAGAGAAGTGGAGAGCAAGGGTTGTATTTTCTTGATCAAATCATGAATCATTTTAATGCTTTTTATAAAGAAAAAGTTTAATCATTAGAGTTATTACTACCCACTGAGCATACCCGGTCGCAAAAAAGGAAATAAATTTGAAGCTAATCATCCCTACTTATAATAGGTCCGCAAAACTTCACCGGACTTTAAAATATTATATGAGTCTAAGAAATAGCATTAACTGCGAAATAGTGGTGCTTGATGGAAGCACTGATGATCACGCTGAGTGGAACAAAAAACACACAGAGCAGTCAGACAGAATATCTTATATCAAGTTTGATTCTAATATTTCTTTTTTAGATAGAGTCCTCAATTTTTTGGAATCTTGTCCAGCTGATGAATTGATTACCTTTGGGAATGATGAAGATGTTTTTCTCCCATCTTATATTTCCGACTCTGAAGAATTTTTAATGCAAAACCCAAGTTATTCCTCTTATATCGGAAGATTTATTACTCTGGCTCGTCCGATATTCGGCTTAAATAGGCTGAGCCACTTTAGAGATTACATAACGGTCAATGACATCTCCATGGAAGATCCATGTCGGCGAATACTAAGTCTGATGTCCATGATTCTGGTAGGGTGTAGTCCTGTGTATTTTTCCACTCGACGTAATAGTCAATTAATTATGAGTATTAAACTACAGCTAAAATTAAGCCTCGAAAGCACGCAAGAGTTGTTAGATCAGACGTTTTTAGCGATGGTAGGAAAAATTAAGTTTGTCAATGATGTAATGCTGTTGAGAGACGAGACAAATCTTGGATATAAGTTCTATGATACTCGACACGATCAGGATCTTTATATCTCTGCTGACGATCTTTCACTGTTTAAGGAGGTTCTTCTTTACGAACAATCGATTGATGGTCTGTCTAGCGCCCTCGATGTATTAATAGATAGCTGGAGACCAATTGAGATCGAGTCATCGAACACTGCCAGTATAGCTTTGACAAGACATAAAAATACTTACTCTAGTTTTAGGAGCTTAAACCCAAACAATTCAGCTTCACAGGTTGCTATTAGAAATATTAGTCGATCAGGTATTATATTAGCCCAGCTCGTAAGCTGGTTTTTTATCAAAAGGGAAATTTCAGCGAAAGTAGATTCACTGAGCTTGTCCATTTTTCTTCGCAAAGTAAAAACCCATGCTAAATATTCTGAATAAACTATATTTTCCCGATTATCTATAATGTTAAGAAGTGGTGTAGTAATAATCTATGGAATTTATTTCAAGTTTTCTTATATGACTACGTGCAAATGAGAGAGAAAGATTCGATAAGAAAATATCAGCCTAAAAGATCTAAAAAGGTTATCGTTAGCATGGAGAAAAAAAGTTAATGTTGCCGCTGAATCAGGACATTAAGGCGCGGCTTGATGATAGATTCCCTTCTACTTCACTCGTAAATGAAATTGGGGTCACCATTAAACTAACTCCACTGCAATAAGGTTTATTTTTGAATGAACACCGAGCGTTTTAAAGTTTCGACTCAGACCTCAAACTTGACCGTTTTTTCAGTCGGTTTGTTGATAATCTTATGTGTGATGTACCAAGTTTATTTTTATGGAATGTCTGCAGACAATGGAATTCTTGGTCCGGGGTGGCAAAGATCTGTATTAAAATTGTTAGGCTTGACAATTCTCTATCTAAGTATTTTAAAGAGATTTTCGGTAGAAGCTCTGTTGCGTAACTTTATACTGAAGCTGCCTTTGATTTTCTTTGCAATAGTTACGATATTTGTTAGCCCTTTCTTAGGCCCTTTTGAGTTTCAGGCGCTTAACTTATGTCTTTTTATGCCTCTTTTAGCCATCGATTTTAATAAAAATAAAGGCGACGATCTGTTCAACCACTTTTTTAAGACGTTTTCACTTATTTTGATAATTCAGATTATTTTAGACCCGTTTCTGAAGGCAGTAACAGGGGTTGGATATGTTAATCTGGCTTTAATCGGCGGGTTAGGAAATCCAAATAGTTTTGGGTACTTGCTACTTTGTTCGGCTATTTATTGCTTATTATGCCTAAGAAATCAGACCATATTTTACTTTCTATGTTTCGCTAGTTTTTTTACGGGTTCGCTAATAGTGCTAGTCTCCGCGACTGCCATTGTCCTGCTTAATTTTCTGCGCAACATTCGTAAATTAAGATTTTTAGAATTTTCTTTGTTCTCTGCTGTAATCGCGGCTCTTATTATTGCTATTAATTTCTTTTATCCGGATGATATTGAACAATTATTTAGGGCTCTAAACCACTCAGTAGCTAAATTTGAAGGGTTGGTTTCTATGATTAATGGGAATCAAGTGCAGGTCGCTTCAATTTCGGTTAGGGAGGAATATACGCTAGAAGGATTAAGATTGATAACAGATAACCCGTGGAGTCTGTTGATCGGACACCCCGAAAAGACCGCTTTGTATACTGGGGATGGTTGGTGGTTGGGGCTGCTAGTAACTCATGGCCTGTTATGGACCATGCTATTCCTTGTGTGTAACGTTTACGCTTTTTTAAGGGGCTTTAAACTTCAATCTCCCGAGGGAAGATGCTCTTCATTTATAATATTCCTGACATGTTGTATTTTTTTAAGTAATAGAATACTCGATTATTGGCCGGCAGCGATCGCATATGTTTTTGTTTTTGCTTTTGTTTGCAATACTAAATTAAAAGTTGTTACATAGCGTTCTAAACTTAAAATTAGACGTTTAATTACGCTGTCTTTTTAACCTGAAGGAGTTATAGAAAGTGGATTTGAGCTCGCGATCTATCAATAAAAAAGGACTTATTCGTAAGGTAATAAATCTGTTTTCCTATAGAAATGACTATATATTCATGAAGATATTTTCAAGAGTCTATTTCTTTAAGTGGATTTCTCTTTATTGCCACCGGCGTAATTCAGACTGTGAGTTAGCAATGGAAGTAGACCAGCGTAGGTCTTCAGTTGAGCTTATGGCTGGTGCCACTGTCGAGAAGATAGTATCTGATTTGCGGAAGGATGGCTGCTCCGCTAATTTGCGGCTAAATGAGGAAGCCATATCCGACATTCGTGCCTTTGCTGATAAAACTTCTTGCTATGCCTATGGTAATCCTAAAGAAGGCTTTAAATTAAAAGATAAGCTCAGTTATGAAAAGGTTTTGAATAAGGATATATTATTAGCAAAATACTTCAATTTTCAGGATCAAGAGGTCTTTGAGGATTTTAGAACTTCTAGCTTACTTAGATGTATAGCCCAACGGTATCTGGGAGAGTCTACCGAATGCGTGGCTACGCAGTTATGGTGGACTTTTCCGGCAGATGTGGATGATGCTGTGAGATCAAAAGCGGCCCATTTTTTCCATAGAGATGTTGATGCTTGGGGCTTTATAAAATTTTTCTTTTATTTGAGTGATGTCGGTGAGGGCGGAGGCGCACACGTATATGCTAAGCGAACTCATAAACCCTCTACTATAGACCAGGTTTTTTATGAAAAACTTCGAATAAATCGTCATCATGATAGTTCGATCATTGCACGTTTTGGTATTGATTCAGTTACGCCATTCTATGGGCGAGCTGGAACAGGGATTGCTGCTGATACATTTGGTTTTCATAAGGGTGAGTCTCCAGAGAAAAACCCAAGGCTTATGCTTTGCGCTGTTTATGCAAATAAGGACTATGGTGTCCAAGATTTTAGGGTTGATCCAAACAGTTTGGAGGAGGGATATATTAATTAGAGCTATAATGTTTTGTTAGTTCATCTAAGGAATGGGGAAAGAGGTTATAAATATATGAAAGAAAACTTTATCAAAATGATGCGAACTTTGGTGTATCCGGTCTGTATTGTTTCTGCTAAATCTAATAATAATAAGTATGCAATAACAGTTTCATCGGTGACTTCGGTATCTTTAGATCCACCATCCCTACTAGTTTGCATAAATAGAAGTTCATCTATAACCGATGCTTTGCACATTGGAGGTCGGTTAAATCTTAACTTTTTGGCACCTGCTCAAAAAGAAATTGCTTCAATTTGTAGTTCTAAGGAAAACAAAAATAAGCGTTTCGATAACGATTTATGGGCCATAGATGTTAACAACACACCTTTCTTGGAAGGCTCAAACGCCATTGCTTTTAGCAAAATTGCTGATATTGTAGAGCATGAAACCCATATTATTGTGATAGTGTATGTAGACAGAATTATTGCGAATGATCTAGGACAGCGTGACCCTCTTTTATACTGTAATGGATCATATATGAGCAAAGGACTGTCAGGTTTAGAGAGTACATAATGAAAATAACGCACCTACAAAGTTCAACACAGATAGTTCAGCTTGGCGAGGTCAGGATTTTAACTGATCCTTGGTTAACTGATGGAGAATATTACGGTAGCTGGTACCATTACCCGCCCTTTCCAAGGCATTCGATAGAATCGCTGGAGTATGATTATATTTATGTATCTCATATCCATCCGGATCATTTAAGTCAGGACACATTCAAAGCACTCCCCAAAAAAGTACCAGTCCTTATCCATCGGTATGAATCGCAATTTCTAAAATTTAAGCTTGAGAAAGTCTTTGGTTTTGAAGTCATAGAGTGTGATCACGGTGAGCCTTATTACTTTGAGGATGGAGGTACCCTAACCATTTTCGCCGCTGACAATTGCGATCCTGAGTTGTGCGGAAAGTTCTTGGGCTGTGCACCGGTAGAAACACAATTTGGCACTTCTCAGATTGATACATTGGCGTTATTCCAATATAATGATGAATCAGTTCTGAATACGAACGACTGTCCTTTTGAACTGGCAGAATCAACTATAAAAAAGAATTCTCTTGATCAGATTTGTGTTGACGTTCTTTGCGTTGGTTATGGGGGGGCAGGCCCGTTTCCGCAGTGTTTCGAATTTGATAATATCTCTGACCAAAAGTTGGCTGCTGAGGGTAAGAAAATCCAGTTTTTGAACAAAGCTATAGAATATATTGAATTAGTCAAGCCGCGAGCGTATGTGCCATTTGCAGGAACATACGTTCTTGGGTCCAGGCTTTCTAATTTAACAGAGTTAAGAGGAGTTCCATCCGTTGAGGATGCTGTAACTTTTCTCTCTAAGCATGTTGCAGATTATTCGGAAGGTCTCTATTTAGGGCAGTTTGATTCAGTTAAAATTAAAGGCTTGGGGATATCCAAAGGACTTAAACGCTGCACCCAAAGCTACGAAGAGTATCTAACTGATATTTCACAGAGAAGTTTGCCTCACGATTTAGATCAATGGAACGATGATGAATTACCTGGCTTAATAATCCAGGCATCTGAGAGATTTAATGCAAAGGCAGAGCAAATTGGTTTCACATCTAATACTATGTTAGTAATTCAAAGTGAAAACATTATTTTTAGTTTAAAGGTTAATGGACAGCCCAAAATTCTAAATGAGATGGATGTTGTTAGTGAGCCGTTCGTCAAAATCTCTGTTGATCACAACTTATTACATAGACTTATGCGGGGCCCTAAGTTCGCTCACTGGAATAATGCTGAGATAGGGAGCCATCTTTTTTTCGTCCGGAAACCTGATCATTTCGAGCGTGGTTTATATCATTGCTTATGCTTTTTGCACAGCTAGCTGAATTGTTCCTTTATATTCACTAGATAGTGATCAAAATATTTAATCAAAGTGCATGTAAACGTTAGTTTTATTTTTGATTATTTCAAGTCGTTTGATGCTTTTTTCACGAATTGGCGGTGTAACAATTGTTTGTTGCCTGCGTGCAGTTCGAAAATAACTTTTCCTTGGCTCTTTGGTGGAGCAGACTGACTGCCTTAGGCCAGAAATATAGGTTGGAAAATATGAATGTGTCCATTGTTATGCCAGCCTTTAATGCCAGTCGGTACATTGAAGAGACTATAATTTCAATTATTGCACAAACACATCAGAGTTGGGAGCTTGTGATAGTCGATGATGCTTCAACAGATGATACTGCGGATATTATAGGTCGTTATACAGTTATCGATCCAAGAATTAGACTCATAACTTTAGAGAAAAATTTTGGAGCACCAGCTGGTCCTCGCAACAAAGGTGTGGCCGAGTCTAATTTCGATTGGATTGCATTTATTGATTCAGATGACTTATGGCACAGAGAAAAATTAGAGCAGCAGATTATTGCAATATCTGAAAACGAGGTCGAGTTTATCTCGACTCAAATGATCCGGTTTAAAGATTCAGCGAATTTTGAATCAGAAAAGCAGCTGATTAATAAACCTCTATGTAAAAAGATATCATTTTTAAAGCAGTTTTTACGATATAGCACTCCCACCTCGAGCGTGTTAGTAAAAAAGAGCATTATCACCTCCTTTCCATTCGAGGAAGGTATTGCTTGGCGTGCTAGAGAGGACTTGGATTGCTGGCTAAGAATTCACAGAGCTATTGGTCATTCAATTAAATTAGACTTCCCTTTGGTTGGTTATCGAGTTATTGATGGACAAATATCTGGAAATAAAATCCAAATGATTAGCAGGACACATTATTGTTATGCTAATTCGAAAGGTGTCCCTAAAACACCTTTTGGTGTGTTGGCCTTTTTTTTGACCGCTTTGCACTTTGCTGGAGGTTTACTTGTCAGGTTAATTGGGAATAAACTTTAAACCAAGTTGTATCTTCAACCCTGAAAGTATATCGAATTTCACTGCTTTCTACCAAATCCTTAAAAAGGGTTGATCGCGATATCTCACTCGCGCGCGATCATAAGTTGCGCAGAGTGATTTATGAAAGTTCCAGAGTCTTGCTTTTGTTAGCGTGTTCAGTGGAGTCTGCTGTTGCTAATATCTTAAATTCAGTCAAACGGTGGTAATAACGTGAAATTGCTTTTGTCAGGTTCGACCGGATTTTTTGGGAAGGGCTATCCAAAAAACTGGATGATCACCTTGTGATACTGACATCGCGAAGCGATGAGATGGAAAATTCATCTCGGTTTTTTAGAAAGACCATATCAAGTGCAGAGAATTTTTCAGATTGTCTGAATGATGCTCTTGTCAGATAGCGGTCACTATATTGCACAGAACAAGTCATGTACTAAGTGCGGATTGCGGCAATTTAGTTTTGTGTAAGAATAAATCAAGATAAATTAAAATTAAAGGATATTACTTTGAGTTGTGAGTTAAAGGTTCTTTCTCATGCATGTCTTCTGGTAAAAACAGAGACATCTTCACTTATTATCGACCCGTGGTTGGTAGGTTCATGCTATTGGCGATCCTGGTGGAATTTCCCAGAGGCTGTCTATGATGAGGTGGAGCTCGACGGTATACTCCATCTGATGTGATTCAAGGATTCGTTGATACTGACGTCAAGGTAAATATTATGATGCCGTTTGAAGTAATAGATGATTTGGAGGGTGATGTTGATAATGTCAAATCAATAGAGTTTTGGAGCAATGCTAATCAACTATTGGCAAACAAGCACCTGAACGAATATGAAGAAGTTTCAATCGAGCAATTGAAAGATACATTTGTAAAATATAGAGAGCGAGTATTTAAAAATAATGCACGCTGGTTTATGCTCCTTGCTCGGTATTTATCCCCTATACCGGCGTTTAGGCCGGTGATCTTTAAAATTGTGGATTTAGATGTAAATCTCCGATTTGATGTGTTCAGTAAATCGTTATCGGAAACTTCAAAACAGCCTGATATTAGCATGTCATCTGAGTCTTTTAATTTCCTGATGAGCAATACCTTTGGATTCGACACCTTGACAGTGAATGGTTGTTTTGAGGAAGAGGAGAACTCCGGGTTCTCAAAATTAGCAAGATCTTTCGCTATAGAAAACTTAAATAATATGGGTATCGAATTTAGGCCTAGTATTATATTTAATTTCGACTTAATAATAATGTTTATGCAGCGACTTTGGATGGTTTCTCGGAAACTTCGGCTAGCTAAGTGAGACGCACATGGATGTAATGAAAGAAAAATTTAGGCAGGCAATGAGAAATTTGGTGTTCCCAGTGTCTATAGCTTCGTCTGCGATTAACAGTAACAAGTATGCTATTACAGTTTCCTCGGTCACCTCCTTATCACTAGATCCCCCATCGCTATTAGTTTGTATAAATAAGGAGTCCTCTTTCTCAGGATGTATTTCGACTGGTAATCTCTTAAATATTAATTTTCTAAGTTATAACCAAATGCATTTGGCTGAGCTTTGTAGTTCAAGGGAACGGAGTGCGGATCGGTTTAATAGAGATGAGTGGTCAGTTGATTCAAATGGTCTTCCGTATTTGGAGGACTCAGAATCTGTGGCATTTTGTAGCGTCGTTAAGCGGCTAAGTTATGAAACTCATTTAGTTGGATTATTGCAAGTTAATGAGTTACAGCTTAAGAGTGAGCTTCAAGATAACCCTCTTTTGTATGGGCGTGGCCGGTACATTAAGTTATAACCATACTTATATTTCAATTTTATTTTTAAGAGAAGACTATGACATTTTCCGTTAACGCATTGACACAACAGTCTTACAGAATCCCTGAAACGTTGGATGATTCCGATAGAATACAAAAATTCATAACTAAAAATGAAGGGAAAAAAGTCGTTGTCGTTCAGGGGCTCGGTTTTGTTGGTGCGGTAATGTCACTAGTCTGCGCCAATGCACTAACAGAGGAATATGCGGTAATTGGGGTTGATCTAGCTAGCAAAAATACCTACTGGAAAATTAAATCAATCAATGACGGTATTTTTCCACTAATTGCGGATGACCCCAAAATAGCTGAATTTTTCGATAACGCGAAAGCGAAAGAAAATTTTTTAGCGACCTATGATCCATTAGCCTATCAGTATGCCGATGTAATCATTGTAGATATTAACTTAGATGTTCAAAAAGAATCTTATACAAAGGGTGGATTAAAGGACTTTGATGTTAATTTAAACGGTTTTAAAGCCGCCATTCAATCTATTGGTAGGAACTGCCGAGATGATGTTCTTGTTCTAGTTGAGACGACGGTCCCGCCTGGAACTTGTCAGCAAGTGGTCAAGCCAATAATTGAAGAAGAACTCATTAAGCGAGAGCTCAGCCTCAAAAATTACCGACTCGGGCATTCCTATGAGAGGGTAATGCCTGGACCTCAGTATATTGATTCCATCCGAGAGTTTCCTCGGGTATATGCAGGCGTTACTGAAACTAGCGCGGACGCAGTTGAAGAGTT
>TARA_B110001450_G_scaffold162724_2_pt1 | contig 14854 bp, 8 predicted proteins | sample TARA_B110001450 | Tara Oceans TARA_B110001450 (sample SAMEA4396538) | marine metagenome | biome: Polar Biome; feature: [SRF] surface water layer (ENVO:00010504); material: water (ENVO:00002006), including particulate matter (ENVO:01000060) such as... | depth 5 m | reverse complement strand
TTTTATGGTCCCGTTTTTTGTATTTTTGTCGGGTCACAAAATACGAGCCATCCGACTCCAGCAAGTAGCAACGCTAACGGGACTCGGTGCCACAGCTTTGGCCTGATTGTCAAAGAAAACCGTCGTGTGAGTCCATGAGAGTGAGCGATTCGCTGTTGGAGATCGGGACGCACGTCGCGGCGACCGTCCTTCCAAACGCATGCGAGGGCCAGGCAATGACGTCCATGGACGCGTTGAAGCGCGCGGCGTGTCTGGGAAACAAGGAGGCGCTCATGGACCCCCCGCCGGCTCTCGTGCATGCGAGTGGCTTGGCGTCGGGCAACTTCCTCTATGGCACAAAGACGCCGCCGCCGTTTTCCGACGTGGCCTACAAGGAGGGCCCTCCAGGAGGAGCTGACTTTCAAGGCAGATTCAAGCTGATCGGCAGTCTCATGATGGACTGTGTGGGCAAGCCCGGAGACATGGGACCCAGCGCCGACACCTCGGTGCCGGCGCTTCTGTTCTGGCGTACGGCCCCGAGGCACCAAGGAGGAGGTGTGTCTCCCACGCTCGTGATCTACGTTCCAAACGCTCCGCTCTCCGAAATGGAAGTCGACATGGCGCCGTACGTGGCCGTGCCCACGCGGTTTGAGCGCTTCTGGTTTGGAGACGAGGCAGCGAGCAAGTGCACGCAGAGGCTCGATGTCATGAAGTACATTCACCGCTGCGGCATGCTGCACGTTCCAAACTTCCTGTTGAACGACGACTACCATGTGATGCGGGATGGTCCCCTGACGCTGCTTCGTTTGCGGACGCCGACGACCGAGTACGAGAAGGAGCAGTGCATGAAGCTGATGTCAAAGTGTCCGTACCTGGAACTCGACAAGGTCGACCAAGCCGAAGACGACGTTGAGGACGCTCTCGAGCCCATGAACCCCAGCTTCCTTTCGGAACTGAGCGCGCCGTTTGACATAGAGACGTGGTTCACAAGGGGAGACATGAACACTGAGCGGCTTCCTTACTGCTATGCCGGAGCTCGCGATGCAGACCCGGAGCCGATGGGAAACAGGAGCGACTTCCTGATGAAGACCGCGCTGGTGTCGAGCCTTGCGATTGCCGTGCTGAAGCAGGGGTGGCAGAATGCTCCGAGCGAGCGTGGCGCTTCGATTCCAGCGGAGCTTCCGGACGACCAGTCGATAGACAGCGAGGAGGAGGGGTTGGAGGAAGCCATGAACGGTTTGGTCCAGAGGGAGCTGCAGCAAGCGAGCGGGCCGGTTGGAGAGTCTCTGGAAGAGGTCGTCTCCCAGAGCTCGAGACAGTTTGTTTCTGGCATATTCTCGAGGGCCAGGAGGAGCACCGACGTGGCGCATTCCATGAGCGTCTCGAACACGCGCGACGCAGTCATGACGGTGGCGGGATGGATCTTTGGAGAGGAGGATCGCACTGCCGTGGATACGAACACGAACGCGTCGCTCTCGCTGGAGACTTTTGAGAAGGAGCGCATCCGCAATCGCATGCGCTCCGTAGGCAGGTGCCTTGGACCGCGCTTTGCGTTGCTGTGCGTCGAGACGGACGTCTCGACCTCTCGAGTGGGAGAGATCTACTTGGACTTTGCTTCGACCCACCCCAACAATGTAGGTCAGTACCAGCGCTGCAAGATCTCAGCGGATGCTGCCGTGCGAGTGCTGCACTGGCCATTTGTGCAGCCTCTGCTGATCAACTTTCATGAAGGAAGCGTCGACGTCTCTCTTGTCCGCATGATGGGAATTACCAGGGAACGCACGAAGCTTTCGCCGTCGGCCATGACGCGGCGCAAAGCGGACACTCCGTCGGCATCTTCCGCGCCCGTGCAGGACGGGGTGCGCGGGACGGACGTGCAGGCGCTCACGGAGGAGCTGAAGACGCATATCAATCAGCAGCTGCGAAACTTTATGGACACCATGCTGCCTGCCTACCTGGCGAAACACGTGTCCGACACTCATGCTACCACCACTCATGCTGCCAACGCACCGGTTGCCAACGCACCGGTTGCCAACGCCGTGCACGCTCCTCTTCGGGAGGAGTCCGAAGCAGTGACGGCGCTCAAGCGAGTTTTTCCCAAGATGTTGAGCACGCTGCGCGCGCTTGAGGAGGACGCCGAGAAGAAGAAGCGGCAGCGCCGCGACGCATGAACGGTGTTCAGAACATTTCCGTGGCCTTGCGTTTGAGGCGAACAAAGAACGCGTGTTGTGCGTCGGAGTCGCCTATGACGACGTCGGGGTTGTGTTTGGAGTGCTTGTACTCGGCGATAGCCATTTTGAGCGGCCTCTTGTAGTACAGCGCATCCTTTCTCCATTGCGAGACGGATCCTGCGATCATCTTGCGACTCGCATGCAGTTCCTTGACAGCGGCGATCTGAGTGGCCGCGTACAGTACGCCGGCGTCGAGGTTGAGCATCCGCACCCTGCGCTGAACGTAGGTGTTCTTGTCCCTTTCGGAAAGGGCGGGCCAGCCTTTGCGACTCCGTTTCGTGTTCCTGATGCACCTTGCCGCTTCGTGGTTGCGCTTCATCGCGCAGCGGAACGCCTCCGACACGCGCTTGATGCCCTGCTTGCGACAGAGTCTGTCGCTGTCGAGCTCGTGGTCCTTGAACTGAGGCATGGCGGACGCGAGCTGGGTGTGCCACTCCCTTCTGCAGTTTGTCGAGCAGAAGCGTTTGTAGTACGGTGTTGTTGCCTGGGTAGCCGCGACGTCCATCGCCTGCTTCCAGTAATTTTCCTCCTCGTCGCCGGAGTCCTGCTCTCCCGGCGACAGGAAGGTGCCGGTGACGGAGTTGACGCCAATGTGCACGGAGTTGCTGTCGAGGTGGTTGCCCACGAAAAAGAGGCGGTTGCAGCATCGGTTCTGACACTGCCTGAACTGCTTGGGATCGCGTTCATTCATCAGTCCCTGGCAGATGGAGCGCACGCGCGAAATGAACACGCGTACGGGAGGCGGCACGTTGTCGTTCAGATCGTTGATCTGATGCTGCTCGTAGAGCCGAGTGCGCCGCTTTGAGGTTGGTGCCAGGCCCTCGAGCTTGCCTATCGTCTGCAGTCGATCGGACACGACGTCCCTGAGACGAATCCAAGTCAAGTCTCCGCGACTCTGGTCTGCGGGGTTTGGAACGTACGGCAGGCACTCCCCGCTGAACAGCGGCAAGCCAGCAGGACACCCCTCCAGGAAGTAGCCGGTGGACATGCAGCCGAGCCGTGTGCGTTCGTAGAACAGCATGGCCATCAGATGCGGGTGAGATCTGCCACGGACGAAGAAGTTCTTGTCCATCACGGTGAGATGGTTGAGCAGCGTGACGATGTCGACGCGCTGATCCAGGTCGCCTTCGGGAAGGTCTTTCTCTCCCCTGTTGATGCACTGTGCCAGCATGTCCACGGCATGGTCCAGGACGTAGTCGAGTGGCGACTCTTGTCCTCCGCTGGTTTCCGTCCAGCTTGCGGCCACTGTGACATCTTGGCAGTACGTCAGCCAGTGCGCGGGATGCTCCCGCGCGTAGACTGCGACGGAATGCGCTTTGGCGCGCGCCATTGTCGGAACTGCGAGCAGTCACTTACGGAACCGCTAACTGCAATATTTGGTGGCGGGAGGAAGAGTATCAAGTTAGCGTTCTCGCGCCTTCCTCACAGCTTTCTTTTGACCGACACCAATTTATCGGTTGACGAAATGTCGGCAAGACGCGGTGAGTGCGGAGCTGTGGGTTTGCCGTTGCCAATGCTTCCTCAGCTTGCAGCGCCGGAGTGTGCTGTGGCAATTGCAATGCAGGCTCAGTGCGCTGTTCGTTTGGAAGGACCTCGCCAGATGAGTCCTTCACCATTGCAGCACGACCGCTCCATGCCTGTTCCTTCTCCGGGATCGGCAATGTACATGATGCCGTTTTGGCAAGGCTACATGAACGCCAACAGTGTCGGGTTTGTGCGCGAGGCGGTCGAGGTTGTACCGACGTTGCACGCGGACACGATGGAGCTCACGGACGCGGTGCTTCAGCCGCGCTGTGCTGACGACAGCCTCTGCCCACGGCGGGTCAGCATGTGGCTCTTGGTAAAGGGGATCGCGACGGCATCTCCCGCGGGGCGAGCCTACGTCGACGCGTTCTCTGAGATGGCGGCGAGTGTGATTTCCAAGATGAAAATGACGATTGTGGCTGGGCCGGACGCTCAGTTTGTCCTCGACCGCTTGCGAAAGGAGGAGAGCACGGGTCCCGCGCAGGTGATGAAGTGCCCGTTTGGAGAGGACGTGGTGCTTGTGGTGCGCTGGGCCTCTCCAAGAAAGGACGAGCCGGGAACTGTGACAATGCGTGCGGAGGTGCACCGGCTGCATGAAGCAGCTCAGTCCAAGAGGTTTCAGACGCTGCACGGGGTGTGCATGAACAATGTCGCTCAGGCGGCGATGCGCAGCCTCCACCGGAACGCCCTGCCGTGGAAGGACGAGTTGGCTGCGTGCAAGGTGAACATTGGACAGGACGCCTTCTTTGTCACGACCGTTCGAGCGGCGGAGCAATTCTTTTCAGTCATGGACGGTGGTCGCGTGATGACGTTGTCTCCGTACACGACGTCGAGTGATTTTGCCGGCAAGCGGCTCGAGGACTCCGGAGTGTTTGTGCGCATGGTTCAAAAGCGGGAGGGCGTGAACAAGATGCACGCCTCGTGCTTCCACGCGTTCATCCTGTGCAGTCCGGACAAGGTGGTCGACGTGATGGCTTGGGCGTCGGGGATCGGCGACGCGCCGCTGCCGCTGCTGGATCAAGTGGAGAGCGCTGATTGGGCGATGCATCTTTGTGGGAGATGGATGGAACCAAGGAGTTTGGGTGCGAGCCTCAGTCTCTACTCGGCGAGTGGCAGGTGCGGCGCTCCGATCACGGCGTACGGCAACGTCGTTCAGCGACATACCACCGTGGTGTGTCCTTTGGACGCTCGCATGTACCAGGCGTACGACATGTTTCCGTGCTGCAAGGAGTCGGTGCTGCCTTCGGACGAGCGTTTGATGCGTCCGTTCCGCGCGCTCATGGCGCCGGTGTTTGAGTCGCTCGACGCGCTGTCGAAGAAGTTTGACGCGCTGCACCGCAACCAGCAGATTGTGAGCATGTACGGGCCGTCGTTTCAAAACACGGAGTTGTCGGACACGGCGAGCGTGGACACGTCGTCGTCGTCGTTTCCGTTGCGGGTGTTCGACTCGGAGAAGAACAGCGCTGAGATGCACGCGGAGACGTATCTGTTGGATGCGTTTGGTTTGGACTTTGCGTCGCGGAGGGTTACCGTCGGAGAGGCTTACAAACGGCTGTCGAGCAGAGGCGCGCCTGCGGACCTGACCAACGTGCTGATGGAAGCGTGCATGAACATAGGAAGCATGGCCTCTTTGCAGGACGCCTTCCAACACGCGGAGCGATGCATGCAGGGCGCGCGCAAGAGGGAGTACGTCTCTCTGTGCACGGAGGACGATCACGCGCAGAAGATGATGCGCCGCGAGCAGGAGCGTCTGCGCCGCGTGGCGGACGCGTCGCTCAAGATGAACGTGCGGTGCGAGGGGTCAAGGCCGTTGCCGCCGCCTGCGCAGGTGGATCCTCGTCAGGTCAAACACCTGTTGAGCGCCGTTGGACTGAAGAAGGGGATGGACGCGAGGGTTCAGGTGACCAACGGCGCGCTCTCCGAAGCCGATGCAAACAGAATGATGAAGCTTCTGTCTCAGGCTCTTCGCTCGGAAATGGACGTGCAGGCGCACGACCATGCCAAGGAGATTCTCCAGTGTCCTCAGTTGTGCATGGAGAGAGAGGGTGGGTCCATGACGACGACGTCGGCGCTGCGCGGTCTGGTGGCCACCGCGTCCCACATTCTGGGAAACGAGATGACACCCCAGCCCGAGCCGTTTTTGATTTCTCAGCTGCCACGGGAGATGTCGTCCGATTCTGCGATTGTCTTCGAACGCATCACGACGAGTGGAAACTTGCTGCCGGCCACCCCAGGGGAATTGATGAACGAGAGCATGAACGGAGCGTGTCCGCACGTCGTGTTTGCCAACTATGCTGACGAGGTCCCCATGAAACTGACGGCGACGATCCCCATGTCGGAGGTGCTTCAGTAGCCCCACGAGGATAGGAAGGGCGTGTTGACAGCGAGGGGGGTTGGGTTGGGGTTTGTCTGTGTCGTTGGCCGCTAGGACGAAATAAAGCGCCAGAGTTCCACATGGTATCTTATTGTGAGGTGTCACTAGCCACCAAAGAGGGATGCCTTTGACCTTCAAGGGCGTGGCGCATCCGGCACCGCGGCGCGACGGCAAGCGGAACAACGTGGCCGACTTGAACCGCGCGGAGATCTCCGCGCTGAAGATGGGCCGGAACGGCGGCACCGACCTTTTGGTCGAGCACGATCCGGGAAGCCGCGTGGGATCGGTGATCGCCTCCTGGGAAGGACCACACGGCGAGCTTCGCGTGGAAGGGGTGGTGCACGACAACGACGCGATGAGCATGGTAAAGGGTGGTGGGATGCGCGGACTTTCTTTGGGCACTGGCGTCCAGTACGGCGAGGGCGGCCGTCCGATTTGGAGGAATCAGGACGAACTGTCGTTGTGCGAGACACCCAGGCGCGGTGGCTGCTACATTGACGAGGTGGACGGGAAGAGAGTGCGCAGCAGCTACTATGCTTCCGGAGGTGTGTTGTGGCGAGGCTTGAACCGTCGCCGCTAATCGATAAGCCCTGCACAGATCCCCACTATTCCAATAGATAGGCAGAGCTCTGCCTTCACCAACCCAAAGAGACTCGATCTCACTAGTGATTGGAGAGAGCGTGCCAATGGCCACCGAAGCGCACACCGAAGCCTCCGCCATGGAGACCATCGCAGGCGAATCCTTTTCGAAGCAGTACGTGGACGACATGAAGGTTCAGATGCAGCGTCAGGCGGACGAGCTCGCGGTCATGAAGGCTGCCAAGCAGAGCGACGACAACCGCAAGCGCGACGCTCTGCGTGGTCTTCACTCTGACGTACAGGCGTGGGTCAAGGAGGGTGTCGACGACCCGTCCATGGCGCCTTTCAAGCACGAGATGGGTCCCATCAACGACTTTGCCACGGGTCTTCCTGAGGCGTCGTCGCTCGACACGGCGCTTCCCCTTGCGCGCATCATCAGCTGCCACAGTGCCAAGATGAAGCGTCAGCTGGAGCACTTCTCGCAGACCGCCGACGCATCGGACCGCCTTGCTGCTTCGAACAAGAAGGTGGACGAGCTGACCGAGTCGGAAAGCAACAAGTCTGCTCGGATTACTGAGCTCGAGACGCTTGCCGACGAAAGGCTCAAGGCGTGCGAGGCGATGCGCGAGGAGCTTGCCAAGTACGGCGGCATCAAGGAGAAGTACGACTTCAGCCAGCTGGGCAAGCGCGAGGTGAACGCCGCCTCGGCGGGGTCTGGATCCGGCAGCTCGCTGGCTGCCCCGGCGCGGTCGGCTCCGCCTCAGCCCATGGTGGACCCGCTGCTTGCGTTCATTGGCAAGAGCGGTGGCGGTGGCCTCAAGATTGGCCAGAGCGGGACTGGCCATCACTTCCTTGGCGCCGTGGCCGGCCAGTCTTCCGACGCGGACATCAGCATGGCGATCCGGCATGCGTCGTAGATTGACGACGTCAAACACGCGCAGCAGCAGCAGCAAGCACATCCCTGGCGACGGAGAGAATCAGACCACGAATGGGAAAGGGGGGTTGAGCTTCCCGGCCAGGCGAAAATGCAGACGATGTCAGTATGTCTGTAAGGGTGTTCTAGCGTAGTGGTAGGGAGAAAAAGGGGAGAAACACGCATTGTGCTACGAACAACACGGCGCTATCTACTGTACACACGTTGCACTCACTCACCATGTGTGTTCAGTGTGTGTGGACGTGATTTTCAAACACGCCTTGCGCTGGAGGACGCCAGGCTGCGGACGGAATGCCACTGCCGAATCTGGGGGTTGGTGCCCGGGACGTCGCAGAGCGACTCGATGAGGGAGCGCAGTTCTTGTGGAAAAGCGTCCACTCCGTGCATGACCGCGGCCTGGCCTGCGTCTCTTGTGTTGGGGTGCTGGTCGGGGTGCTGGTCGGGATCTCTTGCGTCAAAGGGGTCCAGCGGCTCGCCGGTCTCATCCGAGGGAACGCTGTCCAGTCCTTCAAAGGGGTTGAAGTTTGCAGGAGGAACGGCCATGAAGAACACGGTGTGTGAGCGTGGGCGGTGTGCCAAGCCCGGAGGTGCTCCGTAGCCGCCTGCATTGAATGACGCGGCGTTGGGCGACTGAAGCTGCGTGTGCCTGGCCGCGGTGTAGCGTATGAACGACGCGAGGTCTTCAAGGCCGTGCGTGCTTGCCTCCAGCTGTGCCATATTTGCCTCGAAGCTCTGGAAATCTGCGGGGTCCGCGTTTCGATCGCCCCTCGGCTGAGCTTGGTCCTCGGTCATGCCCTTGCGCGGTGCTCTGCACGTCGGGCAGCGATTGTCGCCACTCGCTCGCACTTTTCCATCGCAGGTTCTGCAAAGCGCGTGGTCGCACTGGAAGGAACGGACGCCGAGACTCTGTTTGGTGACGCAGCTTGTGGGAAAGGCGTCTAGGCACACGGGGCACTCGTCTGGCATGCTCATTTCCGCAGCCCTTTGATGCGTGCCTCGCGCCACGACGCTGTTGACTGACGCTCGATTTCGTTTCATGCGCAGCAAGACCGTCACGGCCGTGTAGAACAATGCCTGGTTGCTTTGACGACGAGGACCGGGAAGTGTACCGTGCGATAGCGAAGCGTGCGCAGTCAGAAAGCGTCCACACTTACACAGTGCTTTGCTTGGGTCTGCAGAGTTATCTGGCCTCGCGCAAGCTGTGCGCCGCGAGCGAGTGAGCACCTGCGAGCGGGTTGCACCCGGTTGGCACCCCTTTTTGCACGGGTTCGGAACTGCTACAGTTGTGCTGCTATCTGAGTAGTCTACCCTGAACTTGAGTGGTGGTGTAGCTGGAACTCGAGCGGATCGCGGGGGGCAGTTACATCGCTCGATTTTCCGCTAAGGAGAATCACCAAGTTACAAAAACCCAGCCGTAGCGAAAAAAGTGCGCGGCTCCCGGCGCCCGCACGTTGACCGCTTTCTTTTGATTGTGCGTGTCTCCGTTGCAAACAATGGATTCCGATCCGGACATTGCCGAGGACGAAATCGGTACGCGCCTTGACGAGGACCGGCCCTGCGATGCGCAGATGTCTGACATGGAGGAAGAGCACGACCTGGTTGGTGGCGACGAGGAGGAGGACGAAGACTGCTCTCCTGGCTCACCGGGTGCTGCCGCCGAGGAGGAGGACGAGGTTGGTGACGAAGAGAAGGACGAGGAGGAGGAGGAAGTTGGTGGCGCGGACGATGATGAGGGTGACAAGGAGGAGGAGGAGGAGGGTCGGGAGGAGGAGGAGGAGGAGCCGGCTCCCGCCCCCGCGCCGGCCCCCGCGCCGGCTCCCGCGCCGGCTGCCGGCAAGCAGTCGTCGAGTGCCAAGAAGCCTGCATCGAAGCCGGTGCCGACGTTTCCAAAGAGCACTATGCTCGTGCATTACAACCGTCAGTACTGGGTCGTGAACCCCGACCACTCTGGGCGCAAGTACGACCGTGTCTTCACGGTCAGCTCGGGCGAGAAGCTGGGTCTGATGATTCAGGGTGACAAGAAGGCGTGGCCTGACATTCACTGCGGCAAGGGCAAGCCACCGGAGGGAATGCTCTCTCCGGCACAGATTGTCGTCATCAAGGGCAAGCTCAAGGAAGAAGACGCGGAGAACAGCCACGTCTGGTACGTTCTGTGCGAAGTGCAGAACAGCACGGGCAACAACGACGCGAGCATCCTGCGTCACATCCCGAAGGAGGTCTATCGCAAGTGCATTGCCAACTGGTCGCAGACGGAGGAGATGCGCAACTCGTCGCTACTGAAGTCCTGGAAAGCGACGAACGACAACGAGCGGTGCTTCAATCCGCAGGTGAACGGCTGGTCCAAGGTGACCACGGGACCGGCGCCGGTGTCTGCGGCGGTGATGCCTGTCAAGGACAAGAAGGAGCCCAAGCTCCCGGTGCCAAAGGGCAAGCCGTCGGCGGCGGCGGCCAAGAAGCAGGGGGCGAAGGAAAGCAACGGTGGCGAGGAAAAGAAGTCCGCTCCTGAGCCCGAGGCGCCCAAGAAGGCACAGCCCATGACTGCTGCAAAGGATTCCAAGGGTGCGAACGGCGGTCCGGAGAAGGAGACGGCTGCCAACAAGGGCAAGCCGTCGGCTGTGGAGAAGAAGGCTGAGGCGTCGGTGCTGTCGTCCTTCAAGCCGGGCAAGGCTGTTGCGAAGCCAGAGGAGCCCAAGAAGGAGGTGACGAAGAAGGAGGATCCCAAGAAGGAGCCACCCAAGCAGAAGAAGGAGGAGAAGAAGCCCGAAGTGGACGTGGATATGGACGGCTCGAGCACCGCGAATGTGTCCAAGGAAACGACCATGAAGCGCAAGCGCGAACAGCGCGTCGACACGATCGAGTACGAGTTCTGCGACGGCGACGCGGTGGACGTCAGCTTCCCGACGTTCAAGGTGCCCAAGGGCTCGACGGGAGCGACGGTGCAGATCAGCTGGAATTTCTGAGACCCGCAGCTGCAGGAGCAGCGCGTGCTGCACAAACGATGCCGCGCAGTTATTAGGCATGTCTGGGACTGGTAAAACTGTCGTGGCAGGGAAGGTGTGCGTGTGGAGTGCGTGTGGAGACGTCGTGGTTTAATGGAGATGCCTTTGTTGGCCATGCAAGTCACCGCGCGGAGTCTGGAGGGGAGGGAAGAGGAACTGAAATCGTTGATCGAGGGAGTGGAAGGCGAATCAAACGGGCTTCGGTACCGCGGCAACGCGGCGTACGGAAACAGGTACGGGCGTCGCGCCAAGATAGGCATACGACAGTGTGATGGGAAGGACCTGCCGTCGGTCGGCGATGCGATATCCCTGCGGTCTTGGATTGTGATCCCTATGGCTCCCTCTGTGGCACTGCTGCTTGCCATGGGTTCGTTTCTCATGACGGGCGTGCTGTGCCTGTTGTTTGCGCCGCTTTCTACAAACACGGTCGCAGACTTTGTGGTGCCCGAGACCAGTCGTTGCTTGCGCTCCTACCGAACGGCGGACTACCTGTCGGTGTTTGTAAACGTGGGCACACCTCTGGCCATGATGCAGTTGCTGGTGCGCTTTGACAGAGTCTTGGATCCTGAGACGAGCGGAACGACGCACGTGCGCCTCTTTTCCACGCGCATCGCGGAGAGCGTGACGGTGAGCTGTGTGGAGTCTGAATGCATGGACGTCGCGGTGGTTCAGCTTGGCGGCCCGCGCTCGTCTGGGTCCAGAGTCGTGCTGGATTTTGCGTACACGAACCCCGTGATGGAGGAAATTTCAGAGTCGACAGCTTCTTTGTTGGGCCTGGACGGCGAGATGTACCTTGGCAAGGGGGTGGACTACTACGCCACTGCGTCGCACTTTTGCTTTGACTCGGTGGAGGATGAAAGCCTTCAAATACCAGAGGGCGCCGCGGTGCAGGGGAACGTCGTGAGCGAGGAGATAGTCGTCGATGCCGCCAAACTTTCTGGAAAGGCCAGTCATTTTTCCGACACGCCTGTGTTTGTGGCTGAGAAGGAGCAGCACTGTCAGAACGACACGCTGATGGCCAGCGTGGTCATGTATCCCCACAGAGCAGGCTTGGAGTTTCTGTGGCTCGGCCTTGGAAGCAACCGAATGTACGAGTACGGTGGGACGGGAATACACGAGCGTCGAGAGGTCGTGGAGGTGGGGTCGCACTGCGCCGGCACGTTTGCGGGGTACGAAAGGGCCTTCTCGCTGTTCAAGCTGGATTGCCTGGCGTACAACGTCCCGTGTGAGACGCACCCAACTGTGCCTTTCAGAAGAATCGCTCGTTCGGAGTTCAGGCTGTTGGTGCAGCGCTCTGGCCTGGTCCATCAATGGATCTACGACGACCCGCGGTTGCACAACATGCCAAAGTTCTCCGAGTCCTTCGACGCGGTCTGGATGGCGTTGCTCAAGCTGTTTATGATGCTGCTGACGGCGGGCATCGTGTGGATTCGGTCGGCGAAGGCGACCAGTTCTTCCGACTGGCTGTACGTCCACAGCGTCCGCGCAGCGTTTGACATGCTACCAAAGCAGGTGAGGCACCGGAGTGGTGCAAAGGACCACGACTCGGACGCGGACTCCGAGGACGACGTGGAAGAGCACACGGACCCCGCGTTTGGATCTGAGATTGCAAACGTCCAGTTTGGCTGGGAAGATGCGTTCATTGGGTTTGTGGCAATCGCCGCGCGCCACGGTGTGGCTCAGTGGCGCATGCTCTATTTTGAGCTGGACGGCCAGACCAGAGTGTGCTGGATGGAGATTGCCGCGTCCATAGTGTCTCTCATGCACTGGTTCCTGCGGTACTTTGGTCTCGAGCGCGACCACGAGAGCGCCATCACGAAGCTTGGAGGGTCCACGGCCATCATCGACGCGAGCTGCGCGGTGATGCTGGCGTTTTCCGAGGCACCGCTCATGGTGACGTCCGTGGGACGCTTCGATCCTACGGCGCGCCTTTTGGTGGCGCTGCTCATAGCACTCACGGCGGTGCAGAGATGCCTGTTCGCGGCGGCCGGATGCGCGGTCCGCTGGGCTGCGGTGTACGACGAGCCGGGCTGCTCTTTCCTGTACAAGACGGTGGCGTTCGCGGCCGTGTTTCAGTGGATCTTCCAGGCGTCGTCGCTTGGGCTGCTCATGGCCGACATCTTCGTGACGCCTGGGACGTACTCGCTCTGTCGCGCGTGGGTTGGTGACTTCTCGCCTATATCACACGCGCTATTCATGACGATGGCGGTTGTGGGGATGCCGCAACTCGTGCACATCAGCAAGCGGGTAAGCGACGCCAAGCTGTGATTTAGCTAGAGTCAATGTATCTGTAATAGGATAAGAACAAGACTTGTCACACAACTTCTGGAGTGGACCTCGTCGCAAGATGAGTTGCCGCAGGCCGCCTGCGGTGGCTGATGTGGAGGCGATCATGGAGCCTGGTCGTGAGCGCGGGTCCTTGCAAAACAAGGCGCAGAATCGCAAGGATGCTGACGGCATGGATCCAGCGTACGAATACTCTGACCGGTCTAAGACGGATACGCTTACGGGGCTGCATCTGAACATTCCGTACCTGCGTGCACAGGGCCTGCCTGTGGACGTGCTTGCTGATTTGGAGCGCGTCAACCCCTATGTGATTTACAAGCTTTTGAAAGGCGGCAAACGCGCCTTTGCAACCATTCCGCGTCGCATGAGCTATGGAACAGACGGTGTGATGGTAGCGATGGATGGCGAGGTGGCGGAGGAAGTGTACACTTTGGTCAACCAACAAATCAAGTACCTGGACGCACGAACCAAGTGGTACATGCAAAGCTGGTTTGTGGCGTTCAAGGCTGACGCCGCAGCAAGAGGAGAGCCAGAGCAACTTTCTCCGTTGCCAGCCAACGAGCCTGTGACAGTTGGGAGCCTGCCCTTCACGACGATGGAGTTTACAGACCAGAAGTTTCTCTTCGACACGTTGAAAATGGTGGTGAACACAAAGAAGCCTCAGTTTCTTAGCGAGTACGGCTTTCAACAGGAAGGTCGCAAGAAATTTGGAGCGCACATTGACAACTACGCCTCCGAAAGGTTGAGGGACAGTGGCTTCTCGGGAACGGTAGAGCTGCGAAGGACCATGCCTGGTGCAATGGTGCTCAACACGACGAACCCCCTCACGATTGATGGTGTCAAATTGTTGTCGGGCGTCGATCCTGTCGACGGAAGCGCCAGGACGGCCAAGGAGTTCTTTGACGCCAAACTCGATGTTCCAGTGTCTTACCTGGCCGGAAACCACTACGCGACAGATGGAAACGACCCCACCAAGGGAAGAATGTTCATCAACGGGCAGGCATGTGTCCGCGATATGGTGATGTCGTTCATCGCGGCTCGTTTGGAGGCGCATGTACCTATTTTGATGATGGGCTCCGTCGACGCTGCAGCAACGCCAGACAACCCAGACAGGCGGTTTTACATGTTGACGGCTGGCCTCAAGGGTCGTCTTGCGGACGTCTGGTGTGAAGGGTACATGCGCGTCGCTGGTGAGGATGGATACTCTTTGAACAACTACAGCCGACGCATTTTCCACAAGGGCATGATGAATGCGATTATTCGAACTGTTCGCATCCTGTCGCGAGCGCAGCTGATCAAGCTGCTGTGGATACCAGCGGTGAACATGAACGCCTCCTTCTGGAGTGAGAAAACCACGGAGCACGTGGAAGACGAAAGTGGCGATGTGCAGAGCAAAGTCGTGTACAAGCCGCGATTCGAAGTGATGGTCTCTGGCATGAACGCTCGTCACAACCACTTTGTGTCGCTTCCTGAAGAGTTCCTGGAATGGTACATGGGCAATTTTGCACTCCTGGCCTCAATTTTCATGCGCGCGTCAGATCGCCCGTGGCAACGCCTTGACATCTATGGCGACTGGGACACGGACATCGAGGCGGCGGAGGCTATGGGGTCTGTTGTGGCTCCCCTAGCCATGCTTCCAAACGTGTTCATGCGTGAGCCAGCTTCTTACGCGCTGGTTGACAGGATGACGGACATCTGGACGGAAATGGGATTTAAAGAGCAGGCTCGAGATCTTGCTGCCATGCTTACGGGGTTGAGCGGGCAAACTCCAGCTGCAAAGTCCGCGCTCATGCCGGGAACAAGCATGGCCCACGCAGTAAAGCCTTCTGACAAGGACTTACGGGAAGACGTGGAAGCAGTCATTCCAACGCTGTCAGTCCCTGCGTCCGCCTCGGCTCCCGCGCCCGCTCCCGCGCCCGCTCCCGCGCCCGCGCCCGCTCCGGCTCCC
>TARA_B110001450_G_scaffold68186_1_pt1 | contig 14893 bp, 8 predicted proteins | sample TARA_B110001450 | Tara Oceans TARA_B110001450 (sample SAMEA4396538) | marine metagenome | biome: Polar Biome; feature: [SRF] surface water layer (ENVO:00010504); material: water (ENVO:00002006), including particulate matter (ENVO:01000060) such as... | depth 5 m | reverse complement strand
CCATCTGGAACGCTGTCTTGTGTTATAGATGCAAATCCGCGGTGAGTGAGGAAAAGGCCTGCGATAAAAGAAGCGACCTTCGCTTCATCGTCATAACCTTCAGGGACTGAGCCAAAGGCTTGCTCAAGAATCGGTTTGAGTTCATTCATCACTTGGAGGACAGGCACTTTGGTTTGACCAGCGGCCAAACATGAAGTGCGAAGGGCTTGCCAACAGCGTTTGATATCGCCTTCAAGGTCTTCATTGTGCATTCGACCATCAACATCAGCAAGGTACTCTTTCAATTCCTCTTCGTGTACTAATCGGTTTTCTTCACGGAGTCGGAGCATCTCTGCATCATCTGAAGCATCTTTGAAAGCTGAAAGTAACTCAACTAAGGTCACAGGGCGCCCTTCATCACGTCGGACACGGTTTTCTAAGAGGTCAGGAAGAATCTCATCAGCACTGCCTTGGAGAATGGAATTGGTGAAGAAAAAGTCTTCATCGTTGTAGTCAGCCTCCCAACCAAACCCAAGACCGTCATCCCAATCCTCTTCTTCTTCCGTGAATTGAACGCGTTCGAACAAGTCTTCCGCCTGTTGGTGCAACACTTCCCATGAAAGGCGTATTAAGCGCCCGCATGCCGGTAAATCGAGTGAACCTGCTTCAGATTTGACTCGAGCAGTAAACACTTTCAGGAAACTTGAGAGGTCGATGTTCCAAGCATCGAGTTCTTCTTCTCGAACCAAGGAAAGAACGAGGGCTACTGAACGGTCAAATGGATCGATGAGGGTTTGATGTTCCGCCTCTTCTGTAGCAGCAATCGTCATGATTTTATCACCGAATAACGCTGCTTCATGTGAATCTTCACCCGATGCTAACAATTGGTCTATGACATCCTGGCGTAGGAACCATTTGTCCAAACCTGATTGTTGCTCCGCCATTACATTCACCTCAAACTGTGTCTTCTTCGGCTTCAGCGACTTCCTCGGCCACTTGAGATTGTTCTTCTGCTTCTACGGCTTGAATTGCTTGAGCAACTTCTGCGTATTCTTCGATATCCTCGGTCATGTCCGCAGTTCGTTCTGAAAGTGCTGCGAGTCCAAGACTCGGTTCGACCGTTTCTTCGGGAGCAGGCATATGGTTGAGTAATCCTCCAAGACTTCCAGGCGTAGGTAATGCTTCTGGAACTTCAGGCATTTCATGGGAGGCTGCCGATGCTTCCTCTATTCTGGAATGGTTCTTAGCATTGTCTTTTTCTGCTTCCGCCAGTGCTCTTTCACCCAAGGCAATTGCCTTTTCACGGTCAAAGTCAACAATACGCCGACTGCAACCATCGCCACCGTGTGTGACACCAATGTGATGGTCAGCAAGCCGAAGTGAAACTTTACGCAAAGTGACCATGATGAATTGTGCCCGCTTACTGCGTTCTCGGCACATCAAAGCGATTCGCTCTGCATTGTATCCATCGAGGTTTTGGTCAACTTCGTCAAAGTAATAGAATGGACTTGGGTCATAATCTTGTATTGCAAAGATCAGTGCAAGAGCAGCCATCGACTGTTCACCACCTGACAATTGATGACGAGTCACCTTGGCAGATTTCCCACGTGGTTGAGCCCACAATTCCAATCCACCTTTGAACGGTTCATCCTTGTTTTCAAGGAATAATTCGCCTCGTCCACCATCGCTGAGAGATTTGTAAGCGACCTTGAAGTTTTCATTGACCTTCACGAGAACCTTCAACAAACGTTCTTTGCGTTGGCTTTCCAGTTTCTCAGTGACATCAATGAGGTGCTTACGACGGTCTTGGAGAGTCTTGAAGTCGCCCTTCATTTCTGAAAGACGAGCCTCACATGCATCGAATTGTTCGATTGCCAGCATGTTTACAGGACCGTGGGAATCGAGTTTGCGTTGAAGGGTTCGCTCATTGCGTTCTGCATCGCCAACACTCGGCAAAATTGCGTCTTCATCCGCAAATTCGATGTTGTTTTCAATCATCTCTTGCTTTGTTTCTCGGATTGATTCATCCTTCAAAGCCAGAGTACGACCCATCTCTTCAACCAGAGAACGGCGAGAACGGGCATCTGTCGATTTTTGTTGGAGATTCATTTGTAAACTCGTTCGCTCTTCGATGAGTTCCAATCGTTCTTCTTCAAGACCTTGGTTTTCTTCAAGGAATTGGAAACGTTCATCTTCTTTTGCTTTCAACTCTATAGAATCAGTCGCTACTCCGGCTTGGAGTGTATCCATACGATCGCTTCGAGTAATTGCATTTTCATTCAGTTGAGTAATTCGTTGACTGATTTCATCAACTCGACTGCTCAAAAGAGTTTGATGGCTTGAATCGCCGTTCAGAGAAATTTCGGCTTGAACTTTGAGGCCTTCTGCTTCGACGCGTTTGACTTCAGCAGCATGTAAACGGTCTTTGAGATGTTCTGGACTTGCATCTTCTAATGCAGATTGTGCTTCTGCCCGTTGTTGGTTTACTTCACCAAGATGTTGTTGGGCTTGATCAAGTTCACGAATCTTGTTCGTTCCTTCCAATTTGAGTTCAACTAAGCGCTTCTCATGTTTTGCAACTTCACCCAGGGCAGTGGTGTGATTGGTTTGCGCTTGCTTATGCTCCGCTCGCCATTCTTGGAATCGTACAGCATGGTCGCCGTCCGAAAGAGCATTGATTTTGGCACGCGTTTCGGATTGTAATCGACGTGCATCAGACAATGCGCCGTTGACTGTATCGGACATCAAGCGGAATCTGTCAACGTCAGAAGAAAGTGCTTCAACTTCACTTGCACCCTGTATGTTACCACCAAAAGAAACGTGTGATTTCCGCCTTGAACCGCCAACCATGGCACCTCCTGCTTCAGTTACGTCGCCTCGGAGCGTAACCAGACGTACACCGCCCATGTTCATTCGAGCAGTGGACATGTTATCGACAATGAGGGTATTTCGAAGTACAAAACGGACTGCAATATCAATCCGTGGATCGAAATCCAGCAATTCATTGGCAAAACCGATGACGCCTGGCTTCTTTGAAACCATCAGTGCTTTTCCAGCAGCACGGGATTGTGTGAGTTTATTTAGCGGCAAGAACGTTGCACGGCCTGCTTTATTCTGGGCTAACCATTGAATCGCTTTAGCAGCAACTTCGTCGCTATCAACAACAACGGAAGTCATTCCACCGCCTACAGCAGTTGCGAGTGCATCGGTGTGAGCAGGGTCTCTTGGTTGACACAATTCTGCAACAGTTCCGATGATTCCGGACAATTCACCACGGTCTCGGGCTGCGATAATTGCAGCAGCGCCGCCAGCCATGCCCTTGGCTCCACTCTTGTTTTCGAGTTCATTTTTCGCCGTGTTGAGTTTTCGTTCGGTTTCACGCAGCCGGGTTTCAATTGCTTGCGATTCTTCGAGGAGTTTTGCTTCAGAGCGTTGGTTGGTGAGTAATTGCTCTCCGAGTTTCCGACGGTCTTGGTCGGGTGCATCAGCGCCAAGTTGTTCACCTTCTAGCTGAGATTCGCCCAATGCAAGACGAGCGCTTTCTGCGGACTCTTGAGCAGTGCTCAATTGTTCACTCAACATTTCCGCTTGTGTTGCAACACGGTTGACTTCATTCTGAGCCAATCCTAAATCCTCTGTTGCTTTTTCAGTAACGAGGATTGCTTTCGAAAGAGAACGGGACAATTCGGCATTTGCAGTTCCAGAGGATTCGAGAAGAAGTTGAACCTCAGCCTCTTCTTTCTTCGCTTCAAGCAAAGCCAACTCGGCATTTTTCAAATCAGAACTTGCATTGACGAGTTCTTGTTTGAATTCATCGAGTGAAGTTTGTGCTTGTTGTAGAGATTCGACAAGCTCAACCAATTCCTCTTTATCTTCGAGGTCTTTATCTTCAGCCTCACTGATCCGGTCTTCACTGGTTGCAATTCGAATTTGAAGTTGGCTGATTGCGCCGAGTAAACCATTGGAATCGCCGCCCATTAAATCTTCAATTTGCTTTTGCAGTACTCCGATTTTATCTTCAAGTATCAGGAATGTTTTGGCACCTTCTTTGACCGCCTCTTCGAGGTGAGATGCTTCTTCATCAATTCTCACACGCTCATCGACCATGTATTTCCGTTCGGAGTTTTGGCTTGCTAATTTGGATTGAGCCGAAATGATTCGAGCAAGTTTGAGGTCAGCAACCAAATCTTGAACTTTGAGTGCGAGGTTCTTCTCTTTGGTCAAATCCTTAAGACGCGCTTTCTGTTCATCTTCAAGCAACCCAATACGTTCAATGTACCCTTCAACCATCTCTTTTTGACGGTCTGCTTTCCTAATTTCATCGTCGTATGAAGTGACGCCAGCGACGCTATCCAGCACTTTACGGCGTTCTTTAGCAGTCATCTTTGCCAACTTTGTAACGTCGCCTTGAAGGACGATATTATAGCCGTCTGGACGGGCATTTGCAGCACCAAGAAGACGGTGGAATGTTTTCTGGCTACTTTCTTCCCCGTCGAGGGAATAAGTCGTGATGGTGTTGTTGGATTTCGACAATCGAACTGAACGGGTCATTCGAACTTGGTCTTGGTCCAAAGGAAGTCGGCGACGTCCACTGGAGAGTAAAGGATTAGCAAACACGAGTGTGACCTCGCAAGAACGAGCTGGTTTGGAGTTTTTACCACCATTGAAAATCAAATCCTTCGCATTTTGTGCACGAATCACTTTGTTACTGCGTGGCCCAAGAACAAATTGAATCGCATCCCCACAATTCGATTTCCCTGAACCGTTCGGTCCAGTAATCGCGGTGAATCCACGATCTAACGGAATGGTAATTTCACCCTTGAAGGATTTAAAATTTGAAATTTCTAATGCTTGTAGATACATTCCTATCCCTCTAATCGAAGTACTTTACTTCGACCTTAACTGCAACACCCATCTCCCACAGGTCTTAAACAATGCGAGTGATTCAAGGGCAGTGCATTGGTTTTGGCAAGTGTTCCACTTAAGCCAGAGGACTTCAAAAGCGTGTTGTGAAATTTTTACTCGGAGGCTCACAGTGTGCCGGATTGTCCGCATTCATTACATCCGCCACCTTTGCAATAGGGGCATGTTGCAAGAACTTTGATACTCTTGGAGGTATCTCGTCTCATATGAAGTTGTGAATCCTTTTTGAGAAGTTGTGAACGACTAATTCGTTGTGTTGTGCCACTGCGGGATGTCAAGGACATTTTCACGGAACCAAAGGCATCTCGGAAATCACCCGCTACTTTCCTTCTCTTTTCAAGACGGTCTCGTGTTTGTTCAATTGCTTCCGCCTCCCAATATTTGGGCCCACCCATGAGGAAGGCCCCTATTGCTGCAATGAGGCATTGAAACAAAAATGGGTTGATGTAAAAGGGAATTAATTCCACAATCCCTTCAGAACTTGCTGAACGAGGAAGAAAATCAAGTCGGTCAAGAATAGCAATGCTGAACATCGCTGCACCAACTCCGAAAAGAACATGGTAGCGGCGCTCTGAACGACGTCCAGTCTTCAGAAATCCGATGCGACCATACAGCAAAACAAACAAGCCGATGCAAAGAAACAGAAGGTCAACTCCATCCCAAGTACCAACAGCACCAAGACAGGAAGAAGAATCGCCATTCGCCAATTCCTCTTCGATAAGAGGGATGCTGCAATACGGTAGGAACATGTCAGTGATATTTATTTTCATATTTCCCGCACCCTCAATGAGTTGGGGGGCGACTTTTCCAAAACCAACATTGGCGATGGAAAAACCGACAAGACAACTTCCAAAAATGATGCCGATTGCTTCCCGAAGGTTTACCATAACACGGGGTAATGGAGGGCCGGTCATAGCGGTTTCGCTTGCCGATGGGGTGAAATGTAGTTGCATGTACCCATAGACGAGAGGGAGTACTAGTGGCACGCATCGTCATCATCGGAAGCGGCATCGCTGGCTTATTTGCTGCTCTACGACTTGCTGATGCTGAGCATCAGGTGACGGTCATTACCAAACAGCGACCAATTGATTCCTCGACCAATTGGGCTCAAGGCGGAATTGCCGCAATTCTTGACAAAACAGATGGGGTCGGCCTTGAATCCCATATCACGGACACACTCACAAGTGGCGATGGATTATGCGATGAAGAAGTCGTCCGACGAGTGATTGAAGAATCCGGTGCCCGAATACATGATTTACTCAATATCGGCGTACGGTTCGAAAAGAATGAGGATGGTCAGTTTCATTTTGTCAAAGAAGGCGGTCATTCTCACCGTCGAATTCTCCATGCAAAGGATGCCACTGGTAAAGAAATTGAACGAGCACTGAATGATGCTGCAAGTTCACACATCAACATTACACTCAAACCAAATACGCTTGCAATGGATTTGATTCAACGCGAACATCAAAATCCAGAACAAGGAATTGCAGGTGTATGGTGCCTTGATCAAGAAGATAGCATGGTCTTTACAGAACCTGCAGATGTGCTCATGCTCGCCACAGGAGGAGTCGGGCAATTGTGGTCTCAAACGACAAATCCACCTGTTGCTACGGGTGATGGATTGGCTATGGCGTACCGAGCGGGGGCGGAAGTAAAGGACATGGCTTTCATCCAATTCCACCCGACTGCTCTCGCTATCAAATCCGACCGACCTTTCTTGATTACAGAAGCAATGCGAGGTGAAGGTGGAGTTATTCTCGATGATGAAGGACTTCTCAAATGGCAAGCGGAAGTCCGAGCTGCGGGCGACAAAGGTTCAGAAGTTTTACCAGGCCCCTTTTCATTCACACTGAAGCATTCCCCACTTGGTTCAATGGCGACACGGGATATCGTTGCTCGGGCAATCGATCAGCGATTGAAAGAAACGGGAGACTCTCATGTCTATCTGATTACTTCCCATCTTGACCGAGAACATCTCTTGGAACATTTCCCAAACATACAGAACCGACTTGACCGACATGGGTTGAAACTTGGACGTGACCCGTTGCCTGTATCACCCGCAGCACACTACATTGTCGGAGGATTAGCAGTTGACGAATATGGAAGACCAAACAGTAGAGAAACTGGAGGAGTTATTCCTTCATTGTATGCAATTGGTGAAGTTGCATGTACTGGAATGCACGGCGCAAATCGACTTGCTTCAAACAGTCTGCTTGAAGCGGTGGTCTATGCCGACCGTGCTGCAAATCATATCATCGAACACTCACCTAAGAGCAGTGATTCACACTTACCGGATTGGCGTGCTGATGGTCTTGAAGACTTGACTCAACACGTATCGGTATCGCATGACAGGGAATCTTTGACCAATACAATGTCGAGGGAAGTGGGAATTGTTCGCCGATTTAATCGCCTTCACCGTGCTTCTCGACGTTTACAACTTCTTGCAAAAGAAGTTGATTTCATTTGGAGAAGTGCTTTGCCTTCAAGACAAATTGTTGAATTAAGAAATTTGATTCTGGTCGGGCAATTGGTCACTGAGGATGCTGAAAACCGAAGTGAAAACCGAGGCCTACACTACAATACTGATCTCATTCAGAATGAAGAGCGTTAACCATAGCGACCAGCATTTGGTTGAGTGGTGTTGGGATTCCTGCACGTTCTCCTCGAAGAACAATGGCTTGGTTGAGAACGGATATCTCTGTTCTCCTTCCTGCTCGAATATCTTGAAGCATACTGCAGATATTGGTCGAAGTTGCTGTAATCACTTGCCGCAGTTGTTGCTCGAGTTCTGCGTCATCAGGGATTGCAACACGCTCGGTTCGAGCCACTGCAGCACCTTCAAGCAGAGTTGAAAAGGCTGCGGAAAACAAATCGGGACTCAACAAGGTTCCATTTTCAACCCCTGCCAATGCTGCAAGAGGATTGATGGCGATGTTGAGGAGAACTTTTTTCCAAAGAGTAGCCAAACCGTCCGAAGACCATGCTGGCTCTAATCCTGCAGTCGAGAGGGCTTCGAGTAGGGGCTTTGCTTCAATCTCCCCAGGGCCCCCAGTCAAAGATCCAAGAACCGTTTCGCCTTTACCTGCCCAATGAACAATACCCGGTGATGGACGCCATGCCCCATGGGTAGATGATGCTGCAAATACGCGCTGCGGACCGAGAATTTCGACACACTCCTCTGCATGACCAAGACCATTACTGAGACACAAAGCCATTCCTTCATCGTTCAATAATTTGTGAGCCAATTGGGCAAGGTAAGTCGTTTGACCCGCTTTACCTGTGAGAAGAGCGAAATCAATTGTCCCGAATACATGTGGAGGGAGGCCAACCTCTTCAAGTGAGAAAAAAACCTCTTGATTCGAAAGAAAATGAGTTGCTAAGCCCTCCAGTTGGAGGCCATGTGCTGCCATATGGGCACCGTGGCTCCCTCGACCGTGAATGAAAAGTTCGACATCTTCAACTTGTGAAAGAAGTGCCGCATACAAGGAACCAAGCGAACCTGCCCCCAAGATTGCAATACGCATTTCCAAACCTCACACATAACTCGATAAATGAATCACAAGCACTTCATCTTGATGTTCAAACCAGATTGTCGAAATTGTACTCATCGATGGAGAGAATTCAAATGAATTCCAACCCGTTGAGAGAGTATTCACCGAAGTAACCGTTGTCCATAGTTCTCCATTCCCGTGGTTGTTAATACGGATGGGCATCGAGGAGTTGCTTGAACTATAGACCGAAAAGGTTGCCCCGTCTGGTTGTAAAAGAGTGCCGTTATATGCAGCCATCCACATGTTTGACCAGATTCGGTGAGAGGTGTTGTAGCGTTGAATAATTAACTCAGGACCTTCTTCGACAGAGAAGTTAAAACGCGGTTCAACTGAAAGTTGGGGGGCACAAACATGCATGCTTGCACCGTCTGACATTTGTAGAGTGAGGGATTGATTCTCATCTGTGACAGACGGTATATTCGAAATCTTCCGAACATCAACATCCCAAATCCATTCACCTTCACTTGGAGACGGAGGTATTGACAATGAGGGGTCAAGAGGGCACAGTGCGTCGGTTGAACTCAGCAAGCCACTTGAATTCAGCAAGAATCCCCATCCAAGTGAAGGGTCGGAGGTAATGGTCCATCCATCTGAAGGTACAACGGCAACTAATGGGAAATCAGGTAAACCCCCATCAAACAGAACGTCGTTGAGTTGAACGGTATTGAGTTCAGAGGTCCGTAGTACAATCGGGTCCAAACCTCGTAAGCAGATGCGGTTTGGAGGTTCTTCAAAACTTGCTGAAAGATTGTTATGATCCTCAATCCACTGCAAACGAGATTGAAGGTTCAAGACTTGGCCAGCATTAGGGAAACTAACATTCAAGGCATCTTTTGAGTCAACATTGAGTTCCATACAGCGCTTCATTTCACCTTCATCATACACCATCTGCCAGGGAGTAGCTGGGTGAACTGCGAGGTCTGGTTCAACCGAGATTGGATAACTGTTGTATTCACCTTGTGTCAATGAAAGCAAAGAAAAATTCAAGGCAGTCGGAGCGAAGTCTAAACTCTCATCGGATGAGGGGTGACTCCATGTCATATTGAGAACAACCGTTGTGAGGGTTTGAGGTGGCAAAGTACTTCCACAACCAAAACCATTGATGTCAACTCTATCTTCGCCATCACATTCCCAAACCAGGGACCAATCAGTCAAAGCTGAATCATATCGATCGTAATCTACCGTCCAATTTCGGTTGATTGAAGAAGGGTTTACCACGGTCACTGAAATTAAAGCGCTCCAATTCCCATCAATCTCTTTGGCTGTATGTTCCATGTCGAGGTCATATACAACAGAAGCATTCCAATCCTCATCAATCTCAAAGGGTACTTGGCTGGGTAAGGCGAATAAAATCGCAACGAGCATCACAATTCCAATGTTCTTCATGCTTTGAAGATCAAGCCCTTTCGGCTCGTTAAGAATGAGAGGTAAACTTCTATTTGTTCCCATGAACAATAACAAAGGTAGAATCAGAGTCAGAACAAAAATCCAGATTGTAAATCCATTAAACGCCTTAAACATCCAAGCAAATGCCAAGATAAGAAGGAAGATGAAAATCTGATTGCTACTGCTGCGTGCTTCGGTTGGTCCTGCTCGAGCCATCATGATTCGACCGCCAGGGAAGGTAGGAATCGGAAGCAAAGAAATCCAACCGAAGAACGTCAACAAGGCTCCTGCTTTGACGAATGGATGCGACCATGTGAGGCGAGTAAGGTACCCATCACCCATTTGCCATGTACCAAGAACTTCGACAATGAAAGGACCCTGCACCATATTCTGAGCACTTGTCACAGCAACGTATTCGGGAGTGAGCCAAAGACCGATACCCCACAAAAGTATTCCAACCGAGACAAGGGTTGCGGGTACAGAAACTGCAACCCAGCCCAGAACTTTGCGGTCATCCCAAAGTCGAGCATCCATCCTGGGCAATGTTGGAATGAGAAAAAGACCAAAAGGCCATACAAGAGAAGATTGAGATAACAAGCCGAGACTCCAAAGAGAAATCGTTGGTTCGGGAATTGGTGTGATATGACCTACACGGTGATTGAAGCGCAGTGCTATTCGTTTCTGAATGTGTGAAGCAATAAAGAGGCTACCGAGCACTGGAAGAGTGTATCCTAACACCGCATCCAAGAAGGATGAATTATGGAACCATCCACCTGAAGGGCGTGAGCCTTCCATCCAATATGCTCCTGCGAGAGTGAGGGTGAGTGCAGAGAATGCCCAGAGCAAGAAAGTCAGATTGAATGAAGGGAATTGACGTTCAGGGATTGGAAATAATTGAACGACCCAGTCATCACCATGTGAGAGTTTCGCTGCCCATCCAAGTTTTTTCAAGTAGGCGTTCGCATCATCGAGGCAATCATCGATTTCTTTGTCATTTTTAGGAGAAACAATCCATGTGGGTAAAACTCCACCCGACATGTTTGAAGCAACATGAAAATAACGACGAAGAACTGTCGAGAGTAAGTCGTGCTGCTTCCATTCTAAACGATGGCTAGGCATCGATTCAAGGGAGGATTCTACATCCACTGAATCATCCAAATCAACCGCCATGTTATCTCCTCAAACCTTTGTAGTTATGCTTCCCCTTTGAAGGAATCCCTCAAGTTGTTCAAACCAGTCGAACAACTCACTTGTTCTTGAAGCGCTTGAGACGGAAAGTTTCCTCACGTTCCATCTCTTCAAGTCGAAGTTGAATAAAGACACGAGCATCTTCAAGTTCTGGAATTACTTTGAACTCTAAAGCATTGACACGTCGCTTGGTTGCTTCAATTTCTTCAAGCAATCGCTTGAGGGTCGCTTCCATTTCAGAGGCTTTGACGATCTTTTCAATCAACGTTCCAAAGGAATCTCCTGCCTCGTCAATATAGGTTGATGAGCCAATGTATCCAACACCACGTTCTTCGAAAGTAGACTTCAAATTCGTACCACTGACGCTTGGAACGACGACACCCATGATGTTTCGACGTTCAACTTCAACTTCAGGGTGGCCAGTGCTTGCGATAGCTGCTGCACGAACTGCCAAACCACCTTCAATAGCATTGGCCAAGTCAATACGTTGCTTTGCCAAACGATAGGTCGCAGTCAAGTCACGCTTTGCTTCAATCATATCAGAAAGGAGAGAACGGAATTCATAGAATAAACCGTCACGCTTCATCTTCAACAGTTTGTAACCGTTTTTGGTTTGCTTAATACGAGCCTTGAGTTTAATCAACTCGCTGCGGGTTGGTTTGATGTCGAGTGCCATGTTCTTTCACCTCCTTTTCTATTCAAATTAAATGTTTCAAGAACGGTTGTCTGGATGGTACTTGTCAATCCACTTCTGGTCAAGACGTACTAGGTATTTCGTGTCAATAGATGACAAGAGAGTCCAGCAAAGGTCAAGGGTTTCTTCGATTGAACGGTTTTCGTCTCGGGTTTGGCGAAGGAACTTGTCTTCGAAAACACCGGAGAAAGTGAGCAGTTGCTTGTCACGGTCGTTCAATGCATCTTCACCGACAATAGCGACGAGTCCACGAAGTTCACGTCCTTGAGCGTAACCAGCATACATCTGGTCAGATACAGACTTGTGGTCTTCACGGGTGGTCTCAGCACCGATACATGAACCCATCAAACGTGAGAGTGATGGAAGAACGTTGATCGGCGGATAGATACCTTGTTGGTGTAATTCACGTGAAATAACGATTTGTCCTTCAGTAATATATCCAGACAAGTCAGGAATTGGGTGCGTAATATCGTCACCAGGCATTGTGAGAATTGGGAATTGGGTAATTGAACCCTTCTTGCCCTTCACAATTCCAGCACGTTCGTAGAGCATTGCCAAATCTGTGTACATGTAACCAGGGTAACCACGTCGTCCAGGAACTTCTTCACGAGCAGCACCAATTTGACGTAGAGCATCACAGTAGTTGGTCATGTCCGTGTAAATCACCAGAACGTGCTTGTCTTTCTCAAACGCCAGGTATTCAGCAGCGGTCAAAGCAAGACGTGGTGTAATGATTCGCTCGACTGCAGGGTCGTCGGCAAGGTTGACGAACAAAACAGCGTTTTCAAGCGCACCTGTGCGCTCCAAATCGGAACGGAAGAAGTTGTACTCTTCAGCAGTGATACCCATTGCACAGAACACAACGATGAAATCTTCATCGGAGCCCTTGAGCTTGGCTTGACGAGCAATTTGCAGTGCGATGTCATTGTGTGGAAGACCAGATGCCGAGAAAATTGGCAACTTCTGTCCACGGACAAGCGTTGTACAACAGTCGATTGCAGAGATTCCAGTTTGAATGAAATCGTGTGGGCTTTGTCGGCTGTAAGGATTGATAGCAGCACCGATGATGTCTGCTTTCTCTTCAGCAACAATCTCTGGGCCACCGTCACGAGGACGACCTGCACCATCGAGAATTCGACCGATAAGGTCAGTACTCACTGGAAGTTTGAAGACATCACCCATGAAAGTGACACCAGCTTCTCGGTCAATCTTTGCAGTTCCTTCGAACACTTGGACAATCACGAGATCATCGGAAGTATCGAGAACTTGTCCGTTCTTGATGGTTCCATTGGACAGTCGTAGGGTAACGATTTCTCCAAAAGCAACAGGTTCAGTTTTATTCAAAAAGACCAGAGGCCCTTTCACGTCAGTAATGGTTCGGTATTCTTTTCCAGTCATGATATTCCTCTCCTCAGTTTTCCTCCACCGTATCGGCGATTTCGCTGGTCATGTTCTTGACCATGCTTTCGATGTTGTCGATGTATCCCTTTTCGAAACGACCACGCATGAGGTCAGATCGTGCTGGAACGTTTACTACGTCGTCAAGTAGAGCACCGCCAGCCATAGCCGACTTTGCGGATTCTTGGAACGTTAGAATTGCTTTTGCCATTTGATATTGCAAGTGAATGTCACAATATGCGTCAACTTCGTGGAAACCATTCTGTTGCAAGAAGTATTCACGAATCATTCGAGCGACTTCAAGCGTCAATTGTTGGTCGGTTGGTAATGCATCGGAACCGACCAATTGGACGATTTCTTGCAATTCAGCTTCAACCTGTAAAAGACCACTGATTTGTGTTCGAACTTCTGGGAAGTCCTGTGCGATGTTATCGCGGAACCATTGGTCGAGACTTTGTGGATACAAAGAATAAGAGTTCAACCAGTTAATTGCAGGGAAGTGACGTTGTCGTGCAAGACCTGCGTCCAATCCCCAGAAAACCTTGACAATACGAAGAGTTCCTTGAGAAACTGGTTCGGAAATGTCTCCACCAGGTGGAGATACAGCACCGATAACAGTGACTGAGCCATCGTCGCCGTTGAGTGTTTCAACACGACCAGCCCGTTCGTAGAATTCTGCGATACGAGAAGACAAGTAAGCAGGATATCCTTCTTCACCAGGCATTTCTTCAAGACGAGAGGAAATTTCACGCATTGCTTCAGCCCAACGAGAGGTTGAGTCAGCCATCAAAGCGACGTCGTATCCCATGTCTCGGAAGTATTCTGCAATCGTAATTCCAGTGTACACAGATGCTTCACGAGCAGCCACAGGCATATTGGATGTATTTGCAATCATGACGGTTCGATTCATCAATGGCTTACCGGTGTTTGGATCAATCAAGTGAGGGAATTCTTCCAACACTTCAGTCATCTCGTTTCCACGCTCACCGCATCCGATGTAAACAACGAGTTGTGCATCGGAATACTTTGCGAGAGATTGTTGTGTAACGGTCTTACCGGAACCGAATGGACCAGGGATTCCAGCTGCGCCACCTTTTGCAAGAGGGAAGAGGAAATCGAGAATACGCATACCGGTGATAAGAGGAGTTTCTGGAGCGTACTTCTGTTGGTAAGGTCGGGGTGTTCGGACTGGCCACTTCTGCATCATCTGCATTTCGGTGCCATCTTCAAGCACACAAACAGTTTGTGTAACATTGAATTCTCCGGATTCAATCGACTTCACGACACCGCTTACGGTTGGAAGTACCATGACCTTGTGAACAATAGTTTCAGTTTCTTGGACGTGACCAATAACTTGGCCACCGACCACTGAATCGCCAACAGCGACTTGAGGTTCGAAGTTCCAAGTCTTCTCCATGTCGAATGCGTCTGCATCAACACCCCGAGTAATGAAAACACCCATCTTTTCTTCCAAAGTAGGAAGAGGACGTTGGATACCGTCATAAATCTGGGTTAAGAGACCAGGACCCAAAGAAACAGAAAGCGTTTCTTGAGTGTTCAATACAGGTTCACCCGGACGCATACCAGAGGTATCCTCGTACACTTGGATGACAGCCTTATCGCCGTGCAGTTCAATTACTTCGCCCATTAAACCTTCATCGCCAACACGAACCACGTCATACATTGCAGCGTTCATGCCAGTTGCAGTTACAACAGGACCGGATATTCGATAAATTACTCCTTCATTTCTCATTTATATTTCCTCCATTTTTTT
>TARA_B110001450_G_scaffold47489_1_pt1 | contig 14915 bp, 15 predicted proteins | sample TARA_B110001450 | Tara Oceans TARA_B110001450 (sample SAMEA4396538) | marine metagenome | biome: Polar Biome; feature: [SRF] surface water layer (ENVO:00010504); material: water (ENVO:00002006), including particulate matter (ENVO:01000060) such as... | depth 5 m | reverse complement strand
AAATAACCTATACCTCCTGCAATTAATCCAGACATATCATTATTACCTGATGATCTACTTCTTCCACCACGACCCCTCATTTTATTATTATTACTATAAAAATATATAAGTATCAAATAAAAATATCAATTATATATAATTTAAAAATATCAATAATTATTATATAAAAAATGATTACATTTAATTTATATAATACAACTTACAATGTCAATCATTTCCTCTGATCGTATTAATACCATTTATCAATATATTGAATCTGGTAATTATATTATTGAATTTAATCTTGAATTTGGTAAAGGTGTTGATTCTACTATTATTAACGATGATAGCCGTATGAATTATGATATTAAAGATAAATTTGCTATTGATGAAGTTGTATTTGATGATGGTGCTAAAAATTATCGTATTATCGGAACCGAAGCTCCTATTGTATCTAAGATTAGTAATTTGCGTATTCGTAATAAGAATGAAATTTCTAATTACAAATATGAATATGGTATTGGTTTTGCAATGGATAAAGATCGTCCTGAATATTCTTATGATATTGATTCAGAACCTAATAATATTGAACGTGATGGTAAGATGTGGCATATCCGTGGAAATAACAATAATATTGTAAAACTTGATCAAAATGCAGGTGCAAGGTATCAAATGTATCTTAAAAAAGCTAAAAAAGTTGGTGAAGAACTAACAGAAAAAGAAGAACTATATGGTGTTGAAGAAACAACAGATTATACTGGACAATTCTATATTACTATTATGGTATGTGAGAGTAAAACATATATTGAACAACCGGCTACTACTCGTGGTGCAACACGTGGTCTAACACGTGGTTTTGGTGGTGCAACACGTGGTGGTAGTTATGATACTGGACGTATTGGTTATGGGAGTGTAGCATCTACTTCTTCAACAGTAAGTTCAATGCAATACGTGGATAGTCCTAAACTTATTATTCCATTTCGTTTTAAAGTATTTGATGATAGTGAAATTACGGATATTATGGGTTCAAAAGATCTAGCATCTGCTAGGAGTGCTGAAGAACTACAAAAAATGTATCAACCTAAAGTGTTTTAATTACAATTTTTTAAAATAGTATTTTGAAATTGTGTTTGTTGAAAACGCAATGCATTATCAACATAAATAGATAAATCTTTATAATCATTATTTTTATTATTTTTAGATATATATTGTAATATACAATTAACAATGTCTTCTTTTAATAACTTTTTATTTACGTTTTTATTATTAAGTTCCGCATATTTTTTAACTAATTCAATTGCTTTATCAATATTATTATTTTCTAAATATTCACTTATATAGAGATTAATAGCATCCATTATAATATAATAAATATTAAAATATTTTTATATGGCAATAAAAACGATTACAATTTCAAATGAATATTTTCATGGTTTTTCAAGAACTATAAATACAGCTAATTTTTCATCATTCAAAGGATTAAGTTATTATATGAAAACACAATTAATTGCACATTTAGAATTAGGTAATTTAGAAAATCTAATAAAGAAAGCCGAAGAACTTGATTTACATTCTCATGACTTTAAATTTTATGCTGAATTAGTAGATAGTAGTATTGATAATATTTTTTTATGCCATCACTAAATAAAATGAGTGAAGATAATATCATTTATATTGTAAGACTTATTTGTTTAATATTTTTATTAGTAATTTTATTTTATCAACAAGCTATAAATCATAAAATTAAAGAACCTATTATTCAAATTATAATAGCACTCATTGTTATTTTTGTATTTATATTTATTGATCCATTATCTGGTTTTTTCATTGCGTGTTCAGTATTCATTATTTATTACAAATTTTATTCTAAAGTAGATATTAATGTTGTAAAAAATAAAGAATCAGATAAAAAAAATAATATCCCTTATGGAAGCTACATTACACAAGATCATTTAGATATGGCACAAGATAATAATGTTGTTGGACCACCAACTTCAGAATTTGAATTAAGTAAAATGGAAATATTTAATAATCCTAACCCTGAAAAATTAATACCCGGTTATGAAAAACCATTTAACACTTATTAATAATATCGTTGTTGTGAATGTTCTGGTATATTCGTATTATATAGAAAAAACGATTTTATAGTAAATAATATTGTTAATACTAAAGTTACTACAACCGCAGTTATATCCAATCCTAAGTTTATATTATATTCAGATACACTATAATCTGATTTATTTAAAAATGTATATATTAAACTAATCGTTGCATATGTTAAAAATAATACACCAATATATGCTATAAATGCTTCATATGATTTATAATATGTAAATATACCTATTATACCTACAATAACTGCAGAAATACAAACAACTATAATAATAATTATATCATCTATTTCGTGTTTTTCACTAAAAATCATACTTTTGTATTATATATAATATTAAATATAAAAGTAAATATTTAATATACCCTCTATATTCTTCAATATATGAAATTTTTATATTATCAATTATTTCTTGAAATTGTGTTGAATATACTGCTATAATTGCAATTATCATAATAAATGTTAAAATTGTTATTTTTTTATCATAGAAAGAACTCAAAAAACTTTCATTTTCATTTTGAATTGGATAATTATATTGAGGTGGATTTGGTTTCACTTGTTCCCTAATAATTGGTGCAGGTATTAAACTTGGTACAGTTGTATTTGCATTTTCTGCCATATTACCCAATATCTCTTGAACTATTGGATCTTGAATATCTTCATTCGGTTTTACATTATTTGTAATTGGAATACTACTAACTGGAGTTGTCATTTGATTACTCATTTTATAACGTTAATTTATTATTTTTTAGGTTTATTTAACACACTAAAAGGTTCGTATATTGGTAATTCAGAACCATTACATTTTTCAGGTATTGCTTTATTCTTATAACATATACCATTTAATTTATATGTTTTACCATTTTCTTTATGTATATTTGGAGATACATATCTTACACAATTTTTACATACGGGTTTCAATATCATTGCTAATCCTAAACCTAATACAATACTTATAATTATATTTCCTTCCCTTGTATATAATAATTTATTAATTATCTCTTTCATAATTTCTTTATTATTATTAAATATTATTATGAATAATACTTTAATCATTTTAGCAATCAGTATTTTTATATTCTTTGTTGTCATATTTAGCATTATATATATAGCAATCAGTTCCTCTAAATCATCTAAATCATCCAATTCCTCTAATACATCCAATTCCTCTAATACATACAATTCCTCTAATACATCCAATACATCCAATAATAGAGAATTAGAAGAAGCACTTAAAGAATCTACATCAATTTACGATGATTATTCTTCAAGTCCAAATTATAATTTAATAAATATAGAATATCAAATAATTGGAACGTTATCTTCTGAAAATGCTGAACCGGAAACTATTATTTTGCCATTATATGGCAAAAGTGTTAAATCTTATCGCTGGAAATATTTTACAATGGTTAATAACCTCAAAATAGATATTAAAAAAGAAAGAAATGATGAATTAGAATCGTGTATGAAAGAATGCGATATTCTTGAAAATGGTGAAACAATTACAGTTCCTGCTTATACAAATACTAAGTTTATTGTTCAACTTTATGATTATAAACCTCCTTTTTAAGTTCATCTATTTCTTTATATAAATCCTTAAAACACTCTACAAATAAACCTGCCAAATTATTATACAACACACGCATCTTACCATCATGCTTCTTAACAATTACTTCGGGTATTACTTTTTCTATTTCTTGTGCTATTAATCCACAATATCTACGTTCATCATTTGTATCATTACGATCAAATGTATAACCATTCAATTGTTCTACTTTATATCTTGCATCTTCTATTTTCTCTAAGTTATACTTATATGCAATATCAGAATCTGTTGATACATCGTGAGTTGCATATACTGAACCACCTATTGTTAATACATTGCTATTTATTTTTTCAAGTGGTATATCATCTGGATATCCTATAATCAATTTACGTATATGTGTTAAATATTCTTCTGTATTTTCTTTTGTTGTTGGATGTATATTACAAAAATCAACATAATTATTTAAAATATTACTATTATCCGGATTTCCTATATAAATATTATTTTTTATGAATACTTCACTACCTAATGTTGACCATTCTGTTTTTATAACTTTATCCGTATGATCTACTATCGGTTTTAAATAATACGCTTCTTCTACATTTATATTACAAGAATTATCTGGTAACTCTATACGATATGAATTATCTAATGTTAAATTACTATTTAACCCTATATCCATATAATTCTTTATTCCATTTTCATTATTAAACGCACATAAACGCATCATAGGATTTACAATTAAACCATTTATATTTGAAATATTACGATCATTATGATTTATAATATTACTTAAATGTTCTTTTGGTATATTTATACTCGCTAATCCTGTTAAATTATTATTTTCAAATTTATTTTCAGTTAATATTAAAAATTCATTATAATTACCATTATTATTAATATCATAAAAATTATTTATAACAGATTGACTATAATAGAGATTACTATTCATTAAATGTAATGAATGATATACAGAAGGTGTATTCTTTGATAAATTATATTCTTTATAATCATCAACTGAAGGTAATTCTGAATCTATATTAAATAATCCAAATTTTAACATATGATTTTCAACCAAATTTGAATTATCTACATTCTCATTAATATGACATACCGCATATGATTTTCTTTTATCCATTGTATCATTAAAATATTTAATACTTGGTTGATCATCATTTATTATTAGTTTTGTCCTAATTTTATCATCCGTATTAAAATAGTCATTCCATTTTATACTATTATTTATTGATAATAAATTTGTTATATTGAAATTAATATTATCACCATCATACAATATATTTTTATTATTTTTATTATATTCAATATGAAATTTTAAATCTTTTATTATAAATGGACGTGCTGTATTTTCAGCTTCTTTTAAAGCAATACGATATCTTGAATATTTTTTATTACTTGTTATTTTTTTATTTTTATATTGATTTAATGTTTTTTCTTCTGTAAATAATATATTTTGTATTAATTCCCATCCATTATCATATCCAATTACATCAAAGTTTAGTAAATAATTTTTATGTGTATATTTATATTTATATAAATCCTCATCCTCATTATTTAAATCTGATATTTCATTTATTTCTTCTATATTATCAATAATATATTGATAATAATTTTTTAATAAATTATCATAATCTTCAAACTCTATATCATAAAAAGATATTTCTTTTAATAATACTTTTTCAGGAACTTCATATTCATAATAATCTAAATAATTACTTGAAAAATTATTATTACTATAATATAATTTTATTTCTCTATCATCATCATCTTCTATTATTTGTGGATCAGCTTGTAAAATAACCTTTGAATCACCTAAAGTTAAATTATAAATATTACCAAATCTTGAACTTATATATAAATTTAGTTCTGTTATTAAATCTAAAAATTGTATTTTTAAATTACAATCTATATTAGAACCTGATGAACCATAATTTAAAGTATAAGTACTATTAATATAATCATTTGGTATATTTATATCATTACCAGTTGTAGATTTTTTTATAAAATTAAATGGATGGCGTATATAATATGGTTTATCATTATTACTATATGTTAATGTAAAAGCATCCAAATCTGTATCAAAACTTATTGTTGAACCATTTATATCTTTCATATTTGGCTCATATGATAACATATCTATCACTTCATCTTGTATTATCTTTCCATTTGAATGTTTAAATTTATCTATATTATTATCCCATTTTAATATATTTGAATTTATTGTAATATCACCATTGACATTCAAATTACTTAAAATATTTAAATTCTCTGTTATCTCCAAATTATCTACTTTATTCTCTTTATATATTATACCATTTGAATGTTTCATCAATTTATCAGTATCATCTAAATCATCCAAATTTAATAAATATTTTATATTTACACTGGAATCATATTCTATCTTTAAAGTTTTATTATCATCTTTTAAATATACATAGGGAATGTATTTTTTATCTAAATTTGATCTTAAATTTGATGTTATATCTTCTATTCTTGAATTATTAAACATTTCAGTAAGATTACCAGGATCCATTCCAATCTGATCACTTTTTAAATATGTATCTACTATTGCTATTCCGATCGTTTTATCATTGCTAATTACTTCATTTACTGTCTCTAATACACTATCAGTTGATACCACATTCGTATATATAACATTATTAAGTATTAATCTATCCAATGATAATGTATTTACATTTTGAATACTATTATTAGACATATCAATATCATATTCATTTATTAATATTTCATTTGTTGTAAATAATTCTATCCCTTTAAATGCTACATTTAAATTAAAATTACTACTATCTTTATTATTTTCATCTATCTCCTTAACATACCCCCTTTCTCTTGCGTCTGATCCTATTAAATCATTAATTTCATTTAATAAATCAACTTTTTGTATTAATACTGATTGTATTTGTATTAATACTGCATCAGATACATATGAATTATTTTCAATAATATAGTCACGATCAAAATCACTTTTAGTTTCAAATTTTTGTTTATTAATAAAATATGCATTTTTATCAAAAACTTGATAAAAAATAACTTCGTGTGGAAAAACTAAAGCTGTATCAATATACTCAAAGAATCTATATTTTATAATATTATGTTTTTTATCAAATTTTAAATATATAAATATACCCGATAATGATTCTTCTAATTGTAATTCACTATCATAAAATTTATAATTCTTCAATATATCATCATTTATTACTAAATTACAAGAACTATATTTATGATAATCTTGATCATCATCCATAAATCCATCATAATTATTAAAAAAAAATTTTGATGATTTTACTACTATTTCAAATTTTTCTGAAATATTTTGATTTAAATTACCAAAATATTTCTCTGTTGGATTATTAGCATCAAGACCATATTTACCTTGAATTATTACATTAGAACTATTTAAAATACTTTTATGAATATAATTATTTTCATCAATTTTAGTTATATCTTGTAATCCCAATGTATTATAATTTGTTATTATTTCATTTGAATTTACATAATTTATTGTAAAATTATGATCATTATTATGTATATCTATTTTGATATTACTCTCATTATTTTGTAATTTTAATAGATAATCATTCTCTATATTTGATCCAAATATACTATAATTCTCCATATCTTTATTTAATTATTTAACTCTTTTTTAAGTTCATTATAACTACCAATATATATTTTATTTTTAAAAATAAACGGATATTTCTTCGCTTCTTCTGGTTTTATTTCATTTAATTCATCTTCACTTAATGTTTCTATCTTTATAACAGTATAATCTATAAAATTATCATCTAATAATTCATTTACCATATCACAAAAAACACAGTTTTTTTTACTAATTATTACATAATCATTTATAGCATTTTTTATTTTATCCATTTTTTATCTCTTTGCGTAATTCTTTTATACCTTCTATCAATAAACTTATCATATTTCCATATTGTATTCCCATTAAATCACCATCTACTACTACTTCTGGTATTACTTTCTTTACATCTTGGGCTATTAAACCTATTTCATTTGATTTTGATAATTTATTATAATATGATACACCATCCAATTTATCTATTTTATCTAACGCATTTTCTATTTTATTTATATTCTCTTTTATTCTACGATCTGATCCAGATGTCATACCCGCACTACATATCAATCTTTGATGCATCGTTACATCATCTTGATTCATTGACATTATTATATTCTCATGTTCCGTAAAAATTAAATTTGAATTATAATCTATATTCTTTATATCTTTCAATCTTCCTGAATTAAATATATAATCATAATTTGTTGTTATATTCTTTACAATTGAATTATCTATCTCACCTGATAATATTATACCATCATTGTCAGCATCTGATAAATCATCTACATCAAATATTGAATATGTTACAGTATTATTATTTGGATTTATACATAATATTTGTTGATCTTTATATAAAATATCAAAATTACTATTCGTTTTACCTATTTTATAATTATAATCATCTTGTTTTGTTGTTAATTTAATATATCCAGATTCTTTACTACTTTGTAATGTTATTATATCTACATTTTCTATATTATCTTTATTTCCAAATATTACATTCGCATTCGAATTAATATCGAAAAATTCATTTGTATTTATTAAAATACTATAATCACTATCCGTATTAATATACAAATTATTATTCTTTATATTTATCGTATTAAATTCTTCATTACAAAATATTTCTGCTTCAGTATCATATATTGAACCTGATACCCTTATCGTATTCACAATTAATTCATTTATCTTTAATTTACCCGTATTTGTTAAATTTAATATTTCATCTAATTTAGAATTATCATCATTTTGATATAAAATATTAAAATTTGATTCTTTACTTGTTACATAATAACTATATAAATCTTCATTATTTTTTAATTTTATATGATTCTGTTCATCTATTATATCTATAGATACATTACATTCATTATTAATATTATGATATTTCAATGTAATATTATCTAAATTATAAGTTTCTTCTTCTCCTTCAATAATTATTATATTACTTAAATTATCTATTATATTTGAACTTAATTCCAATAATCTATATTCATCTTTTATAAAATTAATAGTATAATCATTCGTATTATCTTCAGTTATATTTAGATAACTTGCAATACCAGATATAATACTTGTTTTTATAGTATAATCTAATTCTAATTTTATATCAGTTGTAAAATTATAATTACAATTATTAGGATGATAAATATTAAAATTTATATTTGATATCTCATAATTACTTAATAATGTTGCTGAATCATCATTACCATTTAAATATATAGCATAATTACTATTATCAATATTTGATATCAATAAATTATTTATATTACTATATATTGTATTAATTTCAACTTTTACATCTGTATTAGTATCATTTGAACCTTCATATGAAAATGTATTTAATCTTATATTTGATAATTGTGAATTTGCTGATTCTAATAATGTATTTAATTCTATATTATTTACATTAATTTTTAATATAAAATTTGATTCAGATTCATAATTATTAATATAAACATCATAAAATTTTGAATAATCTGTTATACTATTTCCTTCAAAATTACAATTATATAATGTTTTTATTATTGTTATATTTGATTCATATTCTATATTACTTGTATAACGATCATCATTCAAATTATTTAAATTATATTCAATTTCTGAAATATTAGAACTTATTTCTAAATTACAAATACGATTTGCTTCAATTTCAATATTTTTAGTATCAATAGAATCTTTATTATTATTATTAATTACAATACCTACATTATTTATATTATTTATATCCAATGATGCACTTATATTTTCACTATCTTCATTATTAATACCAATACCACTGTCATTCAATAATAATATATTTTTATCTTTTTTTTGTATTTTAAAAATTTCATTTCCTATAATATTCCATTTTGATCTTTCATTTTCTAATTTAATTTTAACATCAGTATTATCTGTTTTTTCTAAAACTAATAAAGTATCATTTGTATTATCTATAATATGAAAAAATGTATCTGATCTATCTTGATTATCATTAGAACTTAATTTACTATATACTCTTGTATCTTTTTCTCTTATTATCTTAAATGGTGTAATTTTATTATTTTTATGTTTTAAATCAATACTAAACACACATTTATCATCATAATATTTATATATTAAATCTGTATAATTTTTATTTTCCCAATAATCAGTATCCGTATTATTTAAAGTTGCTATTCGAATACTTGATTTAACAAATTTATTTGCAAGATCTTTAGAATTTAAGTTATAAGTTGCTTTAACTGCTAATAAGGGCGGTTGAATATCACCTGTATTAACTCTTGTTATAATATTCAATTTTGCATCAAAATTACTAGTATTTTCAGTAAAAAGTTTATTATGATGTGCCAATAGATATTCATCAAAAAACGATGATTTTTCAGAAGTATTATAATATGTTCCTATAAACATTGATGATTTATCCGCTACTCTGTTTACTATTCGTGATGATGTTCGTAAATCTATATCACCTGGTTGAACAATTGTATTATCTATATCTAACAATGGATCTATTAATGTAGATAAAGTAATATTATTTGAAGAAAACTCTATACCATTTAATTTATAAGTTCCTGTTACATCAATATCCCCTTCTATTTTTACATTGTTTTTTAATATAATATTATCTTTACTTTCTGAATTACCAATTTCAACACTATTTATACCTTCTGATGTATAATTTGTTTTTAATATTGGATAAGATACTTCATAATTATTACGATAACCTATTTCAAAATCATTATTATTATGTTTATTATGTATATACCAACCAGTATAATGAGGTGTTTCATATTCTGTAAATTCTATACCTGTATAACGATCACCACTTTCACCACCAGACCATCTATTTGATTTTAATAACCTAAGCACCGTATTATTCTCTTTTATATTTAAACTATTTTGCAATAACATTGCAGTATTATTAATACTCTTATTTCCCAATCTTTCACCAATAAATATACAACCTACATCCGATTCTAAATATTCATTATTATTTTTTATTTTTTTATCAAAATTAAATAATTCATTACCACTTTTAAATATTTTATTTATATGTAAATCCTTTTTCATTTCAACTTTTGTATCTATTAATAATGGTTTTTTCGTTTTTAATAATCTTATATCATCCTCATATTCTAAAAAATTTGCTATTAATTGCGGTTTATTTAATTCTTTTACATAATATTTATTCACTATTATATCACCATTTACATCTAATGATTTTGTAGGATTTCTTGTATTAATACCTACCTTATTCGTATTTGCTTTTAAAAATAAATTTGGACCATTTACACCTGCATTTAATTCTATATTATGTTCCTTTATATTATTTGTTTTTATTGTAAAAGTTTCTTTACTTGATTGATTATGACCTATTGTTACATCATATTCTCCCTCTTCAATTATGTTTTTTATGTATATTTCTGCATTACTATTATTATTCTCTATTGATAACATTGAACCATTAGTATCATTTGTTCCAATTGCTAACTTTCCATATGGAACTGAAATATCAGTATTATTTTGAGCTACTGTAATTGCATCATTTATATGATAAGTTAATATTTGTTTATCCGTTTCTATATTACTTGTATCATAGTTTGTTATAAAATTAAGTAATTGACGATTAATTATTGTCTCTTTATTTTTTCCTTTATAATCAAAACGATTTAAAATAACATCTAAATTACTAGTTAATTTATAATGACCATTTTCAGAATTAATATGTTCTGATATTGTAGTTGCACAAGTTTCAAAAGATAATAAATTACTTTTAGGTATATTTGTTATTATATTATTCAAATTTGAATTTAATTTAATTTTAAAATTATCAAAGTTTATAATATAATTTTCAATTATACTTAATGATCCTTCGCTTATTAATGTATTACTATAATTTGATAATATATCATTACTATTTAATATAGTAATGTCCAACTTAAAATTAAAATTACTTTCAATATCATATGTATATTGATATTCTTTTATTCCATTTTCATATATTCCATTTATTATTTCCTCTTTTGTATATTTAGAACTATTAACAATATTTGATATATGTAATCTATAATTACTATTTATTTCGAATTCATTATTACTAATATTAGGATAAATTGATTCTAAATAATAATCTGTATAATAATCTTCAATATATAAATTACTAAAACCTGATATATTAATATTACTTAATATATTACTTGTTATATTACAATTTTCATCAATAAAACTATAATCATTCAAGATATTTGAAAGAACATTATAATCTATTTCAAGATCATTATGATTACTAATATAATATTGTAATATATTACTTAAACTATAATAACCTTCATTATACAAAAGATCATATATATTTGAAGTTATTTCCTCAGTATTACTAGAAATTGCAGTTAATATAAAATGATTAGATAAATCACTAAATATATTAATATTATACTCTGTAATAATATTACAATTTAAATCAATATTTGAACCATAAACTTTAAATTCATTATAAAGACCTTTATTTATATTACTGATTGTATAATATTCAATATCTATATTATATAATGCATTACAAGTATCATTAATTAATTGATCTTTAATATTATCATTAATTCCAATTATATTATTTATTAATCCTATATTACATAAATTATAATTTATATTACTATATATATCATCATTGTTATAAAAATAGCTAGATAATAAATTATTCTTTATAGTATCTTCTTTATAAGAAATTTGTTTTACTGTTATATTTTGTATATTTAATTGATCATTGTCTTTATAAAAATGATCAGATACCTTAATATTTGTTGCATTTATTGTGTTTGTTTTAATATTATCAATATTTGCAGAATCACTACTAAGATCTAATGTTGTAATATTTGATACATCAATATTACAATTAACTTTAAGATTTGAATTAAATCCAAAATAACCATCAAATATTCCCGGTATTATATTCGATGTTGCGAAATTTTGAGTTGCTTTTTTAAAATATATATCATCTAAATGACTTGGTTTGTCTAAATTATGATCATATACAAATAATTCTTTTATATATCCATAACCTTCTACATTTAATTTTGTAGTTTCATCATTATCTTCATAAGTTAATGTTTTTCCATTTGAACTATTTATATTAACACAACTATCTGTATCTATTTTTAATGTAGGTATTGTAGAATAATTAGGCAAATTAATATGATCTTCATATAATTTATCAATATTACAATTTTGTTTAGAAATATAAAATTCTAATGATTTTCCAGGATTTGTTATTATTGTCGCTGGTGAAGTATAATCATCTCCTAATATACCAATTAATAATTTGGATTGATTATTTTCGTTATCATCTCTATTATTACCGATAGATAATTGTGTATTATATGAAGAATATTCAGCACTACGATTAATTTGTAATGGATGTAAATTACAACGCGCGTGTTGAGTATCAGAATTTGCTAAAATATTAATATTATTATGTGTATAATAATTTCGGTATGTTTGATATAATGGATCAACATATGGTTCAAATGGTCCTATATTTGAATTTATTGCATTCAATAAATTTGCTATATTACTATCTGATATATCTTCATCTAATATGTTAATCGTCTTTGCTGTTAAAGTTCCTTCGAAATACGCATTTTGTGCATATAATGAATAATTATTCGCAATATGTTGTTGTGCTTCTTCTCTTGTTGAATTTAAAAATAATCCATTATCTAAAAGAATCATACTAAATCTTGAACCAGATTGATTAACTAATAATCTCTCACCTTGTTTTTGATCTAATATATCATCCGTATTAATTGCTAAATAATCAAATTTAATTGAAGTATATTCAATATTATTTACATCTTGAAAAATAATACTAGACATTTCTTATCTTTAAGAAATATGTAAAAATAATCTTTTAATTACTTTTTAATGTTAATATATTTATTACTTTTTAGAAAGAGTTGCTTTCTTTGTTGTTGCTTTCTTTGCTGTTGCTTTCTTTACGTTTTCTTTCTTTACTGGTGCTTTTTTTCCTGGTGCTTTCTTTGAAGATTTACCACCTGCAAAACTAGAACCTGTATAATTTAATGCACATTGACTTGTAGCAACATTTGCTTTATATGGATTAAGATCCATTTTAGCTCCGGCATCTATAATAGCATTCATTTTTATTTTTAAGGTAACATATTTTTATTTAATCTATAATTTGCTGGAACAACTTCATAACTATTTAATAAAATTGGTTTTTTACTATATTTTTTTAATTTCATTATATCATTGTAATAATTAACTTTAAAATGATATATTAAATCATCTAATCTTTTAATATTCTTTGATTTTAATTTTTCAATATGTAATGAATAACATAGTTCTAATATTCCTGTATAAATATCATGTAGATAATCAAAATATTTATCACTCTTTATTTTACTTTTTTTCTTAAACTCTTTTATATAATTTTTTAAAATTATATAACGTTCTTTATCTATTTTATTAATAAATAAGATCTTATCATAATCAGATGGATTTTTATACCTAAAATATAAAAATATTATTACAATTACTATTAATATTAAAATTATCATAATACACTTACTATATATATTATAAATGATATTAAGATTATTAATATACCAAGTTGTATTCTATATTCTGGTTTTAAAATAATATTAATTATTTTTTTAAATAATTTCTCATCAGGCTTACCATCTTCAATAACATCGCCTATTTCATCTACTAAGTTTATTACATATTTCATAAATTTTAAATATTCTCTTTCCATTTATTATATTATCTCCATTAAATCTACAGTAGTAATCATATGTCTTCTACAACAATACCTATTTAATCCAAGATCATCTAAAATTTCTTTATTATCTTTAGATTCATCTTTTGATTTCTTTATATATTCTTCATATTTATCACCTACAACTTTATTACACGAAAAACAACGAATTGGAATTAACATTTTTACTATTGTATTATAAAATAATCATTTTTTATATTTATATAATTAAATAATGAGTAATCAGCAGACAATTCGGCAATTATTAAGTTTAGATAATAGAATTAAACAACTTGAAACACTTTTTCAATCTACTAATCCTAATGTATCCTTATCTTCTCTTACACCTACTGCAAATTCCAATGATCTTAAAGTCCTTAAAGATGAAATTGAAAAACTTAAGAAA
>TARA_B110001450_G_scaffold189282_2_pt1 | contig 14921 bp, 13 predicted proteins | sample TARA_B110001450 | Tara Oceans TARA_B110001450 (sample SAMEA4396538) | marine metagenome | biome: Polar Biome; feature: [SRF] surface water layer (ENVO:00010504); material: water (ENVO:00002006), including particulate matter (ENVO:01000060) such as... | depth 5 m | reverse complement strand
AAAAAAAAAATAATAATGTTACTGGTTTAATAGTTCATACAAGTTCATTATCAGATTTAATTAAAGAAAGTTATTGTTATAAAGAACATATAATATCAGAATTATATATACCATATCCATATAATGGAAAAAATACAAAGAATAAATTAATAAAATATAAAAAAATAAGTCTGATTTTTATGATTAATTTTAATTGTATAATTTTATATTTATTATATATATTACATATATATGTTAATAAATTATAAATTTTTCAATATAAATTTGCAAATGCTATTTGTGATACATAAATAATAAGATAAATAAATATTTTGGTATTAATTAAATTTTCATTTATTTTAAATTAAATACAGATTATTTATTAATAAATCTATTTAATAACTTTATTGATATTGTAAATATTATAAGTATATAAATATAGATAAACAAACATATAATTCTATTCATAACATTATGATTTATTCCATAATAATCTCTTAATAGATAATATTGATTTCTAATATAAATATTGTTAATGTAATTAATAATATTTATAACTGTAGTATCAAAAATATCTACAATATAAAAATATATTATATGAATCCAATTTATAAAAGCATTATTAAATAGCATTATTTAGAAATAATAAATAACAAATGTATCATTTTTTTAAAATTATATTAAAAGATATATAATAATTAATATATATAGAGTATGTTTGATTTATTAATAAAATTATTTGAAGGAAATATTTATAAACCTGTTCCAATAATTAATGAGAAGGAAAAAGAGAGAATAACTGATATTAATAATTGTATATATATATTGAAAAAAATAAGATTAAGTTAAAATAATTTTATTCATTGTGAATATATAAATCCATGATCTCCTTGATCTAAATCATCCGGATCATTATCATCATTATTATCTGTATTCATTTTAAATTCATTTTCGCCATTATAAATAGGTATATCCGGATTAACATCTTGATTATCATTAAATATATTATCATCTAAATTTTCAACTCTAATACCTATTTTAGTAAGTTCATTAAAAACTTTTCTTTGTTCTTCAGTTTGTTTATCAAAAACATCTAATTTTCTATTTTTAAATTCTTCTCTCATTTTATTTAAAAAATCTTGATTTTCTTTAAAACTTGGAATTTTTGAATAATTTAATAAATTCATAATTTTTTTATGTATAGTTTTAATTTTTTCTATATATTTATTATTATCATCCGAATCAATATATAATTTCATTTTATCACCTATAATATGATCTGGATTATAAGGACAACATATAGCTTTAACACATATATATGCTTTAGCTCTTTGAATATCTGTTAAATCTTCATTATCAGTAATATTATTAAGATTGTTAAATTCAGATATTAAATATTTTATATATTTTATTGAATCATCTAAAATATTATAATCATTTTCATAATTAGGGTCATTATAATCTAATGAATAAAATGATTTAGATAATATATATAAAGAATTATAAATAACTTGTTTAAAATTAATATTATTAATATTATTTATAAAATATGTAGTTATAGTACTTTTTTTATTATTAATAGTATTAGTAAAATATTCTAAATATTTTTTAATAATTTTAATATATTCACTACTTCCATTTTTATAAATATTAATATAATTATTTTCTGTAAATAATCTATTTCGTTTATCATCATTAAAACTATTTAACCATATATCATAATTATAGTTTTCGGATGAATAAAAAATTTCATAATTTAATTTAGTGTATTTATAATAATCTTCTATATTATCATCTATATTTTCATCTAATTCTTTTTCTTTAAAAGGAATAAAAGAGTACTCTCTTGGTTTATTATTTTCTCTATTTTTTGCAAAATATATTTTTGCTGCTAATAAATCGTTACGTTTACCTATTAAATCACTATCTGGAGAAAAGTCTTTATTTATTTGTTGTAAACAACAACCTAGTAAATATTTATGTATTCTGTTATAATTAATACCAGGCATATATATTAATGCATTAACATAATTTGCCAACATTTTATCTTTTAAGGAAACTGTTTTAGTTCTTTTAAATTCATTTAAATTATCAACTAAATCAACTTGATATTTTTTACCTTTATTTCTATTAATTAAATTACTTTTAAGATCAATGCTTTTTTTTTCTAATTCTGTTAATATATCATTATATTCTGTATCTATTATTTTAGTTATTATATCAATTATATTTTTATCTATATTATAAATATTTATTTCTTCATCTTCTTGAAATATACTATTACTTATATCACATAAATAAATAGTTACACCCACTTTTTTATTTTTTACTAATGGATATCCTATATCAGACCATAAATGTATATAATTCAAATTATAATTATGTACGTGTGTTCCATCTATAATAGAACTTTGAATTTCTAAAATCCATGTAGCAAGAGCATGATTTATTAAATTTTTAATAATATTAATATATAGTTCATTAAATTCAATTAAGGATTCTAATATTTTATCAATATTACTATCAATATATTGATTTATTTGTAATTTAATTTGTAATTTTATATTTTTAATTGAATTAGAATCAGTTGTAAATATTTTAGTATTTATATTACATATATTATTAATAATTTTATCAGATATAGTGTTATCATATTCATAAATTTTATTTTTTAATATAAAAAATTTTGTTGGTAAATTATTGAATTTTTTATATAAATTATTACATAATATATTATAATCAATTTCTAATTTAGATTTATTTTGTATTTTATGAATTATTGGTAATATAATTTTAAGATATTCTTTAAATCCTTCTGCGTGTCTAAAATTTGGTGATTGAATATATTTATCAAATATATTAATATTGTAATTAAAATAATTTAAATCTAAATTATCAATTTCATTCATATCATCTAAATCGTCTTTATTATCATAATCTATAAATTCATCTATATCATTCTTATTATTATTAATATTATATCTGCTATTATCATTACCAACTTTAATTTCATATAATTCATTTGAAAAATCTAAAAATTTTAATGGTGGTTGATACAAATTGTAACTGAAATTGCGCATTAATTCATATTTTTTCTTTTCTACAAAATATAATTCTTCTATTTTTTCAAGATCATTTCTATTAAAATCTTTTATTGTTTTAATTAAATTATCTATTTTTTGATAATTCATAATATTACGAATGTTTTCTATAATTGCTTTTTCATCGACATCATTATTATAGATAGCATGTGTTATATCATTAATATTATTATATAATATTTCTGGATTTTCAATTGAATTTCTTTCTTCTTCTAATTTATCTATAATAATATCATTTTCTTCTTTATCTTTATCACTGAATTTTAATAATTTAAATATATTAATATTTTTTTCATAAAATAAGGTTTTATTATTAACTATGTTAAGTAATTTAATTCTAAATGATTTTAAATTAATTTTTTCTTCTTTAATGTTTGAAAAAATATCAGAAATAAATTTATTTAATATTTCAAGATCATTTAAATTCATTTTATCTAAATTATAATCAAATTTTTCTAATAAAATTTCAAGTGAACTATAATCTAATTCTTCTAAACTTTTAAATTCTTCTATATCCAATTCTTTTAATATATCTTCAATCTTAGGTTTTACTTTATTTAATTCATTTTCTATATTATTATTTTCTATAATTTCTGTGTTTTTTTTTTCTAAATCTATATTTTTATTTAAGTATGATAATACCTTATCAGATAAATAATCTTTTTTACTACATTTTGGTAAACTATAATAAATTTGATTAACTGGAATATTTGTATTATCATCTTTCAATAAAATATAATCATTTACTTCGTTATCTATTTTAATTTTAGTTCTATTAACAGGTTTAAAACGAACTAATCTAGATCGTTCATCGTATATAACAGTAAAAAAAAGTTTATTCTTTTCTTTTTTTGCTAAATCTAAATCTTTGAATTTATTAATTCTTTTAAAACTATCTATAAATTCGCGTAATCCTTGTTCCGGATCATCTTTATCATCATCTTCTTTAAATTTTTTTTTTTATTGAATCACTTATCAAAACATAATTATTTGTATTGATTTTTTCTTCATCTACTATACTATAAAATAGATCTACGAAATTATTTGTTTTATTTGCATTATCGAAAATTTCATATAATTCATTATATATTTCTTTTTTTGTAAATGCAACAAATGTAGGATTATCTTTAATTATTTCATCAAATGTTAAAATTTCATAATATTCTATTTCTGGCAATTCTTCATCTATATATATTTTATCATATATAACATCTTCTTCGTCGTCTTCATTTTCTTCTAAAGTAGGTATTTGTTTTGTAATATCATTATTATTTTGTATATCCATATTTATTATTTTAATTCAATCTTAATAAATTAAATGAAAAAAATAATTACATATTTAATCTTTCTTTAAAAATATGTTCCATTCTGTTTTAATTGTTTCCAATTGATTTATTAATGCCAAACAATTATATTCCATAAAATCATCAAAAATCTTTTCATTTTTTTGTTCTGGTAATGTTATTCTAACATTTAATATATTTTTTAAAGGATGCGGACAAATATATCCACAATATGTACATTCAACATTATCTAATATTTTCTCATTTTTTCTTACGAATTTATTATGTATAAATGCTTGGATAACATTTCCCAATGTATCATCTTCATCATTAATAGTATATTCATAAGTATAATCTAAATCATTATATTTTTTAATAGTATGTTCGTTTGTTTTAATTTTAGTTATAAGATTATTTAATTTATCTATTAAAATTTCTATTGCTTTATTTATTAAATATTTTGGTGTAATATATTTATTAATTAGTTCTAATTCAAATTTAATTGCATTTGGATCACCATATTCATCAACATAATATGCTCTTTCTTTATCTAATATACTTGTTTCTTTTGTAATTTTTGATTTATCTGTAATAAATGAAAATGATGCAAGCGAAACAGGATTAAATGATGCATTATATTTTCCATTTTTTTTGACAACATTTGCAGTAAAATGTAAATATTCACCCGGTCTTAATCTAGTAATTAAAATATTATCATTAGATATCATATTTGGATAAAATATTTCAAATAATTCTTTTTTATCTATTTCATTATCATTACGTTTTCCAATAATATTCTTTGTTGTAACATTAATATTATTAACTGTATTATTTTCAACATTTAATTCTAATACAATTGAATTATCTTCATATGTATCTATTTCTGATTCCTTTAAACATACTGGAATCAATCCTATTCTATGAGTCAAATATTCATTATGCAATGGTCCATTACTTTTAATAATATTTATTGTTGTATCATTTTCTCCTATCATTCCTGGAATACTAATTTCTGATAAAATAATTCTTCTAATAGAATTAGTAATAGATAAATCAATATCATATATTTCAAATGAATGTTTATTTGTAGGATCTTTGGGGTCAAATAAATATTTCTTAAACATATCTAAATTAATATATTATAAATATTTATATCATTTTTTATTTATATATTTTAAAAAATGATATTTACTAATATGCTATATGTTATATATATTAATATGAAAACAAAAATTGAAACTGTTTTAAATGATTTTATTAATAAAGTTGATATAAATCTAGCCTATAAATTAATTGAATTAAAAAAAATTTTATATTTTTCTTATGATAAAAATAATGTTACTACTAAAAAACTAGTGCATGAAAAACCCTTATTAAATTAAAAAAAATGATATAAACTTTTAAGAATATAATAAAAAATGCTTACTTATATTCTTAAAAATTTTGCTAATCTATTCTATAGCAATGATATTAAATATAATGTTAATGAAAATGATTATTTAATATATTCTTATACTGACAATAATGGCGTTTCATTAAAAACAACAAATAATATTTTTTTAGATTTATTTGTAAATATAGGTAGAGATTATTCATATGATGAATTATCTAAAAATATGGATGAATGTATGAAAATTAATCCATATAAAACTATTGCAATTATATTTAATTGCAGAGATAGAAAAAATGGAAAAAAAGAAAAAAAAATTAGTAATGATGCTATGAGATGGATTAAAAATAATTCTTGGACTAAAACTTATGAAGGTAATATTTATAATTATATTAATAAATATGGTTGTTGGAAAGATATTTTAACTAAAAATAATGTAGATTTATATGATTTTGAAATTAAATTAATTGCAGAACAATTAATTAAAGATAAAAAAAATTTAGAACTTAATGAACCAATTTCTCTTTGTGCTAAATGGGCACCAAGTGAAAATAAGAAATATGATAAAAGAAATAATATTTCTGAAAAAATAGGTTTATATATATTTAACATTTTAGATAATAGTAAAGAACTTTCTGATGAAATTAATAAAAAATATAAATTTCAAAATAAATATAAAGAATTTTATAGAAAAATGTATTTAACGCCATTAAGAAATAAAATTAATATTATTGAAAAATTAATGTGCAATAATGAATGGAATAAAATAGAATATGCAAAAGTTCCAGCAGTTGCTTCTAAAAAATTTAAAAATGCATTTATGAAACATGATGAAGAAAGATATGAAGAATATTTAAATAATGTGATGTCTGGTAATTCAAAAATTAATGTAACTGGTATTTTACCACATGAACTCGTAAATTATTATTTAACAAATGAAAATGCTGAAATTGATAATACTATTGAATCTCAATGGAAAACAATATTACAAGATATGAAATCAACTGAATTATTCCATAATTTAATTTCTGTTGTTGATGTTTCCGGATCAATGTTTAATGCAAATAACGGTAGTATACCTGCTCAAGTAGCAATTGCTCTAGGATTACTTATTTCAAATTGTACGATAGGTTCTTTTAAAAATAAGGTAATCACTTTTAATGAAACTCCAGAATTTCATGAAATAAATGGCGAAACATTAAAAGAACAAGTGGAATGTATTAAAAATGCAAATTGGGGATATAATACTAATTTTGAATCAGTTGCTAATCTTATTATTAATTATGGAAAAGAAAATATTTTATCTGATTCTGATATGCCAAAAAAACTAGTTGTATTATCTGATATGCAATTTGATGAAGCAATACAAAATTATGACGAAGGAATTGTAAAACATAATACTAAATTAGAATTATTATACCATACTTTTAGTCAAAATTTTATAAATAATAACTATAAAGTACCTAAACTAATTTATTGGAATTTAAATTCAGATAATACTCAATCATTTCCAGTAGATTCAAAGCTAGAAAATACTGCTATTATTTCGGGATTTTCAGAACAACTATTAAAAATATTTATGGAATATGATGATTTTAATCCTGAAATTGTATTAGATAAAATATTACAAAAATATATTAATGAAGTTTATGTTGATAAAGAAGAATTAATTATATTTTCTGATTATAAATCAAACTAGATCAATAAGAATACTGTTATTATTTTTTTTATATATTAAGAAATTGATATTAGATTAATATATAAAAAAAATGATATTTATTATTAATATAGAACTTAATAATGTCTGCGGATTTATTTACACCTATTAAATTCACAACTAATATTTATATTAAACCATCAGATATAACAAAAGATTATAATGACTTATTTATTAAAAAAGTAAAAAATGATTTAGAAGGTATATGTACTATACATGGATATATTAAAAAAGATAGTATTAAAATTATTAAGAGATCTATAGGAACTATTGTTCGTCAACATTTTAATGGTAATATGTTATATAAATTAAATTGTTCCGCGGATATTTGTAATCCTGTAATTGGTTCTATAACTAAATGTAAAATTAAAAATAAAAACACAATGGGTTTATTAGCACAAGGTTTTTATAATGATGTTGCTGTATTGGAAATAATAATTCCAAAAATTTCTGCTGGAATAAAATCAGAAATAAATTTAGATACAGTAAATATTGGCGATGAAATACTTGTTGAAGTATGTGGTAAAAAATTTGTTTTATATGATAAATATATATCTATAATTGGTAAAGTCATCAAAGCAAAAAAAGAATTTATTAAAAATAAATTATTAGAAGAGGATGAGGATGATGATGATGATGACAACAATGAAGTAATTGATGGTTTTGATGAAGTTATTGATACAAAAAAACTTGAAGAAGAATTAGATATTATTGATGATGATGAAGACGAAGACGAAGAAGACGATGAAGAAGACGACGACGATAAGAAATCAGAAGAAGGCGATGAAGATTTAATAGATGATTTAGATGAAGAAGAAATAGAAGAAATAGAAGAAATTTTTTCAGATGAAGATAAATAATTTATTTAAGGTAATAAATCTATAAATAGATATAGTGTTTTTTAAAATGCCTTTAAAAAAAAAAAATAAGAAAAAAGAAACAAACAATGATATTATAGAAAATGAAAAAGAAAATAATAATACAGAAGCTAGATTCTTTTTATGTAATGATATTCAATCTAATATTTTAAATTTATCTCAAAATGAATTATATGAAATTTTTAAAATATTATATAAAAATAATAGTACATATACTAAAAATAATAACGGTATTTTTGTAAATTTAAATTGGTTAGATTATGATATATTAAAACAGATATATAATTATATTCATTTTTGTATTAAATCACACAAAGAAATAACAAAATATGAAATAATGAAAAATATGTATAATGAAAATTTAAATAAAAAGAAATATAAAAATGATTCTGAAGAAAATTTTGAAAATGGTATTTATCAAGAAAAAAATTCAGATAATCAAATTATTAATACTAAAATAGTAAAGGTTTCATCAAGTATGAAATTTTATTTATTTAAAAAAAAATTTTTAAAAAAATATCCAATTGTAAGTAATGTATGTAATTTACTTGTTTCTGAAAATTATTTAATAAAAAATGATTTATAGATAAAAAAATATATAATTAATAATGACAGAAACAAATTATTTTGATTTAATTGAATATATCGCCAAAATAAAATCTAATAATAATAAATCAATTTGGAAATTAAATAATAATGATTTATACAATAAATTTACTCAATATGTTGAATTTAATGATGAATTAGTAGAAGAAGAATCAAAAAACCAAGAAAATAAAATAGAAAATGAAAAAAAAAGTGGAATAGATAAAGAAAAAAATGATGAAAAAATACAAAAAAATAAAGAAATAGAAAATCAAATACCAGAAAAAATTCATGAAAAAATACATAAAAACAAAGAAATAGATACTGAAAATAAAAATATTAATAATTCATCTAAAAATAAAAAAAAGTTAATAGAATCAATCGAATCAACCAAGTTAGAAATTAAAAATAAAATAAAAGTACTACCATTAGAACTATTGTGTAATGAATTAAATTTAATGATATCTGAAAATACAAATAATTATATTAAAACAAAAATAACAAATAATTTAGAAGATAAAAAATATATTAAAGTTTTTGGAGTAAAAAAAACTGCAGAAATTGTTTCAGGTATAGTAAATAATAAATGGAATATTTCATTAGTATTATTTATATCATTTTTATTAGATAAAAAATTTATATATTTAAAAAAAGAAATTTTATACAATAAAGAATTACAATCATATGATACTATAACTATTTAATATTTTTAAGCATTAATGCTAATATAGTACCAATCGCATTATATAATATATATTCTGGTCTATCATACCACCAATTATTAGAATTTATATATAATTTTTTTATTTTTCACATATTTATCTAGTTTTGAATGATAATAATTGTTTAATATATTTTTAGTATATATTTTATTAAGTATATATCTTCTAATATGTTCTATTAATTCCCTTTGAAATATAAAACATATAATATATAACAATACTAATTATAATCATTCCAAATATAAATAGTATTTTTATATAATCATTAAAAACTTTTTTCATATATTTGGTTTATATATTGGATATATTATTAATCTATTAACTTTTAGCATATTTTTAGCCATAATTTTACATTTTTGTATCTTTGTATTTTTTTTACCCACAAAATCTATACTATATTCTTTTATAATAATATCTAGGGCGGGTTTTAATAATGTTTCACATACTATACCTGTTTTTTTACCATGACTGGTACCACTTGAAATAATTTTAAAATTATTAATACTTTTATATTTATTTGTTTTTGGTACAATAATACCATAGCTAATATCATTATTTATTTCAGATAATTCATTTCTGTTTGAAATTATACTAATAAATTCTTTGTCGATATTAGATAATGATTTAAATCTTTTTGTTTCAAAATTATACAAATTAATATCTGAATTAATATCAAAAATATTAAAATAACCTATATATTCAATATTAGAATCATTATTATATATTTTTAATTCATTTTTATGTATTAATGCTCCTTGAGAAAAGAAACATTTAGCAATATATTTCTCTTCCTTTTTTAATAAATTATAATCTGTTTTTATTATATAATTCACAAAACTATCATATAATATTGAATCAAAAGATAAATAAATAGAAATGGTATTATATAAATTATTATCAATATTATCTGTTATATCTATTGTTAAATCTTCTGGTAGCAAATTTTTAATTTCTTTTTTATCTATTTCTGAATCTTTATTTTTATCATAGACTATTCTCAGTTTAGTTGGATTTTTATCAAGTATATCTATAATATGTATACCATTATTATGCAATACTAATATATAATTTTGAATTAATATATTAGGATATATTGAGTCTTTTATAGCTTCATAAATAATATTATTATCTAATTCAGATAATTCTTTTATTTCTTCAATTTTTAAAAATCTTTCTCCATTATGTAACTTATTTAATACTAAATTTTTAATTATTTTTTTTATATTAAAAATAAAATGTTTATATGTTTCTTTTCTAAAACCACTTTTATTTATATTTTTACTATTAATTTTACACTTCGGTTCATAATATTCACTATCACCATAATTATATTTTATAATTTTATTTTGCGATGATATTAAATCTATATCAAAATTAAAAATATTTTTTGGAAAATAATTTATATTTTTCATTAAATAACAATCAAATGCATTATCTCTAATTATTTCTTCTATTTTATTACTTTGATCTAATTTTTTTGAAGAAATTCTATATGCATGAATATCTGCTGTTTCATTATTATAATCATTAAAACTAGCATGTGTATAAATAGTCATATTTCTTTCTTCTAATGGTAAACTATTATGTCTACAATTACGTATACCTCTTCCAATAATTTGTTTTGTTTTATTAAAATGATACCATGGTTCTACTATATGCATTTCTCTTGCATTATAAAAACTTAATCCCTCACTTGCAACAGGTGTCATCAATATTACTTTTAGTAATTCACCATTTATATTTTTTTTATTATTAATTATTGGTAATAATTTATCTATTGAAGAACTACCCATTATATTATTATTTTCAGAATGCGATGTCATTATACAATATTTCGGCGCTGATCCAAAACCATATTTCGGTGCATCTGAAATAATTTTAGGTTTATCAAGAATATTTTTTTCACCCTCTCTCATAAAACCCATATGTTCTAACATTAGTGCCAATGGTAATATACCTCCTTCAACAAAACGCGAATAAATGATTATAACTCCTTTGGCTTTTTTAATAAAATTATAAATTGTTAAAAATTTTCCAGAATATTTACCTAAATTTTCTTCATCTGGATATAATCCATTTAAATATTTTGATCTATATGTTACCTTTAATGATCCAGATGTGTCTAATCTATTAAAAAAATTTGAAAAACCATTTGATCCTGTTTTATTATCATATACAATATTCATTGGTTGTAAATTTGCTAATACATTATTTTCATTTAATTCTTTTTTAGTATCTAATAATTTTTTTTGATTATCGCTTAATTTGGATATAGTAATACCTTCTTCTAAACGATATATCCATTTATTATATGTTTCTGGTATCGGATTTCCACTTGGATCATTTGGTATTATTTTATCTAATGTATTAAAACCATTGTCATTTGCTGTTAATTTAATAGCGAATGTAAATGGATTTTTACCACGTAAATATGATATATAATTATTTGATAATTTTTTTATAATTAATTCCATATCTTCTTTAATATTATTATTCTTATCAAATAAATCAGAAAATGGTGGTTTTATTTGTTTTAATATATCATCTCTTTTATCATTTAATAAAAATAGATATAATATATCTAATATATCTGTTGGTTCATTATACATAGGTGTTGCAGATAATAATATTAATTTATTGTTATTGCCTTTTTCTAATGCTTTTGTTATTGCAAGATATATTCGTTTATCTTCATTCTTTGAACTATTTCTAATATTGTGTGCCTCATCTATTATTATTACTTTATCTTCAATATTTTCATCTGAGTTTTCTATCATTTTAGCAAATTCATCATATGTAAATAATCTATAGCGTGTATTTATGAATTTTTTTATTTTTAATGAAGCTTTATCTTTATTTGTATCTTTCAATAATTGTGTCATTTTAATATATGTGTCTCCAGTACATTGATTTGAAAGTATTTTATAATCATCAAAATTTGCTAAACTAAAAATCTGTTCTTTAAAACTACTTCTTAAAGCACTCGGCATTATTACCCATATTTTTGGATCATCGTATTGCGAATGTGATAATAATAAATTTTCAGATAATGTTATTGCCGAACATGTTTTACCAACACCCACACCATGATATAATAAACAACTATTATATGGTGATCTATTAGAAATATAATGACTAATTAAATGCTGATAATAAGTTTTTTCAAATTCTCCACACATTTTTATAGTATTATTGTTAAATTCATTTTTATCTATTTTATTAAATTTTTTTACTTTATGAACTCTATATTCATACAAATTATTTAATTTATTTACAAAATTTTCATCTTCTATATCAGGATAATATAAATCAGTATCATATATATTAGTTTTTTCAATAATTTTGGGACTACTTTTATATTTTAATGATTCTTTTATTTTCTTAATTTTTTCTTTAATATTATTTATTTTTTTCTCTAATTCTTCTGTTTCTTCATCGGTTAATATATTATTTGCTTTATTATCTTCATATTCTTTAATTTTGTCTATTAATTTTCTAATATCTTCTTCTTTAAATTCTTCTTTACTTTTTTCTTTATCTTCTTTACTTTTTTCTTTACTTTTTTCTTTACTTTTTTCTTTACTTTTTTCTTTTTTTTCTTTACTTTTTTCTTTTTCTTCTTTACTTTTTTCTTTTTCTTCTTTACTTTTTTCTTTAAATTCTGTTTTTATTTCTTCTTTTTTATCATCATATAATTTACATTGTTCTTTTATTAAATTATATAATTTACCATTTTTAATTAATGTATAATTTGTTCTAGGATTTTTATCTTTATTACTATACCATTTTAAACATTCGTCTTTATTTAATGGAATTTCTAATATAGATTTAGGTAGTTCTTTTTTTTCTATATTTTTTTCTTTCTTTTCATTAACAAGAACCTTTAATTCTATATTTTTTTCTACTTCATCTTTATACGGATTGCATTGTTTTTTTAACTCTTTTATAACAATACTAGTTTTTTTTAATTCACGTCCTGTTCTTGGATTTTTATTATTGTTTTCAATCCATTTTAAACATTCTTCTTTTGTAAATGATTTATATCTATCACTCATACTCTATATTTTGTAATTATTTTATATTAATTAATATTTTCAATATTTTTTATTAATTTATCTGTTAATTTAAATATTTCTATTCTTTCTATATTTTTTTTCTTAATTTTATTTAAAACTTCTTTAAATGTATTCCATTCCAATGATCTTATCTCTCTAACCTGTTCTATACAATTTGAATCTATTATTAATTTAACTTTTTTATTAGTTTTGGCAATATAATATAAATGTTTATATAAAATATTATTACTTCCATAAAATATTTCTTCAAAATTATTTAATTCATTTTTAATATCAATATCAGTTTTTAATATTCTTGTTTCTTCACAAAATTCCCTAATAGCACAATCTATATTACTTTCTTTTAATTTTCTACGTCCTTTTGGAAACCCCCATTCTTGTTCATTATTAATATTTACTAATTCTTTTAAAATATTATTTAATACATTATTTTGAAATAAATTATTATATTTTTTTTTTGATTCTATATATTCCGATGTATGTTTTATATTCATATTTGTTTGACACCAAGCATAATTCCATATTGTATCAAAATCATTATTTGATAATAATTTTTTTTCATTTATTGTCATCTGAGCAATTAACTGAGTTATATATGAAATATTTGAATTATCATATTTACCTCTTACAAATTCCATAAAAGCCAAACTATCTTTTCGTTGAACCATTAAATATTTAATTTCTGAATTTTCAATCTTATAACAAATAATTCCAAAACTCATAACTGGATGTATGCAATCTTTGTATAAATGACCATTTATACCACAATTTCTACAAGTCTGGGGTCTTACGTAATTTGATTTATTAATATCGTTATTTTTTTTCATTAATTATTAATATATATTGTATTTTTCTTAAATCTTAAAAAAATAATTTTATACTTTAAATTATATAATTAATAAGTTATATAATTATAGTTAATATCTACTTTGTCTTGCTAATTTTCTATTTTGAAAATATTCTCTTTTATTTCTAAAACCTTCTAAAAGATCATGTGATTTTTTTGAAGAACAATTTGAAAAACCTTCTAAATGATCATGTGATTTTTTTGAAGAACAATTTGAAAAACTTTCTACATTATTTTCACCAAAATCTGCTAGAGGATCTACAAATTCATCCCCATTTACTTCTGTATCCATAAATACATTATCTGTTATTTCAAAATTATTTTCTTGTAATTCATCTTCATC
>TARA_B110001450_G_scaffold95105_1_pt1 | contig 14941 bp, 6 predicted proteins | sample TARA_B110001450 | Tara Oceans TARA_B110001450 (sample SAMEA4396538) | marine metagenome | biome: Polar Biome; feature: [SRF] surface water layer (ENVO:00010504); material: water (ENVO:00002006), including particulate matter (ENVO:01000060) such as... | depth 5 m | reverse complement strand
GATCTCAGATACCCGTCGGCGCCGGGCCCCACCCTCCTTTCCCGTCGGCGCCGGAGGGTCATGAGATTACAAAAGCAAGCAAGGTTTCCGAGGTGCCGCATCGGGGAGGAAGATTCTCCTCTTAGCCCTGGTCCCACACAACCTCTCATTGGGTCGGCCGCCTACGGAGGCAGTCGGCCGCCTACGCATCGCACCCACCCGGCGCCGACGGCCCTTGCGCGCAGGTACCACCCACAGCCATGGCCGACGACACGCCCAGCCGCAGCCTCCGCGCCAAGAAGGAGGTCACGTACAACGAGGAGATCGACGACGAGGAGGAGGCCATCGTCCAGGCCGAGAAGAAGGCCTACGGCAAGTCGTGCGGACCCATGCTCAAGCCACCCTCGGACGACGACGACGACAGCGCCAGTGATAAGAGCGACAACGACGAGGAGGATGAGGATGACTACGAGTACGACGACGAGTCCGACTACGAGGAGGACGAGCACGGCAACCCGGTCAAGGTGTCGCGCAAGAAGAAGAAGACGGATGCTGAGATCGCGGCGGAGAAGCAGGTGGCCCTGCACCTGGGCCTTGCGTACCCCAAGGAGTTCTACCGTGTGCGCTCGGACATCGGGTACATGTACCGCGCAGTCTGCCGCAACGGCCGCATGCAGGGCATTCGCGCTGCGTACGATGCGCTGATCTTTGAGAACCAGTGCACGGACGCGGAGGCGCAGGCGTGCATCAGCTTTGCCTCCACGATCTCACGCACGGTCGAGGTGCCTCGCCAGGACGTCGCCAACGCGTTCGCGCCGTACTCCAGCTTCAACGGAGGCTACTACACCAAGACGAGCGGTGACGTCGGCCTCCTGTTTGGCATCGCGTTGATGGCGCAGATGGTACACGTGCTGCCCACGTACCGCCAGCAGGGCTCGGCGCAGCAGCAGGGCTTTGCGTCGCTGCTCGCCAACGCGGGCATGCACGGCGACGTGCTGCAGATGCTGGCTCAGCAGTACACCACCGACACTCCCCTCGACAGCGCGGAGGCGGAGGCCAAGAAGCTCGCCAAGCAGCTCAACGAGCTGGAGGGCCCCCACCGCCTGCAGGCGCTCTACGCCAACCTCGCGGACTTCGCCAAGCGCGCGAAGACGCTGCAGCCGCCTGGCTACTCGCCTCCCGTCAACACGTACGACCGCTCCAAGTTCGACAACACGCGACCCAAGGGGGCGCAGGACATCGCGCACAAAAACGGGGCGGCGATGGTCTCGCTGACCATCCTGCACCGCACCGACAAGTCGGGCCCCGACGGGCTCCCAGTGGACGCCGATGTCCACACGACTAAGCTCGGAGAGATCTACGGCGCTGAGGGCATGCCGAGCAAGGCCGACTACAAGCCGTTTGCTGGGCTTCGCGACAGCCACGAGCTCGACGGCAACCCCGGAGGCTACGTCGAGACGCACCGCGCGCATGTCAACCTTCCCGCCAGGGTGACCCCCAAGAAGATCGTCCGCGCCTTGCGCAAGATGCTGTTCAACCAGCCACCAGAGGAGGGGGGGGAGGACGACGAGGAGGGGCAGGACATTGCTCCTATGCTCAAGGAGTTTCTCGACAAGGCGTGCCCCGACGATCACGCGGGAACAGCATACCGCCCGTCGTTCGAGTGGGGTGTCGACCACAACAACGCCTACCTCGGCGTCCGCTACAACGGTCTCGACCTGTCCGTCGGCAAGGACAAGCCACGCTGCCGCTCGGTCAGCAAGCAGTGCTACCTGCACAAGGCCCAGATGAGCATCTACAAGGACGAGCCACAGCGCTGGCTGTGGCTTGAGGGCTTCCCACACGACTACGAGGTGGCCAACCTGCTGTGCCCGCCATGGAAGGGCTACAACGTCGGCACCATCGACTTCTACCTGCTGCTGTCCGACAAGCCCCCGCAGGACGTTCTCGACGTCAAGGAGGCGCTCGACACGCCGCTCAAGATTGCGGCGAGTGCGGCTGCGCGCGAGGCCCGTGACAAGGCCGACGACGAGTGGCGGGTTGCGGCCATGCCCGGTAAGAACCCCAACGGACACAAGAAGCGCCGTCTGAACCAGGAGCAGTGCACAGAGCTCGACAACCTCCGCAAGTCCATCTTCAAGAAAACGTACGACGAGTACATGGACAAGCCCGAGGTTGCGAACTCGCGCACTGCTCTGAAAATCGACTACCCGCTGGAGCTCGGCGTCTGGCCGGCAGACCACCCTGACATGGCTCACCACGTCAGCGGCGGGATCAAGCGCCGCGCGGAGGAGTCTCGCTCGCGTGAGATCAAGCGCGCCAAGGTCTTCAAGCGCGCCGAGGCGAACCACGCCTCCGTGGTCGCCGCCGAGCCCGGTGGCAAGGACGCCGCAGCCGCGGCCGCGTCGTTCGCGGCCGAGGCTGGCAAGGAGGAGACCGAGTAGGCGGGCGACGGGACGGACGACGAGAAAGACTCCCGCCAGAAGCTATGGGCGCTGGCAGCGCGTTCGCTAAAGAGTGGCAGTCCTCGCAAGGATGAGACACGTGACAGGAGCAGACTTGATACATGAAACACAAGAAGAACAGACACGGTACAGCACACAAGGACCCACTTAGTGTACAGAAGAGTCGCGAACACGGTCGTGCGACCAAAAAAGGGATTAAAAAGGCCAAGAAGATCAGGCATGTCGTACTGAAAGCTGCCTCTCAGTCTAGGGGCATGAGCAAAGCCGATGTGGCGTCTGGTCTGTTTGCGGCGGGGGAAGAGGGAGACCCGGAGTCTCCGTCCGTGTCGGCGGCGAAGCGGGAGGCGAGGGAGCGGGAGAAGAAGAAGCCGAAGAAGGGCACGATCGCCTCAGCCTTTGCCCGGTCCCGCGATGAGGAAACGTGACCACCGGGGTAAGCACCGTCCTTGTGCGCCGGTGCTGCTGCTTGTGGGGAATGGATTCGCGTGACGTCCATGTCGCGTGACGTCCAGCTGGTGGTCCAGCCGGTGGGCTCATGGCCGAAGTAGCCTCAGGCACTTTTGAAAAATGTACTTGCACAGTGTGCCCCTCATCCGGTGTTCTCATCTTGTTAATACAGACTGATACCGCGGCGGCTAGCCCACATAGCGTTCACTACTAGGCTTTTTGTACTACCGCGATCCCTGTTGCGGGGGGCGGGTTGGGCGTGACATTGTGGTCTCTGAGTTTTCTCCTCACCACGAGTGCTGCAATGATCGTGTCTAAGCCAATGTAAAAGGCGAAGAGCACCGACATTCCCACGAAAAAGCCCTGAGGCGTGGCGGCCGACTCCGAGGTCTCACACACAGCTACTATGTCAATTGCCATGTGCTCCCCGTGCTCCCCTCTACATTTGTACAGAGACACAGGTGCCAAATCACAGCTCGCGATCGTCAGCGGCGGACGAGTGTGCGCCGTCCGCCGTGCCATTGGTGGCAGAGTACACCTTGTGGAGGTAGAGGTCCTTGAAGTAGAGGGCCGCTCCCACGAGTAGGAGCACAAGAACGGCAGCGTTCAAGAACTCGGCACATCGGGACGATGACGCCCTCTGTCTGGCGTAGGTGCGTTCGTCTTCCTCGCGCGGGACGACGATCTGCGCCTCCACGGACCCGTCCAGCTGGTTCTCTACCACGGCGGTTTTGGCGAGGGGCCACAGATCCTTGAGCGCTCGCAGCAACGACACGGCGTCGCTCGACTCGCCGGTGCGCACTCGAACGACGGTTCGTCCTCGGTTGTCCCGGAGGATTGTGGAGATCCGTGCACTAGAGTCTTTTAAACGACACGACTGTAGGATCAGCTCGGACACACGGTCGGAGAAGGACGGTGTCCTGCCTCCGTGCCTACCCGGTGATCCAGGCTCGCGCTGCTGTTGGTCTAGGGCCTTAATTCCCATCCCTTCCACCATGCTAAACCATACGATATAACCCGGCACATGTGTCCTTTAGCGCGGCTACGCGACTGCAAAGCTAGCCGCCAGGGCGGCTCCCATGAAGTGCACGAGCAGGTCGATGTCGAGTGGCGCGCTGATGCTGCTGCGGGTGCTTCGGCCCCCGGGGCGGTTGCGGAGCGACTGCCTCAGACCCAGACCGGCCTCCTCGTCCCCCTCGTCCTCCTCCATCTCGCCCTCTTGGTCGCCCATGGTGGTGTCCTCTCCCGGCCCCGCTCCCGTCTTGCCGCGCTTCTGCCCCGACTCCTCGTCCGAGGAGGAGTCGTAATCTGGCGAAACGAGCCCGGGGCCCTTTTTCGACTCCTTCTCCTCGCGCTTTCTGGTGGTGCCCTGCTCCGTGCGCCCTGTGTCCTGGCTCACTCCCATGAGAAGCATTGCCGCCTCGACGTCGTAAAGGGGAACTGTCTTCTCCCCCTCCTCCTTGCGAAGGCGGGCCATCTTCTTCTTCAGCCACTCGATGTACTCCTGGCCTTGGGCTGGAAGGTCCCGACCCTCGCACCAGATCTTGCCGTCTTTGTACGCCGCAACGCACGCATCCTTTGCCTTTTTGCCAACACGCCTAACTCTCGCTTTGTTGTAGTAGCACACCACTGCAAATGCCAGCAGGATGAGCTTGATCCAGTGAGCTGAAAGCACGACGCCGATCGCAGACAACGCGTCCACCACCATGCCGGCAATGGCGGAGGGGATGTTGCCGACCGTCCGGAGACCGGACATGACGGTGTTGACGATGACCTCCATGATCTTTTGCAGGTTGGTCGCTCCCACCTGTATGGTTCCGAATACGCTGCTAAACTCGTTCGCCGTTCTGTAGGTGCCAAACGGCGACCGGATGTAATGCCACCAGCCCCTGATGAAGTCAGACTGTGTCAGCAGAGACGGCAGGAAGTAACCCGCCCCGGCTTGTACGATTGCTCCCGTGATGATCTCCGCGGCGAACGTGGAAATGGCGGCGGGTGCCGCCTCGGCGATTGATTCGAGTGCGAAGATGATGCCATTGCCAGAGACGTAGCCTTGCAAGAGCCACTTTGCGGGCCTGGCAATCCTCGGCATTGTCATGTCCCAGAACGCCCCGACGCCTACCTGGGAAGGCAGCGCGTAGCCCGACAGGAACCTGGCGAGGTTCTTGAGGTTGACCAAGGTGCCGTACTTCTCCGGTACCACCGCGTGGGTGATGCGCGTAACGACGTACGAGAATGCGACGCCAACGTGGGAGATGACGGGCACGATCATGCGTCGCGTCTCAATCCCAAGGACGTTGGCAAGAAGCGACCGAAACACTGCCATGGGAACGGCCACCGGGCTTCCCAGCCCGAGCGCCGCAAGTATCGACAGAGTGTTGGTCTCGGCGAGTGGAATCCGAATGGTGCCGGCCATGAGCATCTGGGCCAGGGCTGTGGACGTCGCCACCTTGAACCTCAGCTTCAGGATTTCCACCACAAGTATGCGCATCTTCTCAAACAGGAACTTGACGAGCTCAATACCTTGGCCGTCCAGCATCCCCGTCTTGCGCTTCAGCCACTCGCCAATGGGGATGGCACCACCCAGGATGCTCGAAAGCTTCCACTGAGCGATGGCATTCTGTGAGAGTATTTCCGACGCCTTCTCCTTGTCCTCCTCGTGCTGCTGCTTGGCGAAGGCCATTTTGATTGTCAGTTGTACGAGCTTCTGGCCCGCCTCCTTTTCTTTCTGCACCTCCTTGTCGTGGGCTTTTTCGTCGACTGCCGTCTGCTTCGCGGTGATGCCCTTCTTGATACGCGCCATCTCGAGTTCCTTCTCCACCTGAAGCTTCTTCTTCTCGTACTCGGTCTCCGCCAGCTGCGCCTTGGCGGCGGCATCCTCCGCTGCCTTGGCTTGCCTCTTCGCCTCCTCGATCTCCTTGAGTTTGACTTTCTGCCTGGAGGCGATATCGGCCTTCTTCACTGCCGCGGCTTGCTTTGACTCCTCCACCTCCACTCTTCCATCGGCGATCGCCTTTGCGGCGTCGACCTTGGCTTGCGCTTCGACCTCGCGGTCCTTGATCTTCTTGTTGAGGTCCGCCACCTTGACGCGCTCTTCCTCGAGCGTCCGCGTCGCCGCGTTGGCCTTCTCCTGCACCGCCTGGTGCTTTGCGGCTGCGTTTGCCAGCTGCTGCTGAAGGTCTTTCATCTCGTCCAGGAGATTGCTCTCGTCCTCGAGAATGATGTTGACCTGTTCCTGGAGACTATCTGCTTGCGCCGACGCTGTAGAAGCGTCGGATTCTGCTTTCTCAAGCTTCTTCTTCTGAGCTTTGAACTTCTTCTTGGCGGCCTCACTTCTGGTCCAGTCCTCATCCATCTGATCTTTGAACTGCTTCTCGAGCTTCTTGTACTCCTCGTCAGCCTCTTTCAGGGCAGCCACCGCAACGCTCTCTGCCTTTTCGCGGGCAGTCGCCACATCGGCTTGCTTCGCTTCCGCAGCTGTCCTGTACTCCTCCATCGTCTTCTGTGCCGCCTCGAGCTTCTTTGTAAGAGCCTCCATCTCATTCAGGACCTTCTGTCCCTCCACTGCCGTGTTCACGGAGGTGGCCGCCGCTGCAACCTCCTCCTCATCCGCCGGAGTGCCTGCGGGAACCAAGCCACTGCCCATGGACGTCGCCGAATCCTCATCTGAGAGTTGAGCGGCGCGCGTCTTGCTCTGTTCCTTAGTAGAAGATTCGGCCACCGCGTTGAGCATGTCGATGACCACGCCGGTGCCTGTTGGCGTTTCCGTCGTGCCTACAGAGTCATCGGAGTCCTCGGCCATGTCCGCGTCGGGAGAGGGGGAGGGGCTGACGGCAACCGCGCCGCCGCCGCCGCCTCGGCGTCCACGCCCGCGACCGCGACCGCGACCGCCACCGCGTCCGCTGCTTGGCCCTCCGCTTGGCCCTCCACCTCCGCCGCTTGGCCCTCCGCCACCACCCCCTCCACCGCCCGGAGGCAGACGCGACTCGTCGTCGTCGTCGCTTTCGTCGTCACCCGGCAAGGCCGCTGATGCCGCTGGTGCCGCCTCCTTGGCCTTGCCGCCCTGCTTGTCGCGCTCATCGACGTACAGGCGCTCCAACGCTGCCATGGTCTCCGCTGCTTGCTGCAGGAAGTTTGAGTTCACGCCGGCATTCGTGAGCTCGATGCTGTTGGTGGACCAGTTGGTCTCCCCGTCGATCATCATGACAAGGCAGTGCATGTTCATCAAAGATGTCCCGTACCACCAATCAGGCGTGTCGAGGTCTCGCATCGCGATGGCAACGAGCATCTTGAAGTACTCGGGGAGGAACTCTTTGATGTAATTCCCTATCTTCGCTGGATCCGTGTATTGGCTCCTGAGCTGTGCGATCTTTGCTTCGAACGCGTCGAACGGAAGCTTGGTGGAAGCGCCTTGCGACAGGACCTCGCCTCCTACTACGGAAGGGTCGCGCTCTCTCGAACCTTCCTCCAGCACGGGGTATGCATTGAAAAGCTTTGACAGGTTCTCCCAGTAGCTGGCGGTGATTTCGTGCGAGTGCGCGGTGACCTTGCTGGCGTTCCAGGAGAGTAGGTTCTTCTTGCCCTTCTTGAGGTAATCGGACAGGTCGAAGCCAAGCTTTTTCGAAAGCGAGGCGATTTCGAAAAACTCGTGGATCCTCTTCTTCTCGCTGCCCGCCGGCTCGCTTCCAAAGTTGAGGTTGGTCGCCAGTTGTCCCATCACAGTCGAGAAGATGGTGTAGTGTGCGACCATGACCTTCTTGAGGTTGGGCGGGACGAAGTTGGCAGAGCGTGGGCGGCCGTCAAGAAGTAGCTCATTGAGCGCAATCAGCAGGTTTTTGCGAGGAGGGTAGACTATCCTGCTGGCGGGCGCAAAGAGAAGCAGCTTGTCGGCGCTGTTGTAGAACTGGTCGAACTTGACCCCCCGATCGTCCTGGGGCTGATCCGCCGGCGCGTTGGCTGCGGTGTTGATCTTGAGAGCCGAAAGCCACAGCTTGCGCCCCGACTCGATTGACTCGCGCACAGGGTCAAACACTGCGGCGCTGAGCGGAAAGTCTTGTTTCATCATGGCTGCAAAGATCGGGGCCCGTATCCCGGACGCGACCACCGACGCAGAGTACTTGCCAGCCTTGTCCGCCTGTTTGTACCCGGTGAACATTTCTTTGACATCTTCGTTGCCCCTCGCGGAGATGGCCGCGGAGTTGAAGAGTCGGCGGCGCATCTCCATCACGGCGGCATCGACGGGGTCTCCGAGCGAGGGGTTCAGGGTCGTGTTGGACAGGTTCACGTGTCGAGGAGCGATGACAGACGGTGCCCCCTCGCGGTTGGGACTGGCGAAAAGGAGAACAAAGCCAGCGTAGACCTCATTGAAGTCACTGGCCACTCGTTCCATTCCCTCTTGTGCAGCTATCTGCGCGGCCTCCTCGTCGTCGTCCTCGGAATCCTGCATGGCATCTTGGCTGCCCCCCGCTCCCGAGGCGGATGGCCCAATGGAAAGTTGGTGAAACGAGGGCAAAATAGGGGAGTCCATCGTCCCGTCCTTTGAAGGGATGGCCACGCGGCCACCCCGACGGGACATGGTCAACCCCTCCCCTCTTTTATTCAACACCCGGGTGTGTGTGCTTATGATTCATTAGCAACTCTAAGGTCTAGACAGACAGACACGACAACGAGCAACAGGCCTCGCTGAATGGTACCGCTGCGACTCCAGCTGCTATAAGCGCTTCACAAGCATTTTCCACGGCAAGGGCCGCCAGTGCCATGTCTTGGTGCCTCTGAGAGTCCTGCGTCGGGGAGGACACGCCTATGCGAATAGGCAGTCCAGTCGCCGCGTAGGCGAGTGCGTTGCCGATGCAGACGGACACGACAAGGTTGGCGGGTGGTGGCACGCCCGTCTGCAGGTCTACCTGAGCCACGATGCCTTTCGCCGGCGGCTTGTCGTGGTACCTTCCGGATGCGATGACCAGGCACGCCTGGAACACGCGCTCCGCGTTGTGCATCACCGACCTGTAGCTCTCGGAAATCTCTCCCGACATTTCCGACACGACGGGGTCTTTGTTGATCACGGAGAGAGCTTCGACCAGGAGGTCGGTATCGACTGGGTCTACGGGAGACGGGCCTGTCGCCGCGGCGTTCTTGCTGAGCTCCGTGTCGACGTACACGGACACCACGTCTTTGGAGGCGATGATCGCAAACGGGTGTCGCGGCCGGCCGTCGATGGTCGGTCCATCCATGCGGACGGTCATCTCGGTGGTGGTAGTGGACGGTGTCAGACATGCCAGCCTTGCGCGGAGTGCTGCCTCCTTCAGGTCCGCCACCCACACGGGCCTCATTTCAAAGTCCATACACGCGATGTCCGCGGTCGTTCCCATGCTGTAAACTCCAAACGGGATCATGAAGGTCGCTTCCGCTGGCTCCCTGATGGTAACGAGGCCTCGTACGTCCAGGTCCGCCATGCTGTCCACCAGCTCGTCGTACACCTCCCTGCTCGTCTTGCCAAACATGGCCGGGGTTTCCACGGCACGTTTGAGAACGTCTTCCTCCACAGTCATGCGCATGCCAGCAAGGCGGTGGTTCAGCAGGATCGAGTTGAACTGCGGCTTGGGCTTGCTCCACGAGGACTGTGGTGACGTACCATTCACCCGCTCTATGATCTGAAGCGTCTTCTGTCTGTACATGGCCGCCGTCTTCAAGACGATTGGCCTGGAGCAGATGCAGTCAACTCGGATGCACACAACGTTCCTGTCGCCGGATACCGGCTTGACGGCGTCGGTCATGATCTGAACGCGCTTGTAGGCGTGACAAAGTGTGGCGATCTGCGCCGACGCGGAGTCGGCATAGTCCTCGCCCATGCGCGACTTGATGGCTACGGGAACACCTCCTCCCACGGACTGGGCGCATGTGAACGGGAAGACGGACGGGTCGATCTTGTTTGAGGAGGCCAGCTTCAAGAGAGAGGTGGCAAAGTCGTTTGCGAACTGGCGGTCGTAGCTGTTCCACTCCACGAAAACGGTGTTGCTTCGGTCGAGGTCCTCCAAGAGGCCTATACGGCGGAGGGCAATGCGCACGTACGACATCCCCGGCAGGCAGTAGAAGGCGACGTCGTTGAACACCATCCGCCGGGGCTTTTTCGCCGTGCTCGTGTAGTAGGTGGTGATGAACCTTGCCACGATCTGGGCGGCCTGCCGCGACTTGGACTTGACGTTGTCGATCAGCTCGCGATACTGGAGCAGAAACCCGGATCCTCCCGATACAGAGGAGCCGTATTGAAGCACGTGGAACGCAAGGATCTCCGAGAAAGTGGCGACGGCAAGCAGACCGCCATGTCCTCGCTCGCAGCCAAGTTCGGCTAGAAGCTTCCCTGCACCGTACACCTTGGTCCCGGCCGTCACGTAGTTGTGTCGCTTCATGTTGTCGCCTCCAGCCGACACGGCGACGTGTGCCTGCTTCCTGATGGCCTTTGTGGGCAGAGCCGCCATGGCCATGAGGTCGGCGGACGAGCGCGCCGTGTCCAGTGAGCGCGAAAACACCGTGCTGGAGCCAGCGACCCAGTTGGCCTTCCTTTCGTAGACCTGGATCAGGTGGCACACGTTTTGCCAGATGAGCATCCTTGGCACGTCGTATAGGTTGCTGATGCGCCGGAGAGTCAGGTCCGCCACTCGCACCGAGTTCTTGCCGTCCGTCTGTTCCTCCACCAACTCCGAGCTGGCGAGAGACAGTGGCTGCAGTATCTTGACGTTGCCAAAGGCGGACACGAGGCTTGTGGAGAACACCACGATCTGTGGCAGCATGCGCACGATGCTGTCTGCGGCGCGGGTAGGAGGTCGAAGCCACACGCCAACCCCTGGAACGATGAAAGAGGCGAAGCGCATCGACTGCTGCCTGCGCGTGGTGACCACCGGGGAGAAGATCTCCGTGAACCGCAGGTGCAGCACGCTGTCTGGGACGATCACGCCGCTTCGAACGCCCAGCGACTTGCTCAACGAACTGATGCAGTACTCTTTGTGCTCCTCTATGGTGCCGCGAACGGCTGTGATGTCCTCGGCATCGGCACTGCGGAATGCCATCGGCAGCAGCGCGTCTTTGATCCTTGTCCAGTACGTACGTTGAGAAACGCGTTGCTCCCGCATCTGCTCGATGCCTCCCGCCGCGTCGGAGAGGGTGTAGATGTCGTACTCGTCGCCCAAAAGATCGGCGCGTATTCGCTTGAGAAGGGCCTCGTAGTCTATTATGTTGGCGAGCTTCCTCATGCTTCCAGCCCTGCTTTCGCGTATGTTCTGTGCGGCGTTGATGCGAGCCGCGGCAATAGCATCCTCATCCTTCTCAACGGCGGTCTGCCTCCTCTTTCCCAGACGTGTAGCCAGCCGCTGTTTGCCGTTGTCATAGGTCTGTCTGGCGGTGGCGAGCTTGCGCGCCCTGCGCGCGGCGTTGAGATTGGGGTCGTTATTGATGTCCACCACCTTCTGGTTGTACTTCTCGTCCAATCGCCTCTGGTCGTTCTTGACGGTGGCGACGCCTTGGTTTGCCTTGGCGAGCGCCTTGCGTGACTTCTCTAGATCTTTCGCCGTCTTCGACGACCGCTTTTTCTCCCTCTCCGCGGCCTCTCGCAACTTCTCCGGCGTGTTGACAGCCCCCGAGATGTCGCCCAGCTCGCGGTCGATCGCTTGGTTGACCTGCATGTCGAACTTGTCGCCGACGATTGACCCGTTGTTGCTGTCCGCCACCAGGGTCGAGTGCGAACGCATCCAGCTGGTAACACCGGGGAGGGACATCAGCTTGAACTCGAGACAGTCCACCTCCTGTCTGATCACGTTGACGAGGTTGTCGTACCCCGCAGACACCCACCCCGCATCGATCCCGTTCAAGCGCGTGGACTCTATGTTGATTGTCGGGCCAGGTCTGCCGTCGCTCTCGACTATCTTGATCGTAAACGCAAACTGTGTACGGGTGTTGGACAGCGTGAGGGGGTCCATTCCAGCGCGGCTGATTGTGTTTCCAGTCAACGGCGCCAGCTGGGGTCGCTCCCGGAGGTCGTTGTTATGCTGGATGTTCTGCTGCAGCTTGTACCGACCAGTGATGGGGTCTGGTGGCGTTTGGTATGACGCAATGCTACTGACCCACTCGTCGGTCCTCCACATGAGTGCGTACGACAACCCTGCGGCCGCAAGTACTGCAAGCGCAAAGGGAGTCGACGCCACCGCCGCTGCAGCAACCCCTGCCGTCGTAGTCGCTTGCGCCGCAAACACACTGGACGCGACCGCAGCAGTTGGTCCCGCCCCAGCTGCAGCGGTGGCGACGATGCCGAGAGTGGCAGCTGCCGTGGCGGTCTGTCGCGCCGTCTGGCTGCTTCCGTCGAAGCGCGGACCCTCTCCGTACTGGATCCACTGAAGAAACGCCGCTTCCTTGCGCCACTTGCGGTCGCTGAGATCATGAACCGACATTCCCACCGTCTGGTCGGTGCCGCTGATCACGGACCCGTTGGCGCGCGTTTCCGATATCCTGCGCAGAATCTTAGGAAGCTCCGAGATGCTGATGCGGTGCTGCATGGGCTCCTTGACGCATTCGCGCTCGTGCATGCCTAGCAGACGCTCCCTGTCCGCAGCGGTCACCGTCCACTTCTCAAGCTTGCGCGATGATGAAAGCATCTCCCACACCATGAACACGCCCAGCCCCCCGACTGCTCCACCGATCAAGGCTGGTGCAACGACAGGAGCCGTGGCCCCGAGCGCCGACGCCGCTGCTCCTGCGGCGCCCGTGGCTGCTGATGCCGCCTCTGTTGCGGCTGCTACCCCGGCGACGCCCGTGGACACCGCCGCACCCGCACCAGCCGCCCCTGCTGCGGAGGTGAGCCACTGCCCGGCTGCCTGCTTGGCTGCTGCTATCCAATTTGCAAGATCCCTCACGAGCATCCCTGGACCGCTTTCGCCCGACCCTGGTGTCACACTTCCGGCGACGCGCCCCAGGAAACTTCTGGTCGCGTTGAGCAAGCCAACATCCTGTGAGATCTTGACCATGATCTCAGCCTCTCTCATCCTGCTGTAGTCGTTGATGTAGAAGTGCGGTTCCGGTGTGCTGATGAGGGGGTAAGGAAGGACGACCACCTCGGAGGCGGCCGACCCGGTCGAGTAGGGCGTGATCTTCTCCTTCTTGACCTCTTTGTTGTCCATGATCACGGTGCCCCCGTTGACCACCCTCTGCAACACGTGCACGTTGCACGACTCCGGCACCCCCTCGTAGTCCTCGAGTCTCATGGAGAAGATGACCGGCTGGGTCGTGCGGACAAGTTGTCCCCGGTCGTCCCTGACCATCGCCTCCTTGAATCTTGGAAGCCAGTAGTCCGCCTTGTCGAAGGACAGCTGGCCCGTCACCGGGTCGTAGGACGACCCGATGACGCCCTGCGACACTCCGTCCAACACCACGGAGTAGTTGCCGTCCTTTTTCACAATCTCCACCGTGTTGACCTGCTGGCTCTCGCAGTCAGTAGAAGGCGCAAGGCGCACCGTCTGAGACTCCTTGCGATCGGCTGGTCGGCAATACTTGTCGATCTTTTGGAGCAGTGCTGTTTTGTCCGTGTCGGCCTCGGCTGCCTCCCTCTTCTTGATTTCGCGTGGGTCGAACCTATTCAGGATGTCGTCGAATTGCAAGGGCGGGTCTATAAGCGCCAGTGACTTGGTCACGAGCGGTTCCGAGACGGTCTCTGCCTCTCGAAGCCCGGAAACGTAGGTGTCCTCGTCGCTATTCACAGTCCACACGGACAGAGGGCGAGTAGGGTCGTCCAGAAGCTGGTTCATACCACCCACACCACTCTCTGCGCCCTCCTTTGTTGATAGGGTAGCAGGCCGTGAGATATCTAGCGACGGGCCGGCAATTGGCAGAGGTGGGACGGGATGGCAGCTGCCGCCCCACCGGTGCCGGTGGCCGCGGTGCCCACATCGGCGGCGCCAATGCTCGGCGTGGTTCCCACTAGCGCGGGACCGTCGCGCGCGCGTATCCGCACCGAGTTTGACCGAGTCAACAAGGAGACGTTCGTGGAGAACATGCTGCGCCAGACCGCCAACGCACTGGCAAGCGACGCCGAGTTTGGCAACAACAGCGCAAACAAGATTCGCGACAGGGTGGAAGACCTGGCGGACGAGATGGCAGAGGAGGACCCCGTGACCGGTCTTCCCGAAAAGTCTGCCGGGAGAGCGGTCGTCGAGGCGCGCTTCGCGCTCGGAGGCGACAACGGCCAGTACATGTCGCAGGCGGTCGCCATGCTGTGGGCTGGAGACGGAGGAGAGCGTCTGCGGATCGTTCCTCCTGCGATGATGCCCGAGATCATGCGTCACGCTTCTGCCGAGGGCATCATCCGGGCCATGCGCGGCGTGATGGTTCAGAGCAAAGCCACGAACACGACCAAGATCAACACCGGCCTAGAGCTTGCCGCGTGGATGATGGAGGTTGAAGAAATCCGTGTGGCAGTCGTCGACTACATGATCCAGACGGGAATCGATGAGGTGGTCACAGCAGCGGCCACGGTCAACACCACGTACGCGGCGGGCACCGGCACGCAGTGGGTGATGTCCGTGCTTGAGGTCAGCGATGACGTCGCGGCAAACTACTCGATCGCAAAGGCGATTGTCGAGGCCATCTACGCCCTCACCGACGTCGGTGCGTATCCGATGCGAGTGGTCGAGACTCTCCTGAGCGCCAGCAAGCGGGTCGTCGACAAGACCTACTCCGACACGGCGCTCGTGGCGTACCTGGGAATGGTCCTTGGCAGTGAGATTGAGGGCTGGATGTCCTACAACGACACCGACGTCGCTGGGAATGACGCCTTCTGTCCTGCGTACGACGCGCAGGGGCGGAGGGTTCCGCTTCACGACGGCGCGAGGCCGTTCCAGTCCCAGTTCCAAACGGCGGTTGCCGCGGCGTGCTCCCGCATGGGATCTACACACGCTACCCAGTACACCACCTCCCGAGCGACGGACAATGTGGCGGTCAACGACACCTCTTCCACCGACGGCTGGCGGAAGTGGGACCCGCCTGCCAATCCCCTGCCCGCAGGCAAGGAG
>TARA_B110001450_G_scaffold67835_1_pt1 | contig 15006 bp, 10 predicted proteins | sample TARA_B110001450 | Tara Oceans TARA_B110001450 (sample SAMEA4396538) | marine metagenome | biome: Polar Biome; feature: [SRF] surface water layer (ENVO:00010504); material: water (ENVO:00002006), including particulate matter (ENVO:01000060) such as... | depth 5 m | reverse complement strand
AGATTTTAATTATAGTTTATTTGTATTGAATAATAATAAATTATTACCAGGAACACCATTAAACTATAGCAAAGATTTTGTGGAAAGTATTAATTTGAATAAAATAGATCTATTAACTCATAGTAATACTTTGGGTTTTATTAAAATAATTGAATTGGATAATGATGATAATACAAAATATAATTATCAATTTAAAATAAAAGAATTAAAAGATAGTACAAAGAACGATGGAAATTATAATTCTGGAAAGGTTTGTGCTTCTCATTCGCAGACGGATTTAAAGACAATAGTTGATAGTTTTAATATAAAAGAATTACCATCAAAGTTACAAACAAAACATTTATGTTTATTAGTTGAAATTATGTTGAGATATTATGATAATATTAAAAAGAATGGTAATAATTGGTTTTTTAATACAAGAGATTCATTAATAAATAAATTTTAAAATAATAATATTAAAATAATACAATTAAAATAATACGTTTAAAAAATATATTTAAAATAATACGTTTAAAAAATATATTTAAAATAATACAATTAAAATAATAAATAAATAAAATTGAATAAATTAAAGATTTATTTATAATATTATATTAATTGAGATGTCTAAAACTAAATTAGTTATGAAAAAAAGTATAAAGAATGACTATTTTACAAAAGTAACACTTAGCGATTCAATAAATATTGATTTTAAATATGTAAATAATAATTTAGAAGAAACATTGACAACTATTTTAAAAAAAAAAGAAGGAATATGTATAGAAGATGGTTATATACGACCAGATTCTATCAAAATCATTACTTATTCTTCCGGTGAGCTATATTCTAATTATATAAAATTTGGAATAGTATATGAATGTTATGTATCTAATTTAGTAGAATCAATGGAGTTAAGTTGTATTGTAAAATCTATAACAAAGGTAGGAATTCGTGCTGAATTAAACGAAACATACAACCCATATTTAATATTTGTTGCACGAGATTATAATTATAATAATGAAGAATTTTCCAAAATTAAATTAAATGATATAATTAATGTAAAAGTTATTGGACAACGCTTTGAGTTAAATGATAATTTTATTTCTGTAATTGGAGAATTGATCCAAATTGACAACAAAGAATCAAGTTTGAATGAACTAACGGGTGGTTCAAAATCTACTTCTAAAAAAAATAGAAAATAGAAAATAGAAAATAGAAAATAGAAAATAATAATTTAAAGTATATAAAAATATTTTTTTATATACTTTAAAAATGAGTGAATTATTATATGCTAAATTAGAAGAAGAAGATAAGATTAATATTGCAGATAAAATTAATATTGAAGATAAAATTAATATTGAGGTTGTATTAGAAAATAAAATCAAAAAAGAGGAAATTGATATAGAAAATTATAAGAAAACAAATTATAATGATTTAGAAAAAATTAGAAAACAAATAGAATTATTAAATAATGTTCATCATATTGAAATTGCAAAAATATTAAAAAATAATAATATTAAATTAACAGAAAATAATAATGGATTATTTGTTAATTTAAACAATATTGATGTTAATGTTATAAATGAAATTAATAAATATCTCACGTTTGTTAATATACAAGAAAATAATATAAATGATGTGGAAGTAATAAAAAAAGATTTACAAAAAATTTATTTTAATGAAACAGAATAAATAAAAAATAAAAAATATAAATATTTATTAAAATGATTTAAAGATTATTTAACATCATAATATGATAAGCAGATGTTTTCATTAGACCTAAATAGCGTTTGTGTTAAAGATTTGAAACAATATATGTTATATAATTTAAATGATGTAAAAAATTTAAATTATATAAATAAAAATGATATACAAGAAAACAATAATAATAAAATTATTAAACCAAATGTAAGTAAAAATTTAATTTATAATAATTATAATAAAGCTCAAAGCAAATATAGTGAAAAGAAGAAATTATTTTTTGATGATAAATTATTTTGGGCTTTTTATAAAATTATAAATAATTATGAAGACACAGATATACAATATTTAAATCATCTTAAAGTTGAAAAAGAGTTTAAAATAAAATTAGTTGAAAAAATTCAAAATAATGTAGATAATTTTAAAACAAATATTAAATATTATAAATTCAGAAGAAATTATATTGAAGATGAGCTATTAAATAGTAAAAACATTAGTTTATATACTTTTGAATGTTTAAATATGCTTTATAAACAAAATATTATTATTTTAAAAGATAATAATACTTATACTCATTTTTCATATGATATTAATAGCGAAGAAAAAGAAGAAGAAAAGGAAGACGATGATATTTTTGCTAATAGTGATTTTACAAGCTATACTATTTTAAAATTGGTTTATAATAATAGCTCGCAAAAAACTAATAATTTTAGTATTGAATTGTTTGAGCCAAAATATGAAAAAGAAAATATTAAAACTATTATAGAAAGGTCATTTTTTGTAAAGGATTTAAATAAACCACTTAAATCAATTAGTGCATATAAATCAGACGACCTTATTGCTATTGCAAACAAATTAAAAATTAATATTTATAAAGAAGCAAATAAAAAGAAAACAAAAAAGGATTTATATGAAGAAATTTTAAAATTATTAAGTTAAATTTAATAATATTTATAAGAGTTTTTAAAATCAACTATTCAAAATAATAAAAATGTGTGTAAATATTGTGGATTTATTGGTAAAAAAGCCCAGTCATTAATGGCTCATATGCGTGGTTGTGCAAAATATAAGGCAACTTTAAAAAAAGAGAAAAATGAAAATAATGAAATTTGTATAGAGACGGAGTAAAAAAAGAAAAGAAAAAAAATTTGAATAATTGTGAGAGAAATCCTAACTATCTTCTATATTCTCTCAAAATATCAAAAATAAATATAAGTTTTCAATAACTGATATATATTTTCAATAACTGATATATAGACTGAAATAAAATCTAACCGAAAATATATGAAACCATAAATAAATTTATATAAAATATTTGTTATGTATTAAGATACTAAATTTTTTATATTAAGGTAAAAAGATAATTTAATAAAAGAAATTTAATTAAAATTGATATATATATTAATTAAATTTAAATAATAAACAAATATATATATTATGTCAGATAAATCTAAATCTAAATCTAAATCTATTGCTAAATCAAAAATTTCACCTAAATCAAATAGTGAATTTGAAAAAGTATCTAAAAAATTAAAATCTGTTATTGAATCAAGTGATGATAGCGAAGATACTAAAAAATTCAAAAGATTATTAAATTTATATATGGAAAATTTAACAAAGTTTCCTGAAAATAGTAATCCAGAATTTGAAGTGCGGTTTGGAACAAAAAATATTAAATCAATCACTAAAATAGATTTTGCTAATGTTGCAAAATCGCTTTTAGCAAATGGATTCAATCTTGTTAAAGAAAATTATAGTTTAAAAATTATAATGGATAATGAATATTCTCAAATTAGAACACAAATAGACGGGCTAAACAATATACAAGATTATTGTAATAATAATAGTGTAAATAATATTGTTGATCCTAATAATGTAAGTTTTTTACAAAAAGAATATTTTAGATTTGAAGAACAACCTATTTATCCATTAGATTTTGACGATTATAATTTTAGAGTTGCATTTCAAGTAGAAAATAATTTTGAAATTGTTGATGAAAAAATACAAAAAATTATTAACAAATGGAGTTCTACTAAAAAAATTTTCAGATATATTAAACGATTTGAATATAGTCATCCATTAATTCCATTTATGATTCATTTAAGTATCGTTAAAACATCTAAAGCAATTGGTGGAAAAATGATTCCGCAATTTAATATTAAAGATTCAGAAGTTTTTGACTCGGCTGAACATTATGAGATTGAGATTGAATGCAATAATACACAAATTGGTATTGATACAAAATTTGAAACAGGAATTTATTTATATAGTTTATTAAAAAAAACTATTAAATTTATATTAATCGGCTTACAACAAACAAAATATCCGGTTACTATCAGCGAACAATCTAATGTATTAAATAATTATTATAAATTGATTAAAGGACCAGAATTTGATAAATCAAAATATACAAAAACAAACTTTAAAGATTTTGTTGGACCATCTTCCACTACATTACAAATGATTAATTTATTAAACACTGACGATATAAATAATGCAACCAAAGCCGTTGGAAATATTAGAAATAATTATACTGTTACAGATAAAGCAGATGGAATGCGTAAATTACTTTATATTAATAACGATGGGAAAATTTATCTATTAACCACTTCTATGAATATTGAATTTACAGGATGTTTAACTGAAGTTAAAGAATTATTTAATAGTTTAATAGATGGAGAACACATTTTACATGATAAAAATGGACAATTTATTAATCTATTTGCAGCATTTGATATTTATTATTTAAATGGAAAAAATGTTACAATGCTTCCATTTATTGATGTATCAATTATTGCAAAACAAAAAGAAGAAGCAAAAAAAGCAAAAGATAAATTGGAGAAAGAAGATGAACTTGACGATGAGTTATTAGACGACGATCACACTGGTAAAGTTGGAAAAGATGAAAAAACCAAAGAAGATGCGGCAAAATTTAGATTGGTAATATTAAACAGTATACTCAAAAAATTAAATATTCAATTTATTCTACAAGATCCAAAAGCAAAACTGCCATTTACTATTAAAATTAAAAAATTTTATGCACAAAATATTTTTAGTGGTTGTGCTACTATTTTAAATAATATTGAAAAAGGATTATATGAATATATTACTGATGGTCTTATTTTTACACCTGCAAATACAGGAGTGGCAAGTAAAAAAGTGGGAGAATTAGCACCTAATTATAAAATTACATGGACAGAATCATTTAAATGGAAACCACCTCATTATAATACTATTGACTTTTTAGTCAAATTTAAAAAGAATGAATTCAAAAAAAATATTATATCAAACTTACATACTGGAGGAGTTTCTTTAACTGGAGCAAATGATTTAAAACAATATTATACACTTCTTTTACATGTTGGTTTTGACGAATCAAAACACGGCTATATTAATCCATTTAATGATGTTATTAATGATTATTTACCTTCTACATTAAATAAAGATTCATATTCTAGCAATTATAAACCTATGCAATTTTATCCAACAAATCCAAGTGATAATAATGCAGGTGTTTGTAATATACTTGGAACAATGAATAATGAAAATAATCTCAAAATTTATACATTAGAAAATGAAGAAATTGAAGATTATTGTATTGTTGAATTTAGTTATGATTCTTCCAAACCCGAATTTTGGAGATGGACACCATTACGTGTTCGTTATGATAAAACAAGTGAATTGAGAGCAGGTTCTAAGAATTTTGGCAATGCATATCATGTTGCAAATTCAAATTGGCAATCAATTCATAATCCAATTAGCGAAGAAATTATTAAAACTGGTAATAATATTGTATTTGATAATGCAGATGATGATATTTACTACAATAAAGTTTCAAATAAAACGCAAACACGTGGGCTACGTGATTTCCATAATTTATATGTTAAAAATATTTTAATCAATAATACACTTCAACCAGGACAAACATTAATTGATTATGCTTGTGGTAAAGGAGGCGATTTACCAAAATGGATTAATGCCAATTTAGCATTTATTTTAGGTATTGATTTATCAAAAGATAATATTGAAAATAGAATGGATGGTGCTTGTGCTCGTTATTTAAATTATTGTTATAAATTTACTAATGTTCCAAAAGCATTATTTTTAAATGGAAATAGTTCTGTAAATATTAAATCGGGGGAAGCATTATTTACAGAAAAAAGTAAAGCCATTGTTAAAGCAATTTTTGGAGAAGGAACAAAAAATGAAATTACACTTGGTAAAGGTGTGTATAAAAATTATGGTATTGCAAAAAATGGTTTCAATGTAAGTTCTATTCAATTTGCTTTGCATTATATGTTTGAGTCAGAAACTATTGCGCATAGTTTTCTAAAAAATGTAGCACAATGTACAGCAATTAATGGTTACTTTATTGGTGGATGCTATGATGGAAAACGGGTGTTTAATATGCTTGAATCTTTAGAAACAGGTGAAAGTAAAAGTTTATTTAAAAATGAAAGTAAAATTTGGGAAATTAGTAAGCAATATGAAAATAGTGAATTTAATGATGATGAAAGTTGTTTTGGATATGCAATCGATGTATTTCAAGAATCAATTAATAAAACATTTCGTGAATATTTAGTAAATTTTGATTATTTAGTGCGATTAATGGAAAATTATGGTTTTGTATTATTAAATCAGAGCGAATATAAACAATTAGATTTGCCGGGTTCTTTAGGTTCATTTGAAGAAATGTATAAATTTATGAATGAAGAAGTTAAACGAAAACATAGTTTAAAGTTTAAAATTGGTAATTCCTTGTCTATGAGCGAAGAAGAGAAGAAAATTTCATTTTTAAATAATTATTTTGTATTTAAGAAAGTTAGAAACATTGATGAAGGTGCTATTGAAGAAAAAATTAAGTCTCAAACAGAAATTTTAGAACAATCACAAAAAGTAGTGCAAGAAATAGAAGCTTTAGATGATGAATTATTAAAAACAGAGAAAAAATCTATTGAAGAAAAGTCTAAAAAATTAGCACAAGAATTTATAGAAAAAAAAGAGAAAGAACAAATGGAAGAGGATAGTTTAAAAACTCCACTAGTAATGGAAGATAAATTAGAACCAGGAAAAACGTTAAAAACAGATTTAAGTAAAATGAAACTAACAATAGATGAAAAAATTGCTTTAGCCGAAGCAAAGAAGAAAGCAAAAGAAGAAGAAAAACAGAAACTTAAAGAAGAAAAAATAAAAGCAAAATTAGAAGCAAAAGAGAAAGCAAAATTGGAAAAAAAAGAAAAACTTAAAAGTGAATCTAAAAAATAATTAATTTTAAAACAACATAAACTTATATTATTAATAATAATAGTTAAAATATTAATAATATAATCCATGGCTTATATTAGTATACCAAGTTTAAATTTTAAAGATTTGTGTTTAGATATTAGTTTTTTAAATTATGATGGGTTGTCTGGGACAGAAACAGAATCAGAAAAAGAAGTAACTAATGAACCTTTTATATCTCCTTCATTATTTAATTATTTAACAAAAATAAAAGAAGAAATTGATATTTATGAAGAGCATTGGGATTATTATAAAAAAATTACAAATCCACATGAATATATTCATACGCATATTTTTGGAAAAAACTATTCAGTATGTAAATATAAACCTCTTAGTCGTGCTTTTTTTAAAATGATAGAAATTGTAAATATTTTCAATTTTTTAGATGAAAAATATGATATAAATTGCTTTCATTTAGCAGAAGGTCCCGGTGGGTTTATTGAGGCATTTAGTTATGTTAGACAAAATAAACTAGATAAATATTATGGTATGACTCTAATATCTAGTGATGTAAATATTCCATCGTGGAAAAAAAGTCAAACATTTTTAAATAATAATAAAAACGTTTTTATTGAAAATGGTAAATCAAAAAATGGAGATTTATTTTTAGAGTCTAATTTAAATTATATTAATGAAAATTATGGTTCTAGTATGGATTATATTACAGGCGATGGCGGTATAGATTTTTCAGTAGATTTTAATAACCAAGAGGAAATGTCATTTAAATTAATCTTTTCACAAATAGTATATGCAATAATAATGCAGAAAAAAAATGGACATTTTGTTTTAAAAATTTTTGATATATTTAAATTTAAAACAGTTGAATTATTATTTTTAATGTCCAATTTATATGAAAATATTTACATTTATAAGCCACATACAAGTAGAGTTGCTAATTCTGAAAAATATATTATTTGTAAGTATTTTAAGGCAAATAATAATAATTTAAAAAATGAATTATTAAAAAATTATAAATCTATAATTGGTAATATTGAAAATATTAAAAGTTTATTTAACAAAACATTTCCAAATATGTTTGTAAATAAAATAAAAGAAATTAATGCAATATATGGGCAACAACAAATTGAAAATATTAATAATACATTGAATTTAATAAGAGAATATTTGAATCTTGAAAATCTTGATTTTCATAATAATGATTTAAATAACAAAAATAATAGTTTTGAATTGAATTTTGGAAAACCCAATCATGAGTTAAGTGATGAAGAAAAGAATGAAAGTATAGAAAACAAAATTTCTAAAAAAACAAGAGTTATATCTTCTGAATCAATTACTATTATTAATAATGATAATCAAAAAAATAAAGAAATAGATGATGTATTATATTGCTATTCACCGCCTTCAAATATACATATACTTGAAAATAATACAAAAAACGATTCAAAATTAACTAATATATTAAATTATAATATTAACGATGATTTTAAATTGACAGAAACAAATGATATAAGCGATATTAGCGATACAAGTAATAATAAAATTATTAAATTAAACATTGAGAAATTTAATAATAAAATAAATGTATTGAAAAATTTGAATATTCAAAAATCAGTACATTGGTGTAATAAATATAGTTTTACAATAAACAAGAATTTTAATGATTAAAATTTTATTAACTGTTTATTTTAATATATTTATTCTTTTTCTTCTTAATTTTTTATCGTTTAAACAACCATAACAAGCATTGCTTTGTAATAATTCTAATTTAGTTTTACAATCTTTATCATTTGTTTTACATTTACTATTAATACCATTTTTATAACATTTTTTATTTGTTTCATCATTACAAGCATATTTTAAAGCACTAATACGGGAACTGCTAGTTATAGGTCCTTGTGTTTTATATTTTTGATTTGATGGATTAAATGTTATTTTACAATTAAACGTGTCTTTATTACAAGATTCAGTTGTCATTGTACCGTCACCATCAAATCGTGTGCTATTTTCAACAAAATTAGGTAAATTTTGTGTAAATGTTTTACATTTTTTATATAAATATTCTTTATTGGATGTACAATAAGTTGGTTCAATAACAGTAGTAGCACGTTTTATAACCATAGATTGTGGATTACAACCAATACAATTCATTTTATTTTTAGAAGAATTATAAGACCAATCTCCTACTTGTGGTGATTTTTCATCCTTATTAAATAATGTAATATGTATATTTTGAGATGATTGTAAGCCACAATTTTTACAATCATTACTATTTGTTACAATATAATTACCAGGTTTATCTAAAAAACCAATCATGGAATTATTGCTAAATGACTCGGCAGTAGTATATTGTTTTCTATAATGTTTAATGGGGTTAGGGTTAAATTTATATTTTTGTCTGCTTTGACAAGTTTTAGGCCAAGGAGTAAAATTAGATGAATTATTTGGTGTTTCATTATACACATTTTTAGCAACAATTATAGAATTATTATTTGATACATTTTTCCACGTTTCTTGATTCTTTGATTTGTAAGGTTGAAGTTGTGTTCTATTTTTATTATTGCTTAAAAATAACATTTATTAATATAAGATAATATTATTTTAATAAATAATATTATGCTTTTATAATATAATAATTATAAAATGATGAAAATAAATACTAAATTTTTAATAAGTATTTTAGTAATATTATTATTATTATGTTTAATAAATCAATATACTAGAATAATAGAAAATAATGAAAATGAAAATGAAGCAGAAGGGGATAAAGAGAAAGTAGCAGAAAGTTTGAACATAATAAATAATATTAAAACTTAATAAATAAGATAATAATTTTATAATAATTTTATAATAATTTTATAATATAATTATGCCCGATCCTAAATGTATTTTAACTAATCCAGAAACAGATTGTATAAAAAATGCTGGTGAACAATTAAAAGAACAAGATTTACAAAAAACGAATGGATTATCTACAGAAAATACAGGCAAAGCATTTGGTGTCGGACTTTCATATTTAACATCTTTAGTTAGTATGGATCCAAAGATAATAAAAGACAAATGCGGAACTGTGTTGGGTAATAAATTTTTATATGAATACGGTAAATGCAAAGATAACACTGGGAAAACACAAACTCGGTATAAATATATTGATGCAACTTGTGAAGCAGGTGGAACTTTTGGGGGAACAGGAGCAGGTTTAATACCATGTACTATTAATAGTGCATTAGGTGTAGGTGAATCAGCTGTTGGAATACCTACTGCTATATTTCAAGATTCAGTTCCGCCATGTGAATTAAAATCGGTTTCATGTAAAGTTTCCAATAAAGGGCAGGGAACATTTAATGGCGATACCTATGCATATATAGCAAACGGTGATTATGGTAGTAGCGATAATCCTGCACCTGTGGGTTTTGAAAATTTATATGAATCAGTCAATGATTATATGAAAAATAATGATTTAGATTTTAATAATATTGATGAAAATATGAATATTAATAATATGAATATTGGTGAAAATATAAATATTGATAATAATTTTAAAAGTGATACTACATTAAATGAAATGTATTATATTATGTTAATGATATTTTTCTTATTTATTATTTATAAATTAATGCATAAAAAGTAAACAAAAACTAAAAAATAATTAAATTTTTAAAAATAGAATTTAATTATTAATATTAATTTTAAATTTAATTTAATTTAAGAAATTATGTAATAAATTTTCACTATTATCATTTTCCACATCACCGCTTAAAATAGAATCTTCATATAATTTACGCAAAACATCATTTGGTGATTCTGAACCTAATTTTATCAGATTTTTCTTTCTTAAATAATCTTTTATTTCTTGAATGGATTTATTTTTGAGACTATTTATTTCTGTTTTAACATTTTTTTGTGTTTCTCTATTTTTTAATAAAATACCTACTTGTTTTGACCCTTTCTTTTTACCTAAAATATATTTTTTTTTGCGTGTTACTCGGTTTATTTTAGGTAATTTGGAAATATCTACTGTATCCATATTATCTTCAACTTTTTCTTTATTTAATTCCATTTTAATATTTGCTTCATAATCAATATTGTCTTCATTTATAGAAATAATACTATTTTTTGTATCCTCAATTGTTGTTTTTAAATCTTTAGGCAATTCTGAAATTACTGAATTTTCTAAATTTAAATCTAAATTTTCCATTTTGTCTATTTTATCGTCAATAAGTTCTTCAAAATGTGTTTTATTTTTATTTAAATCAATTAAACCAATTGTTTCTGGTGTTTTTTGAATATCATTATTACTATTTTCATATGCGTCGGTTGGGTTTGATTTTGGGTTTGGTTTAGGATTATCGTCTGAATCATTATTTTCTAAAGATATTGTTATTCTTTTTCCACTATGCTCTCTTTTTTGTGTTTTATTGAATTGGGTATAAGTTGGTTTATTGCCATTTTTTAAACAACCATAAGATGGTTCATTACTTTGTAAATTATTTGGCAAATCCATACTTACTTCTATTGATGGTATTTTTTGTGTTTTTTTTTTCTTTTTTTTTTCCTTATTTCTTTTTTCTAAATTTTGCAAAAAATTTAACGATTTATTAAATTCTCTTTCAAAATCGCTGTTTTCAAATTCATTAGATTCAAATAAATTGGTTGGGTAGTTTTCTTTTTTTTCATCTTTTTCACTTTTTATTTGTTCTATTTCTTTATTTTTTTGATAATCTTTTACCTTTTTTAATAGTTCTTTTTTTGTTTTATTAATATTTTTAACCTCTTTTTCTTCTATAGATGGTTGTATTTTTTTTTGTTTTGTTTGATTTTTATTTCGTTTTCCGCCATTTAATTTAAACAACTCAGGATTTATTGTTAAAGTTCTTTTATTTGATTCCATTAATTACTTAATATTATTTTTTATTTATAAAATTATTTTTTTACACAATTAATTTTAAAATTGATTAATAAACTTATTTAAAAACATTATTTTAATTAAATAGTAACTATGGAGAATGCTAATAAATCAACAAATAACGATTTTAAAGAAATAAATGAAACATCTATTCCGTGGTCAATTATTGAATCTTATTTCAAAAACCACCATTTAAAACAATTGGTTAAACATCAGCTTGAATCATATAATTATTTTATTTCAACTCAAATTGAAAATACTATAGAAATGTTTAATCCAATTCGTATTTGTTCTGAACATGATTATATAAAAAGTCATAATCTATATAGATTGGAAATTTATATAAAGTTTGAAAATTTTAATATTCATAGACCACAAATTTATGAAAATAATGGTGCAACAAAAATATTATTTCCACAGGAAGCGCGTCTAAGAAATTTTACATATGCAAGTGCAATGAATGTTGATTTAAATATTAAATATATTATTAGAAATGGCGAAGATTACAAAAATGTATTAACTTATACAAAATTATTAAAAAATATCCATATTGGTAAAATGCCTATTATGTTAAAGTCTAATATTTGTATTTTAAATCAATATAATCATTTTGATTCTAGTAAAACAGGAGAATGTAAAATGGATCCAGGTGGATATTTTATTATTAATGGTTCTGAAAAGACATGTTTAGGCCAAGAACGTGCTGCAGAAAATCAAATTTATTGTTTTAATATTTCAAAAAATAATACAAAATGGAAATGGTCTGCAGAAATGAAATGTATTCCTGACTGGAAATTTATTTCTCCAAAACAAATTAATATTATGATTTCTTCGAAAAATAATGGCTTTGGACATCCATTATATTTACAAATACCACGGCTTAAAAATCCCATTCCATTATTTGTGATTTTCAGAGTATTTAATATTATTAGTGATAAAGATATATGTGAAAAAATTTTACTTGACAAAGATGATGCAAAAAATAAAAAAATTTTGTTTCACCTACAATCATCAATTGTTGAAGCAAACGAGCATTTAACATATGATGAAGCAATTAGATATATTGTTTCTAATGTAATATATACTCCTTTAAATGTTGATAAAGACACTGGTTATAAGAAAAAATATGATTTCGCAATAGAAGTGATTAATAATGATATATTTCCACATTGTAAAACAACTTTGCAAAAAATATATATGCTCGGATATATGACAAATACATTACTTCAAACTTCATTTGGATGGATTCAAGAATCAGATAGAGATTCTTATGTTAATAAGCGAATTGATTTAACAGGGTCTTTATTAAATAATTTATTAAGAAATTATTTAAATAAACTTGTAAAAGATATGCAAAAACAAATAATTAAAGAAATAAATAATGGTTCTTGGAAATCCAGCGAAGATTATGAAAATATTATTAATAGTACAAATATTTATAAAATTGTAAAATCTACCACTATAGAAAATGGAATTAAACGCGCTCTAGCAACTGGTGATTTTGGTATTAAACAAATTAATAGCAATAAAGTAGGTGTTGCACAAGTCTTAAACCGTCTTACGTACGTTTCTACTTTAAGTCATTTGCGCAGAATTAATACACCAATTGATAAAAGTGGAAAATTGATTCCGCCCCGTCGTCTTCACAATTCATGTTGGGGTATGATTTGTCCCGCAGAAACTCCAGAAGGTGGGGCCGTAGGTGTTGTAAAAAATTTAGCATATATGGCGCATATTACTGTTCCATCTAATAGTAGTGGATTATATGATTTTATTCTTCCACAAATTGATACTATTGATAATTGTGAAGAAACTAAAAAAACATTATTTAATAAAGTTAAAGTTTTTATTAATGGTTGTTGGGTTGGTATTAGTAACAATCCAATTGAATTGTTTCAAAATTTAAAATTAAAAAAATATAAAGGAATTATTAATGTTTATACTTCAATAGTATTTAATCATAAATTAAAAGAAATTAGAGTTTGTAATGATGCGGGAAGATTAACTAGACCAGTTTTTAAAGTAAAAAATAATCAATTGGTTTATAATCTATTAAATAAAAATGAAATATTTAGTAAATTAAAACAAGGATTATTAGATTATAATGATTTAATTTATAGCGCACAAATTGATGATTCTATCATAGAATATATTGATTCATATGAACAAAATACAAGCATGATTGCTATGGAACCAAGTTATCTTAAAAATATTGATACCAATAGTAAATATATTTATAAATATAGTCATTGTGAAATTCATCCCAGTACAATTTTTGGAATTTTAGCATCCTGTATTCCATTTCCTGAAAATAATCAATCCCCAAGAAATACATATCAATCTGCAATGGGTAAACAAGCAATGGGGGTATATGTCACCAATTTTGATAATCGTATGGATAAAACCGCATATGTATTGAGTTATCCCATGCGTCCACTGGTTGATACTCGTTTAATGAGTATTATTAAATTAAATAATATTCCATCTGGAGAACAAGTAATTGTTGCTATTATGAGTCATAGTGGTTATAATCAGGAAGATTCAATTTTATTTAATCAAGGTTCAATAGATAGAGGATTATTTTTAGCAACAATTTACCATACAGAAAAAGACGAAGATAAAAAGGTTCATGGCGTTGAAGAAATGAGATGTAAACCAGACCCGACAAAAACAAAAAATGTGAAATTTGCCAATTATAATAAAGTAAATTCTAATGGTGTTATTCCTGAAAATACTTTAGTTGAAGACAAAGATGTTATTATTTCAAAAGTAGTCCCAATTAAAGAAAATAAAAATGATTTTACTAAGACCATTAAATATAGTGACGAAAGTCATGTATATAAGACAAATGAAGAAACGTTTATTGATAAGAATTATATTGATACAAACGGTGATGGGTATAATTTTTGCAAAGTACGTCTTCGGAATCATCGCAAACCAGTTATTGGTGATAAATTCTCCAGTCGCCATGGACAAAAAGGAACGATAGGTAATATTATTCCAGAAAAAGATATGCCTTTTACCGCAGACGGTTTAAAACCTGATATTATTATCAATCCTCATGCCATTCCAAGTCGTATGACAATTGCCCAGCTAAAAGAAACACTATTAGGTAAAGTTCTTCTTCAACTGGGATTATTTGGTGATGGTACAAGTTTTTGTAAATTTAAAGTAGAAAC
>TARA_B110001450_G_scaffold36433_1_pt1 | contig 15021 bp, 16 predicted proteins | sample TARA_B110001450 | Tara Oceans TARA_B110001450 (sample SAMEA4396538) | marine metagenome | biome: Polar Biome; feature: [SRF] surface water layer (ENVO:00010504); material: water (ENVO:00002006), including particulate matter (ENVO:01000060) such as... | depth 5 m | reverse complement strand
TGTTATTATTGTTGATGATGTAATAGAACTTTCAACGTATCCTAAATTATCTAATTGAGTTGAGCTACTTATTACTCCACTAGGTAAACTAGCAGTTATACCTGTTAAACCACTACCATCACCTACAAATGTACCTCCTAAAACTGTTATATTTGAACCTGATACTGTTAAAGAACCTGTTATTGAAGCATCTCCAGATGCAGTTACATATTGTTCTATTACTTTTTCTACACTACCACTATCATTTGTGGTTACTTCTACTACATTAGAAATTGTAGTCATATTATCTCCACTTCCACTAACAACAGATATAGAACTTGTTCCTATAAAAATATTTCCTATTCTAACTCCTCCTGGTTCTCCATTCATAGAAGCTATTACTACTGCATCTTTTACAAAGTTTAAGGATGAAGTTGTTATATATAAATCTCTCCAAGGTTTAGTAACCGAACCTAAATCATGTAACCCATTTCCTGAATTTACTGCTTCAGGAATAATTGAACCAGTTACAAACTGTGAACCTGTAAATTGGTTTGGTCCTGTTACAACAGCAAATGAAGATGAATTTGCAATACTAGCTGTTATCCCTGTTATACCACTACCATCTCCAACAAAACTGCCAGTGAATGAACCCGTGACATAGGTAGCGTCACTAAAATCAACAAATGAACCAGAAGTTATTAATGATCCTGTTAGTAATAAACTTCCAGATAGTTCTAAACTTCCAGATATATCACCTGATGGTGCAGGTGGTCCTACTGGACCTCTTGGTCCTGGAGTTGCTATTGTTACTACTGTAATTGGGTTTTGGGATGATATAGTACTCATTTTTTTTTAAATATTATTAAAAGCTTCCTAAAGTTATGTTTTGTGATAATTTTATTTTTCCTTCTAAAAGTCTAATTACAACATAACAATGACCACTTCCTGATGCTATTTCTAAATCATAAACCGCTGCAGGAAAGTCTAATAAAGAAGAAGAAAGAGCAGATACATATACTCCTATTGATCCTGAAGTGCTTGGTTTTGGATAATCTGGGTCATTTATTGAACCAGCCATATTAAGACCAGATCCACAAGGTCCTAAACTTGAAGATAAAGTCATGTAAATTTGTTTTGCTCCAGGTGCAGGTCTTATTTGCATTCTGGCTTGATAACCATCTAAATCAATAGCAGATCCTGAAACATCTGTGTATCTAACTTCAAAGTCAACTGTTGCTCCTTGTTCTATAGTAAAGTTATATTTTCCAGCTGCCATATAATTTTATTATAAATATTAGGTAATAAAGTAAGATTAAAAAAGACCTGACTAAAAAGCCAGGTCTAATTATGAATTTATGTTAAGTGTTTATTATACTAAATCTAAGTTAGATACAAATACTCTTCCATAAAATTCTGGTCTGATCATCTTCTTAGCATATCTCGTTAATAGACCTTTTCTTGGTGTGAAAGTGTCTGGATCGTATACTAATGGAGTCATAATCAATGGAATGTAAGGAGCAAATACAGCACCTGTTTCTAGGAACTGATTACCTCTATATCCCATAAGGATTGTACCTTCAGTCATATAAGGATTCTTATAAACATCATATCTGCTGTTCATTTGTCCCATTTTCTGGATACCAAAAGCAAATTTGTTTTTAGAAGCATCACCGTCAGAGTTTGAAGCAAATCCTGGGATTGATTCAATTACTGTAGCAACTGATGGAGAAATTACCATAAAGTTAGCACCACCTCTAAGAGTTTTCTGGTGAATCTTGTTAGATACTTTCTGTAATTTAGTTCCTAATGTTTGGAACCATTGTCCTTGTGCATTAAAGAAACCTAAATCTTCAAATCCTGACTTAGCAGCATTTAAAGCTTGATTGTTTTTAGCACTCCAGTACTCATCAGCAGCTGATGCGTCTGAAACTAACATATCAAGAATTTCTAGGTCAATTTCTAATGAAATGTATTCACTCATTACTGAAGTTAATTCAGCTTCTGCATCTAATGCTTGGTAAGCATTTAAATCTTGAGCAAATTCAGGAGTCCATTGTGCTTTTAACTTTCTAGTTTTAGCAACAATTGCTTCTGATTTCATTTTTACATCGATTGAAGGGATTGCTAATGCGTCAGCAGCAGTAGATTCAGCGTTTGGTCTACCTGCACCTGCAGCATCTTCGAAATCACCTCTTGCGTTATCGACTGGTTGTTTGTTGTATAATACATAAGCAGCATCACCATTTCCTGGGATATCTGCACTACCTACAGCACCATCAAAGACGAAATAAATCTTATCTTGAACTGCATCATACTCAGTATACTTAGGTAATAATTTAGCACCTGAAGCAGCACTAAAACTTGAACCTGAAGAAATTACGAATGCTCTAACTCCCCTTTTGTCTGGATCAGTTAAATCTGTAGCATCAATAGATACTGAAGAATAATTTCCAGCAGCAACTGAAGCTGATTCTTGAGCCTCATAGTGTAATTGCTCCCATGTAGCAGCACCTACTACAACAGTAGCTGAAGCTGAGAATTGGTTAATTGAATATCCAAATCTACCAGCACCATATAAACCATCAGATGGAGCAGCTCCATTAGCTGGGTTTGTATTACCGTACATAGAAGCTGGACTAGAATATGCATTTCCGCCTGGGCCGAAATTTAATTCTTTATCTTGTCCATATTGGAAATCTAGGAAAAATACTAGACCTGAAGGAAGGTTCATTGGTTGAACAGAAACAAATTCTTTAGCAGAAATTTGTCCAAATACTTTTCTTACTAATGGTAAAGCAACGCCTGCCCATTGAGCACCAGCACCAACTTGGAAAGTTCCACCGGTACCAGTAGTATTATTTGATTGTTCAACAACAAGTTGTTTAGCTTGGTTTTCAAGAATCATACTCATGTTGTTCTTGTTTTGCTCGCTATCAAACCCTTCTAACAGTCCTGTTTTTTCCCACTTGCCTGCTAATCTAGCGGCATCACTCTGCATGTTTTTCCAGTTACCTGCTGAGCTTTCTAAAAGTGAATTTAATTGTGACATTTTAGTTGTTTTTTATTTTTAATTATTAATTTATTTTAAACCTGCCAATTTTTGGAACCTTGCCACCATTGGGTCAGTTTCAATAATTGGTTTTTTAGAGTTAATTGATCTTGATACTCTTGAAGCAGCACCTAAAGATTCCTTAATCATTGGTTTTTTCTTTTCTTTTAAGCCTTCGCTTAAAGTTTCGAATACCAATTTGGTTTCTTTTATAGTACCCGCTTTATCAAAAGCACCTAATACTTTAACTTTTTGACTTTCAGTCAAAGTTTTTGCTTTGAAAATTTTGTTAGTATATAACAATTTTCCATTAAGCAAATTAACTTCGTTTAAATCAGATTTTAAAGATTTAATAGTAGAATATGCTTCTGCAAGCTCTTCTTCCATTGCTTCTTTTTCTTTATAAACTTCAGCCATTGTAGATTTTTCTTTTTTAGCTTTGTCTGATTCGTCTTCTTTGTCTTTCATTTCTTCGGAAATTTCAACGTCTACTTCTTCTTCGTCGTCTACTACTTCCATTTTGTCTTCGTCTTCCTCTTCGAAATTTTCGCCTGCTTCCAAATCGCCTGAAGCAACCATATCTGCAATAACGTCTTCAATGAATGATTTAAGGTCGTCATCTGACATATCTTCAAGATCGAGTTCTTCTTCGTCTTTGTCTTCGTCAGCATCTTCTTCTCCGTCAATGTAGCCTTCTTCCTCTTCATCAGAGGCTTCGTCTTCTTTGATTTCGTCCTTATTATCCATTTCTTCGATTTCTGCTAAGATTTCATCTAGATTGATTTCTTCTTCCATTGAGTCAGATTTATCATCTCCTTCTGAAACATCTCCAGATTTATTAAATCTTCCTCTTTCTGATTTTATCTCAGTTGGGGAATCATCTTTAAGTCCGTCTTTATTGCTGTATCCTTCTTCTACTTCTGTCTCTTCTTCTAAATCCATTTCCTGCAGTTTTGCAGATAACATTTCTTTTAGTCGAGGAGTAAAAGCTTCTTCAAGTGCAGCTTTAGCATTTGCGATAGCGGTTTCTTTTACGGTTTTGGCGTCAGCGATAGCTTCCTTGAGAATGTCTCTTTTTGCCATTATCCTAAAATTTAATTGTTTGGGAAATACGTTTATTATGAAACGTAATTGAATTATATATTGTCTAATGCTATATAAAGATAGCATATTTTACGGTTATACGTATATTGGGAGGATTGAAGGTCGCAGTTTTAAGCTATAAGTCTTTCTAATTCAGACTGCATGTCATCTACTCTGTAGTCAAATTCTTTACCTGTGAATGGGTTTAAACCATCAGCAACAGATTGTATTGCACTGTATACATCATCATCTAGTGGGATACTTTTTAGATAATCCTTTGATTCCTTTAAATATTTTTTTAAATCTAAACTTTTTAAAGCAAAACCCTTAAATAGAAATTCATCTAATATATCAGTAGCTAGTTCTGCTAGCAAATCTTCATCTTGAATATTTTCCATAATGGGTTTACCTTCTTCATCTGTTCTATACTCAATGTCTTTATCTAATTCATATTCAATTTCATATTCTTTTCCATTTAAGTCCATATTCTTTTGAATTTTATGAACTGAGGATTTTTTAACACCACTATCAACTAAATCTCTTTCTTTATAAATTGCTTCTCTTTTAGACATAAGCTCGGATTTAACTTCTTCACCATCTTGAGTTGTGTATTTAACATAATATTGAGGGGTCCCTTTAACGAATTCTTCTTTTAATAGCCTGTTTTCAGCTAAATATTTTTTTAAATCGAAATTTTCCATTTTATTTTTATTTTTATTTTATCTCCAAAATGAACCTACTTCATCCATCCAACCTTCAAAATCTTTATCAGAATGTACAAATTCTACTCCCATTGGCTCTCCCATAGTATAATCATCAATCATACGAGATGTATCAATTTCAAATCCTAAATATTCTGATATTTTGTCTTCGTTAGTGTCTAAAAATTTGTCCCCATTTTCGTATGTAAAGTCTTTTTTATCTTGTTCAACGTTTGTAGAATCAGTAAACTGTCCAGAGTTAATAGCATCTTTAAATTCATTTTCTAATTCTTTTACATCAACATTCATGTATTTAGTAAAGTTAAAGAAATCAAGTAATTCTTGCCCTCTTAACATACCTTTAACTTCTTTTCTATCTTCTGGATTGCTTGAAACACTTGAAAAGTAATCTATAAAATCAGCAAATCCTGTATATCGCATTACCTTTCCTATTTTTATATCTTCAAATCTGTTTAATGGGGGAGATAAACGAGAAATAATAACTCCGTCTTTTGAAACACTTAAAACATCAGCACCATCTCTACCCTTTACCTCATACCCTGCATCTTTTAGGGATTGTATTTCTATAGGCCAAGACTCAAGATTTTCTTTTAATAGCTTGTTTTCAGCTAAATATTTTCTTAAATCGAAATCTTTCATTTTTTATTTTAGCCTTGGATTAGTTTTATCTTTTAAATATGTATATGGATCTTCTTGGTAAGTATCATATTGTGCCTGTGTCCAACCTGCAAACATACTATCTTTTGGAAAATCACCATCAAGATTCTCTGGAGCCCATCTATCAAAATCCTCATCATCCTCACCATCACTACCCAAGACATCCGTTTGGTATATTTCTACTGCTGCGTCAACAAAACTATTTGAAGGAATACTATCACCATGGAAGTCTTCTTCTCTAGAGTATTGTTCTCCAGTCATGATTATTATTTTATTTAAATCTTCACTAGATATATCAGGGTGGAGTTCTTTTATTTTATCCCCTACTTCTTTTAAATATGCATCATTTTCATAACGTACATCTGTGTTTTCATCATCAATAAACCAAGTTAATTCTTCTTTTATAAGCTTGTTTTCAGCTAAATATTTTTTTAAATCGAAATCTTTCATAATTAAAATATGGGGCAGTTGCCATTTGCACATAGTATTTCTGTTACTATGCTGTTTGCTTTTGTGTAATGGTTAATATTATTTTCCTTACCTTCTTTTAATGCCATAAATGAACCTGGATTGGATGGTGTTGAAACAAAATCCCAACATAATAATTCAAAATCATCTTGTACTTCCATTAGCTCACCTTTTTGTTCTAGTGAACCCATTCCCCTGGATGATACACCTACTGTGATACCACTGTCTATTAGTGCTTTTAAAATGTTTCCTGATGGTGTAGGTAATATTTCTATTGTACCCATTATGTTTTTACCATCCCAGTTTATGTCTTTGATGTTGTGTGAAACGTTTTTTAAGTTAATTACTTGAGATTCAGGGTGGTCTAGTTCACCTGTTGCTCTGTTATCTTGAACTAATTCCATGTACCTATCTATTTCTCTGTTCCATAGGTCTTTAGAGTAGTATCTACCGTTACCGTTTTCAACTTCACAAGTTGCTAGTATACCTTGAACTAAAGGGTTACCTCTTTCAGACATTTTACCTTCTGATAGTAAACCTTTAGATGGTTTAAATAGTTGTGTTTCTATAAGTACTTGTTTCATATTACATTAAATCTTGTACAAACATTTCAAGGTGTTTTTTTAATAAGTTTCTTATACTACTCATTTCAAATACCTTGTCTAATGCTTTGTCTATATTTAAATCTTCTCCTCTTGCTTCTGCATCTCTAAGGATTTCTTCTGCTTGAGATGATAATACATCCGCTATTTCATTTTCGAAGTTTTCTTTTAATTCATCATCACCTTCTTCTAATTCCAATTTACCTAAGGTATCATTCATCTCATTACCTAAATCTATAAATTTATCTCCTGGTTGGTCTTCATTTAGACCATAGAAATCCATATAGTTAGCTGATGAAAATCCTCCACCTGTTACTAAACCACCTGCTATAGATAAAGAGTGTTCTTTTAGTTTACCATATCCTGATGATTTGTATTCACCTTTTAGTTCTTCAGGTTCACCTAAACTAGGTGCTTCATCTGTGTAACCTACATCTACTCCAAATTGACCATTTTTAGTGTAGTATATTGGGTCTTTAGCTAAGTTTTTGAATACTATGTCTTTAATTTCGTCTATTGTTTTGTCAGCATTTTTTTCTTGCTTCATTTCATAGTAGTATCCCATTTGAATTTGACCAAAAATCATGTTGTCAGGATTTTTTTTATCCTTGTAGTCATAATTTTTAGCAGCATCTTCTTCTACTTCTTTAGATACTTTTTTCTCTTCAGCTTTTGTTTCTGCTTCAGCTAAGAAATTTTCGAATGCCATTTCATATGATTCTTTTTTTCTTTCTAAAGGATTATTAATGGGTCTTAAATCTACATAGTTTTCTGAGATGATTCCGTTTTGTTTAAGAATGGTAGATGCTTCATTGAATGTAGCAGCATTAGTTATAAGGTTTGGGTATTTAACCTTTGCCTCTTTTAAAAAGACACCTTTATGTCCTTTACCTTCTTTAATTAAGTTATATTGATTTGCTAATGTCTTCATTTGCTTGTTTTAATTGTTCTATAACATCGTCTAATTCTTTTAATATAGCGTCTGTTGGGTAATTTATATTATATGAGCCTGGGTTTTCATTATAATATTCTGCTGTTTTATTTTTTGCATTTGATATCATTGGAAGAATAGAATTTATTTTATCTTCAATTGCGTCAAAATTTCTAATTCTTCCTTCTTGGAAATCATTATACTCAAATAATTGTTTTACTATGGTTCCTGCCCCTTTTATTTTTTTAGGTACTAATTTATATCCATATTGACTGGTGTAAATATTTTTCTTGTTTTTACCAAATGCGTTTGGTGTTAAATATCCTATACCTTCACCTTCTTCAACTTCTTCTTCTTTTAATTGTGATATTTTTAATTTTACAATATTTTTAAATTCTTCTGCAGCCTCATTACCAGAGTTACTGGCAACAATTCTAAGTGCTTTACGGTACTGATATATAAAATCATCTGCTGCAATTTTAGCTTTTAAAGATGGAGATTCATTATCAGAAACTACTATTTCTTTTAATCTTGATACACGTTCGTATTCTTTTGGGTATGCCTTTCTAACGTGTGTTCTGAATGCATTGAATAATTTGGCCATGTCTTCAGCGAATCCGTCTATTACTACATCGTCTTTAGCTTTGCCTTCTTTTTCTAATGTACTTAAAAAATCTTTTGCCTTTAATAGTGATTTGTATACTGATGAAAAATCAGCTGCATCTACTATATCCCATTCGATTCTACCAGTTGCGTCGTCAATAGCAGAAACAGTGGATTGTTTACCCCCTCTGATTTCTGTATCGCCTACTTCTATTTCTTTAAGCTTGTATTTGTACATCCTTTAATTCTTGTATTAAATCGTAATATTGTAATAAGTTAGTTAAATCATCATCTTTAACATTAGAGGTTTTATCTATTGTTGGAAGTATTTTAATTACTTCTGTTATTTTAATTTTAGTAACTTTATCTGTGACTATGTTACCTAGTTCAGATAGTGATTCTTTAATTTCGTTTACTTTAGTATTATGAAATTCTCTTAGTCTTGGTGTGTTATCTATTGATGTAATAAGTTCTTTTAGAATTTCTTTTTGTTCTTCTAATAGCGTATCGTATTTACTATTAAATTTTTCAAGTAGTACTCTGTATGTAAGTGTTCTTAAACCTTTATCGTATTTTTGGAATTCATCTACAACAGTTTCTTTAGTTTCGTTTACTGTTGTTTTTTCAGATAAATGTTCTAAAATAGTAATTTTATTGTTTATTTCTAATTCAGGATTAGAAAAATCTTTATTTGCTTTAATCTCAGTTAACATATAAAGAGCTGCTTGTGTTTTATAATTTGGAAGCTTGTGTTTGAAAAATTTAGTTAAATCGTAGTGTTTTTTAATTTCACTTATTAAATTGTATTTTTGTCTTTTTAAAGCGCTTCTATTTAAATTTATTGATGTTTCTAATAGTGAATTTAAAATTAAGTTAGCTTTTGCTTCTGTAACACTAGTGTGCTTGGATAATTGTTCGTATAACTTGTATTCTCTGCCTAATTCTGTTTTAACAAAATATTCTTTTAGTATTTTCCTAGCTGGGGAATCTATTCCATCTAAAGTATCAGCAGTTATTTGACGTACTAATAATTCAAAAAGAATACCAGAATTTTTGTACTTTGAATGTTTAATGTTCATTCCGTGTAATTTGGTTTATTTATAAATATATAAAAATATTTTATTATTTCAATTGATTTTCATCTAATAAATCATTTCCTTTTTTCTCTTGCTCAAATACAAGTTGTTTTTCAGTTCTTTGTGGTCCAGGAACTTTTTTAAGCATGTTTTTATGTTCCATTGCTAATGGAGAACCACCTTTAAATTTCGGTCTTAATTTATTAGATTCAGTATCGTTACCACCTTTTGCAGCTTCTCTACCTATTGGGTCTTTTCCAAAAGCATTGTCTTGAGTACCCCTATCTGTTAATTTTTCTTTTGGTCTGCCTAAAGGAGTTTTTTCATTATATCCATCTGGCACGTTACCTGGGTCTGATTGTGTTCTGCCCATTCCATATAGTGAAGCTAAATCATGTGGAGTACCATAGGATTTGCCGGTTTCTAATGGATCATTTCCTTCTGCTTCGATTTGGTTAACTCTAAATGCACGTTTAGCATCTTGTTGTACTAAATCTCTATATTCATCGGATTGATCTTCACTAAAATGGAATATATGTTCATATATCCAATCTGTAGGGATAATTTTACTATCCATCATCGATTGAGCTAATGTCATTTTTTCTGTCATTAATGCTACTCTTTCTTGGTCGTATATTATTGATGGAGTAGTCATTGATAGTTCAAAGTTTGATAAACTTTCATCAGTGTAACCTTGGGTATATAGGTGGACTAATGCTATTTTTTGTAGTTCTGATACAATAATCCTTTGTATTCTTTCTATAGTACGAGCAAATCTAATATCTTGTGCTGCTAAAGTAGCTTTACCATCAGTATCAGCATCGTAACCCATAAATGCTTTAGGTACTTTAAGTGCTGCAAATAGTTTATCTCTTAAATATTCTACATCTGCTATACCATCATATTGTAATCCTGGTGTAGTGTCTATTTTAGTAGCTGTATCATTACCTCTGATTGGGATATAAAAATCTTCAAGCATGTTTTGCATATTGTACTTTAAATTATATTCTCCAGTTTCTTGGTCAATATGAGGAGTACGCTTCATTTTTGAAATGGTCTTTTGCATGAAATTTTCTACTTCAGCGGGTGGGATGTTTCCTACATTAATATAAAATACACGTTTTTCAGGCGCTCTTACTATTCTATGTATCAGCATTGCGTCTTCCATTAATGTGTATTGTTTAAACAATTTACGTGCTGGTTCTATATATGATCTACCATAAGGTAAAAAGTTAGTATCAGTAAGTAATCTAAAATGAGCCATTTCATAGTTATCAAATAATATTTGATTGCCTTGAACATCATTATTTCCTGGGACATTATAATATCCATAGCCTCCTGCTGATACACCATCAGGACTAAAAGCATATTTTATGTCCATTGGGTTATCTTCATCTTGCCCTTCTAATCTTTCAATGTGAAATGCATTATAAGGTATAACATTATATACACCATATTTTTCAGCTATTTCTAGTTTAAGGAAAAAATCTCCATATTTACACATATTTCTAATCCAAGGCCATAGATTAAATTCTACATTTAATACATCATAAAATAAGTTGTATAATATTTTTTGGATGTTTTCATCTGAACTTCTGATTTGTAATACTTCACCCATATCATTTTTAAGGGTAGATTCATCTGCTATAATATCTAAAGCCGAGGCTATAATGGCGTCTGTGTCCATAGCATCATATTCAGAATATAGTTGTGGTCTTAATGTTTGATAGTTAAAGTTGTTTTGATAGCCATATAGTGAAGTAGGTGATGTAGAGTATACTCTATTGAATCTATCTACTAATGAATTTGTTTCTACTTCTCCAGATTGTTGGATTTTATTAACATCCATAACCTTAAGCTGGTTACCGCCTTCATTTCTGATTACTACGTCTGTTGCGAATAATCTTTTTAGTCTTGAAAATAATCTTTTATCTGCCATTGTGTGTATATCGTATAAATATTATAAAAGCCAACGAATGTCCTCTTCTCCACCAGAATATGGGTTGTCTACTTTCCATGGGTTTTTATCTGTTGAAGGGTTATAAACTCCTGAATAACTTGTTTTGTTTGATGATATGCTTTTCAACATACTTTTTGCTAAATCTATTCCTTGAGATTTAAATTTAAATGCTGTGTCTCTCATATACATTGCTATACCAAATGACATTACTAAATCATCGTTATAACCTTGTTGCGCTTCTGGTCTACCATTTTTCCAAATAAATGTCTTCATTTCTTCTAGTAACCTTTTGCTTTGTATTGTTACACCTTTGTCGCCTAAATATTCTTGAAATTTACCTATTAACATAGGTCTAACTCTAGATGAATTTGTAAAACCAGCTACCATTTTTGATGTATCCATATATTGGTCAAAATACGAATCAGCTCTTACTTCTCCACTCTTAGGTGAATAGTAGAGATTAGAATATCCTCTATCTATTATTGTTTGGATTGTAGCCCAACCTATACTTGCATTTTCTACTACTAATAGTGCTTCATTATATTCTGCAGCTATACCTACTAATAAATTTCCAAATTCTTTAGTACCTAATTGTCCCTTATATTCTGCTACTTGTGTGTTATTTTCAATATCTATGATATGGAATGCTGAGTAGTCTTTTCCGTCTCCTCTAGCAACATCAGCCACAACCATATACGTTCTCGAATAATCACAAGGCTCCCATACCCATAAATTTCTATCAGCGCCACGACGTTCAAGAGGGTCTTTAATATAAGTTTTTTCATAAAATTCCATATATTCAGGATAGAATACAACGTCTCCAGATGTTGAAAAATCACAGTCACATTCCTGTGCTGCCATTCTAGGATCACCTAATAGTTCATCTTGTCTATCTCTCCATTTTTGATCTCTTTCTGGATGTACCATCCAAGGTAATCTTATGGGTAAAAAGTCATTTGCTTTTTCTTCTGCTCTTACCCACGTTTGATGAAACCAGTTTCCAGTACCATAAGGGGTACTTAAGGCTATACATCCACCTCCAGTGGCTAATGTTTGTTGGGCTGAAGCCCATATTTCTCCAATGTTTTCAATAAATGCTGCCTCATCTATTAGTAGCAGAGATACTGCTTCTGATCTACCTGCATCTGAAGCTGCTGAAGTTGCTTTAATTTGAGATCCATTTGATAATCGTAGTGTTAACTTATTATTTTCATCAGCATTTACTTTAAGCCATGAAGGTAAGTGTTCATACATAAACTTAACCTTTGTAACCATGTTTTTGGCTGTGTCTTGTTTAGTTGCTATACAAAGTATGTTTTTATCCTTACTAAATATCATCATCCACAATGAATAACCTGCAGCTAAAGTAGATATCCCTAACTGTCTAGATTTTAAAATAATAGAATATGGGTTGTCTTGGAGTAAAGATAATACCTTTTCTTGAAAGGGGTATAAAGAAAACTGTATCCTACCTCTTTGTGGGTGTTGGATAAAACAGTATTTTTTCATAAAATGTATAGGATCACCAGCACATTTTAGATATTCTTGTCTTATTACTTTTTTGATATCACTCATTCTATTGTTGGATCGATGCCAATAGGAATAGTAATTTTAGGTTTTTTAGGAAATTTTACTTTCCAGCTCATTTTGAATGTTAATATTGGTTCAAAACTATTATTTATACCTAATCCTATTCCGTATATTCTTTGTTTTTTATTTCTTAATAATAACTCACTACCAACATAGCTCAACTGTTGTTTATCGCCTCCTAAGCCGAAGCCAATATACAATTCTCTTTTGTTAATCTCACGTTCTGTTGTGATTATTGTTGTAGGGTATACTAAACTGTAGTTTATACCTCTAGATAAAATCTTATTTTGAGATATGGTATCGTTTATAACAAATGTAACACTATCTTTTTTTAATGTATCTGTATAAGCATATGTTGCAAAATAATCTTCTAAAATTGATAATGTGTCTACAGGAACTGTATCATGTACTTCTACTGTATCATGTACAGTTTTAGTTTTATATTTTATTTTTGTTCTGTATTGGGGGATGTATGTTTCTACTGTTTCAACAATAGTATCATATTTAGTTTCTATCTTTACTATAGTGACAGGTTCTATTGGAGCACCTTTAGTTTTTCCTTTGCATTCTCTAAGTAAAAATATAACTATTACTAACCCTATTATTATGAGGGTTTGGAAGTTTTTAAAGAGATTTTTCAAAATTATGCATCTAATTCTTGATCTTTGCCTTTGTTAGCAATTTTTTCTTCTTCTTTACTTTTAAGATCTTCTACCTTTTTCTCAAGATCACCTTTTTTAACTGTCATAGCCTTTAGCTCATCTTTGATCTTATCTTTAGCTTTGCCCTCTGCTTTTTTAAATTCTTTAGCTTTTTCAATCATTTTAGCCTTTAAATCTTTAACTTCTTTATCTACATCAGCTGCACTTTTAGCTTCACTTAAACCAACCATTTTCATAAGTGGTTCTTCTTCTGCACCTCCACGTTTAGCACCTTCTACTTTACTGATTATTCTTTCTAATCGGCTTTTAATTTGTTTCATAGCTTCTAGTACTCCACCAGGATAATCCATTTCATTATTGATTTTTTTAGCAAAACTTGCTACTTTTTTATCAAAATCAGGATTGTTACTTTGTTCAGATAATACAGATGTAATTTCGTTTTTGATTGCTTCTTTAAGTTCAGATTTTTTCATGCTAGAATATTTGTTATACATATTGAGGAGAAAGTGTCTCTTGTATAACTTTAATACGTTCTTCCGTGCTGCCTTTAATTTCAATTAGATTTTTAATCCTAGTACCATATTTGTTTGTAAAGTATTTTATGGTTTCGTCAATGGTAGTTCTGTATTTAGCATCTGTTGTTCTAACCCCGTTGTCTTCTATTTCTACTCCTTCAGGTGAAACGTAAAATATGTAATCGTATTCATGTAACATACAATATGCTAGATGTATAAATTTATCTTTTTCTAGGTAGTTCATTGAATCTGAACATTGGGCGAATGCCATAACATCTAGAATAGTTCTGTCTGTTATGATATTTTCTTGCATTAATTCAGCTGCTCTTTCAGATAAAAATACTATTTGACCTTTTAATGTTGAATCAGTATTTAATGGAATACCCATTGACATTAGATGTTTGGAACGTTCTACTCTAAATGTGTAGTCTTTAAATTCAGGTAAGTCTTTTAATGCTTTGACTAGTGTAGTTTTACCTACACTCATTGTACCACAAAATCCTATCTTCATATTAAAATCTAGCTACGGCTTTCATTGATGGGTTCTTGTACCAAGGTAAACCTTCTTTTTCCTGGTTGTATTCACTAAATTCATCTTTAGTTTTCTCAATACCGTATAGATAATATTTTTTAGTAACACTTCTATCACCCTCGTTTACAGGTCCTATTGCTGGTCCATCAGGGTTGTGATGTTTCCAGTTTACATTACCCTGTTCTCTAAATAAATGGTGAATAGAGTTTTCTACTCTCATTTTCTTATACTCGTAAATTTTTTCTGCTTTTGCCATAATAATGTTTTAATGTAATATACGAAAAATTTGTTAAATAAACAAATCATCTTCAACATAATATGAATCTTCTGGGGCTGTTTTAATTAAAATACTTTCAGCTACATATGTACCCTGTGCTCCTGATACTGTAATACCTCTTGCACTTAAAGCATCGCCTACAAAGTGTATGTTTGGGTAATCTTCTAAGCTTAAATCATCGTAATTAACTAATGGTTCAGGTGATAAATATTTTACTTCAGGCATGTATATTCCCCAATCATCTCCTAATGTTGGAAATACTTTAGTCATGTCTTCTATAAAATCTTCTATGTAAAAAGCATATTCACCTAA
>TARA_B110001450_G_scaffold256946_1_pt1 | contig 15022 bp, 12 predicted proteins | sample TARA_B110001450 | Tara Oceans TARA_B110001450 (sample SAMEA4396538) | marine metagenome | biome: Polar Biome; feature: [SRF] surface water layer (ENVO:00010504); material: water (ENVO:00002006), including particulate matter (ENVO:01000060) such as... | depth 5 m | reverse complement strand
TTTTTTCCAGTAGCCTGTGGTGACTTCACTGATACACGTTGGTCTTCAATAAATAAGGTCCTGACCTAAAATACATGCAGGAAACCTTTGCGTGACGAAAGTCAAAAGTTTTCGGTATTACTATTCTTGTTGCACCCGCTATAGCAACGCTGAAACAAGCACTAGAAGTTTCCCTAACAGCCAAACCAGACATATAAGTTTTCATATTACCTTTGATCAAAAATCCATCCCGCCTAACATTAATTTAATACCTTAAAACACTATTACAAAACAATTATCTTCCATGATTTCCAACGTACTGATTTAGCTTAGCAGGCAAAAACCCCTCCAAATTGGTTGGTGCATAAATCTCTATGTGTAGCGGATGGCAGGAGGCCACATCGCTTGAATGTTCATTTCCACAGTCTCCTCCAGGACATGCTGAAAGGCCCAATGTAATATCTACCTGCGCCTCTAGCTCTATAAAATCGCCAGGCCTAACGGGGCTCGCCTTCATAAAATACTGATGTGTGTCATGAGTAAAACCAGTCAACATGAACACATTCATCACATCATGCACATGCATTTCTGCATCCGCTAACGAAAAACCAAAATGGTCTGCCATAGCCCGGGTTAAATTGGAGTGGCAACAATGATGGTAGTTTTCTCCATTCAATAACCGCCCAGTATAAGGATCACAACGAGTGCCAATGACATCATGCACCGAACCACCGTCCGCATCATATCCGTACCAGTCAAGCGTATCGCAAGTGATCGTCGCCATAGGACGCATGTATGGCAAATTTGACCAAAGACTGTCGCCTGTACTAACATGTGTGCCATGCAACGCCCGCGTTTTTCCACTGTAGAAACACTCCTGGATATTATGAGTGTTCCAAATATTAAGATCACCAACCTGTGGTCCGTCAACTGATAAAATACGCGCGAAGTGACCTGCCGGAACATCAATGCAACCGGCCTCTCGTGGTGGGACTTTCAGGGTTGCAATATTCACAGCACCTTCGCGGCGAATTAGCGCCCCAACCAAATCGGCCTGAGGAAGCGCGTCGACCGGATAACAAACCAGAACTCCAGTGGTGCGCATTGCATCAGCTTCTTTTGGGGCTGTATGCTTCGGGTGAATCAATTTCATTGGAACATTCCTCTATATCAGTTCAAGACAGTACCGCTAGACTATGGGCTGTCAATTCAATGCGATCACTAGCCACTTCTGAACTTGATATCTCAAGGTTTTTGGGCTTTCCTAATTGTATGGAAATTTTAAATAACCCACACCGATACATCGGCCTGGACTGCGCTATTCTGCGCGATATTCCAGCTCCTTCCGACAATACAGAGCAAGTTCAAGCTTTGCTCGCTCGGTGCCCGAGTGCAGCTGTGACACCGTTGGTGAACGCAACTGCCATGGCATCTGAACAAAGCATTGGGCGTGTCAGTATCAAAGATGAGCGCAGCCGCATGGGGTTGGGCAGCTTCAAAGCTTTGGGTGCAGCCTATGTCATTGCCCACAGCGCTATGATTGAAGGCGAAAGCCAAACTGGGAAAACCTATGTCACAGCTAGTGCGGGCAATCACGGAATGAGTGTCGCCGCCGGTGCAAAGGCATTTGGTGCAAATTCTGTCGTTTACATTGCCGAAACTGTGCCCGAAGCTTTTGCAACACGCCTTAAAGCGGAAGGTGCGCAAGTCATCAGGGCCGGTCAAATATACGAAGAAAGTATGGCAGCGGCAAAGCAGGCAGCAGAAGACAACGGATGGTCCCTACTTTCTGATAGTTCTTGGCCGGGGTATTTTAAACCAAGCTACCGCTTGATGGAAGGCTACACCGCTTTGATGGATGAGGCGAACACACAAATGCAGGCGCCGACCCATATCTTCTTACAAGCCGGCGTTGGTGGCTTGGCAGGTGCAGTGGCGGCTATGACGCGCAAGCTTTGGGGGCAAGAGGTTTGTATAATCATAGTTGAACCGTCTCATGCCGCGGCATTGCATGGATGCATCAAGGCTGGTGAATTTGTGACAGCAGAAGGCCCAGATAGCTGTATGGGACGTTTGGACTGTAAAGAAGCCTCGCTGATTGCGCTAAAAGGGTTGGCACGCGATGCTGATTTTTTCACACTTATCAGCGAACAGGAGGGCGTCGACGCCGCAGAATACGCAACGCTGCATAATATGCAAAGCACCCCGTCCGGAACTGGTGGGTTGGCGGGCCTTTTGGCCTGTAGTGCGCATCGTGATACGCTGGGCTTGGATACAGCATCACATGTGATGCTGATTATGTCTGAAGGTCCAGAGTGATGAAACAAGGGTTTGAAACATCTGAGTTCCAAGCACGGGTTAAACGCGCTCAAAGTCAAATGAGCCAACACGGCTTAGATGCAATTTTGCTAACAACCGAACCTGATGTGCGATATTTTACTGGGTATTTAACTAGGTTTTGGGAAAGCCCATGCCGTCCTTGGTTTTTAGTTATTCCTGTTTCCAGAGGTCCTATCGCTGTAATTCCGTCAATTGGCGCAGTATTAATGGCACGCAGTTGGATCACAGATATACGTACATGGCGTGCGCCAGACCTAACGGATGACGGCGTCAGCTTGCTTGCAGATACTTTGCGCAGCCTTGGACCTCATATTGGGACTCCAAGCGGCATTCAATCGCACCTACGAATGCCTTTGACTGATTTTGAACGATTGAACGCCTCCTTACAGAACCCCATTGGCTCAGATGAAGGTATCTTGCAAAATCTTCGCCTTGTGAAATCAGAAGCTGAAATCGATAAAATCCGAAATGCCTGCAGAATCGCAGGGCGGGCTTTTGACCGGGTACCTGAAATTGCCGAAGCAGGTGTGCCTTTAGAACGGGTTTACCGCGATTTCCAACGGCTTTGCCTCGATGAAGGAGCAGATTGGGTACCTTATCTTGCTGGTGCAGCGGCGCCCGGTGGATATGGCGACGTTATTTCCCCCGCAGATGATCGCCCACTTTCGAATGGAGACGTGTTAATGTTGGATACCGGTCTCGTATCAGATGGTTATTTTTGCGATTATGATCGAAATTTTGCGGTTGGTTCTGTACCAGCCAAAGTTGATGACGCTCATGCAAAAATGATTGAAGCAACCTATGCCGCCTTTGAAATATCCCGTCCCGGTACCACGGCAGCCGATCTTTTTTATGCTATGGATAGAATTGTATCAAATGGTTCGATCGGTTCGGATGCAGGTAGATACGGACATGGATTAGGCATGAATTTAACTGAATGGCCCAGCCTAATTCCCACTGACAATACAGTCTTAGTACCCGGAATGGTTATCACATTAGAACCGGGCATCGAAATCAGCCCCGGTGTCGCCTTAGTTGCAGAAGAGAATATAGTCATTCGCGACGATGGGGCCGAGTGGCTCAGTACCCCAGCGAACCCAAAAATGCCAAGGCTAAAAGGATGACTGTATTTTCTTATGATCTGGTAAAAGTTGAGCCAACTAGAATTGCAGTGATAGTCTTGCAATCAGATGAAACAATCGAACGAGACATGATCGCGCTTCGTGGTGAGGCAGATCTGTTTTTCACACGTGTTCCAAGCGGTCAGAGTGTGACTGCAGAAACCTTACAATCAATGGCAGATCATATCACAGTATCCGCCAGCTTGCTTCCCGAAACATTAGACTTCAACGCCGTGGGCTATGGTTGCACGTCAGGCACAGCACAAATTGGAATTAGTGAAATTCGGCGGCTAGTCAAAGCAGGAGTCAAGTCTAATGAAGTAAGTGAGCCAGTGTCTGCACTAATAGCAGCTTGCAAACACCTCAAAATAAAAAGACTCGCATTTCTATCACCTTATATAGAAAGCGTGAGTGCTAATTTGCGAAATGTTTTAGCAGATAATGGTGTGCAAAGCCCTACATTTGGAACTTTTGCAGAGGCAGTAGAAGCAAAAGTTGTGCGCATATCAGGACAATCTGTTATCGAGGCTGCACAAAAACTTTGTAAGTTAGGCGAGGTAGATGGGATTTTTCTGAGTTGTACCAATCTGCGCACCTTGGATTTGATTGAGCCTTTGGAGGCCAGTACAGATCTGCCAGTTATATCGAGCAACTTAGCTTTAGCATGGCACTTAGGGCGGCTGACAGGCAAAGCAGACGCCATGCAAGGCCCCGGGCGCCTATTTGCCGCCTAAGATTAAACATTAGGTTTCGCTGGCCAATAAAACTGCATTGCCGCCTGCAGCAGTTGTATCAATGCAAACAGACTGCTCACGCATAATCCACATTTCAAAGCTTTCGTGCATCAACAGAGGAACGATCGGACCCTTAAGTTCACTCAATACAGTGCGTAGAGCGATGCCATGCGAGCCGGCATAGACGACTGCTTCCAAGCCTTCTATATCCCTCAGAAGGGACCAATTCAAAGTGGCTGCAATCGCATTGCAACCAAGATTTCTAGCACGATCAGCAATCTCATCCGCTCCTGCGCCCATGCATAAAATCCGACCTTTCGGTGAGACGCTGTAACGATTGGACTCGCCCGTTGGGCCCGGAAGATCTATTGAACTATTAGCAAATGACGCAACACCCTTTCCAAACAACGTCTCTACTTCAGAGATACTCATCTCCGCTGGTAGATCGCCATCAGATTTCAATAAAATTTGAGATGCAAAACGGGGCACATATCTAGGACCACCGGCTTTTGGTCCCGTCCCGCTCAATCCATGGCCTCCAAATGGCTGCGAACCAACCACAGCACCAATTTGATTGCGATTTATATAAATGTTTCCAACGTTGACTTGGCTTACAATTTTTTGCACACGCGCATCAATTCTACTGTGAAAACCGAATGTTAATCCGTAGCCAGTCGCATTCACGTCCTTAATTATAGAATCGAGTTCTCTGGCCTCAAACGTCGCCAAATGCAGCACAGGGCCAAAGATTTCTTCACCAAGATCAGCAACGCCTCCAACCCCCAATACAGTCGGGGCAACATATGTTCCATTCTTAGGGGCCGAAGTTTGAAACAACACACGACCCCGCGCAATATGTGCCAGAATTTTCTCTTGGGCAACCTGGTCTATAACCGGCCCTACGTCACAATCAGCACGGGAAGGATCACCCACAATCAATTCTTTCATCGCTCCATAAAGCATCTTGGTAAAGCTCGGAGCTATGTCAGCCTGCACATACAATACCCTCAGAGCTGAACAACGCTGTCCCGCTGATTGAAAAGCACTGGCCAAAACATCACGAACAGCTTGCTCTGGCAAAGCAGTGCTGTCCACAATCATTACATTTAGACCGCCTGTTTCAGCTATAAATGGAACATGTGCAGGCAATGCACGCGCCATAGTTTTATTAATGGCCTGCGCTGTGACCATTGATCCTGTGAAACACACCCCAGTTACCTTGCTATGACTGCACAGTGTGGGCCCAATTTCTGCACCAAACCCCGCAACAAGCTGCAAGCTGGGTTTAGGTACTCCTGCTTGATGCATCAATTTTGCCGCAAAGTGAGCGATCATACTGGTACTCTCGGCAGGCTTTGCCAAAACACCGTTACCCGCAGCGAGAGCCGCTGCGATTTGCCCACTAAAGATTGCTAGTGGAAAATTCCAAGGACTGATACACGTGATTAAACCGTTCGCTGACGCATCATATATTTTGGCTTGCTCGGCATAATATCTGAAAAAATCAACTGCTTCTCGTACCTCCCCAATGCAATCAATCAATGTTTTTCCCGCCTCATGAGTTAGCAAAGCAAACAACTCATCTGCATTTTGTTCGTAAAGGTCCGCAACATTCTGCAGAACGCCTGCACGGACCTGTGGGGTGTCGCTCCATGGTTGAGCGCCCTCAATCATACTTTTGGCTTGCTGCGGGGATATAAAACGTACCTGACCAATGTTCTGCCCATTTGATGGGCTTACGATAGATTGAAGCGAACCCTGTGTCCCAAAATCCCAATCCCGTGTTACGGTCCGTCCCGCCTGCAGGCTTTCCAAAATAAGGGGATCAGCCAGATCAAACCCCAAAGAATTTTTTCGTTCAGGGGCAAAAAGAGCCTCCGGCGGTGCCACTTTCGGACCTGCACTACCCAGCTTTTCAAAAGGATCAGCAGCAACGATATCAGGAGGAACATCCGCGTCAAAAATCTGATTAACAAAGGACGAGTTCGCACCATTCTCCAATAGGCGACGCACCAGATAAGCCAAGAGATCTTGGTGATGACCGACCGGCGCATAAATTCGGCACTTTGTCTCATATAATTTAACAACTTGATCGTGCAATGCCTCGCCCATCCCATGCAGGCGTTGAAATTCAAAATCTTCATTGTCATACATTTCAGCCAGATTCAAAACAGCTGCAATTGTGTGGGCGTTATGTGTTGCAAATTGTGGGTAGATCCTATCCTGCATTTGAAGCAACTTCGTAGCACAGCAGATATAACTGATATCAGTATGATGTTTAGTGCCATACACTGGGAAGCCTGGAAGGCTTTCTACCTGAGCCAGTTTGATTTCACTGTCCCAATATGCGCCTTTCACCAGACGCACCATGATACGTCGATTGAACTTACGCGCCAGCTCATAAAGCCATTCAATTACAAAAGATGCACGTTTACCATATGCCTGAACGACCACACCAAAACCATCCCAGCCAACCAATTCAGGCTCGGAGAGCAATGCCTCAATTACATCAAGAGACAGATCAAGGCGCGCAGCTTCTTCTGCGTCAATATTAAGTCCGATACCCGCAGATTTAGCAAAAAGCGCCAGAGCGCGCGCACGCGGAACCAAATCTTGAATGACCTGATCGCGGTGTAACAAATCATAGCGTGGATGGAGCGCAGATAATTTTATAGAAATACCTGGATTTTTACGGATATCTTTAGATGTTGCTGCCTTGGCTATCTCTGTAATAGCATCAGCATATGAGATATAATACGCCTTAGCATCCGCATCCGTCATCGCCGCTTCACCCAGCATATCATAGCTATAAGTATAAGATTTTAATTCATATTTTTTGGCACGCAGAATTGCTTTTTGAATGGTTTGACCCAACACGAATTGGTCTCCCATCTCACGCATGATGCGTACAACGGCCCTACGGATAACCGGCTCACCCAAGCGTTTGATCACGCCACGCAAAACACCCGCAACACCCAAAGAAGGCGCATCCAATACATGTCCGGTCAAAAACAGGGCCCAAGTAGAAGCATTTACGAGACTTGAGTGGCTTTCGCCCAAATGTTTTCCCCACTCAGACGGCGCAATCTTATCTTCAATCAATGTATCCATGGTTGCAGCATCTGGGACGCGCAAGAGAGCTTCGGCGAGGCACATTAACGCCACGCCCTCTTCAGACGACAAACCATATTCACTCAGGAATAGCTCCATCATCGACGGTGCATCTTCTGTTCTAAGCTTTTCAACCATTAGACTTGCTTGCGATGCGATCTCGACCCGCACCGGTGCATCGGGGATCAAATCTGTCATAAGTGACAATGCAACCTCATCCGGAAGGTAACACGCCAGTCGCATATTCTTTCTTAAATCGTGCATTATTTCGCTCTTTTCGCGCGTTCAACCATCCCAAAAAGGTCACGCGGATCATCAGGATCGGCGAGCAGATCGAGGTTTATATAATGACCACCATTTTTTAGTTGCTGGTGGACATACCGGAGGGCTGAAAAATCTTCAGTTGCAAAGCCTACACTGTCAAAAAGTGTGATCTGACGTTCTGATGTTCGCCCTTCGGCTTGACCATTAATCACTTGCCAAAGTTCGGTTATTGGATGATCTTCGTCCAATACTTGAATTTCGCCTTCAACACGCGTTTGGGGGGGGTATTCAACAAAAATATTAGCGCGCAGCAAAATATCTCGATGCAATTCTGTCTTGCCAGGGCAGTCTCCACCAATAGCATTAATATGCACCCCAGAACCCACCATGTTATCACTAAGAACAGTCGCGTTTTGCTTGTCCGCGGTACAAGTTGTGATTATGTCAACGCCCGTCACGGCCTCTTCCGCACTTCTACAAATAATCACATTGAGACCCGATGACTTCAGATTTCGTGATGCCTTTGTGGTCGCCCGTGGATCAATATCATACAGACGTACTGTTTCAACTCCAACGACTTTTTGAAATGCCAAAGCTTGAAATTCACATTGTGCACCATTACCTATCATACCCATAGTTTTAGCACCTTTTGGCGCCAAGTATTTAGCCGCAAGCGCGCTTGTCGCGGCCGTCCGAAGAGCTGTCAGTATCGTCATTTCAGAAAACAAAACGGGATAGCCATTTAAAACTTTGGCTAACACCCCGAAGGCAGTAACAGTTTGAAATCCGCGTGCCATATTGGCTGGGTGACCATTTACATATTTGAAACCGTAGTATTCTCCATCAGAGGTAGGCATTAATTCAATGACCCCTTCTTCAGAATGTGCGGCTACCCGTGGGGTTTTATCAAAATCTGGCCAGCGTTTAAAATCTGCCTCAATATACTCACAAATCTCCAATATCATCTGAGCAGCGCCAATAGAATTGACCAGCCGCATCATATTGTCGACAGAAACAAATGGAACCATCGCCAGCGGTGATGCAGAAAATGTGTTCATATCAAAAACCCCTGGTACGTCGATCGAGTACTTTGCGGCCAAGCAAAGAGGCAGTGAGATCACAAATCAAAGTCGCTGTTTTTCCTCGAATATCCAAGAATGGATTGAGTTCAGTCAGATCAAGGGAGGAAGCTAACCCACTGTCATGCACCATCTCCATGATCAAATGCGCCTCACGGAATGTCGCACCCCCTGGTACAGTCGTTCCGACCGCCGGTGCTATCTCTGGATCGAGGAAATCAACATCAAAACTAACGTGCAGAAAACCATTCGCAGCCTTGACCCGGTCCAGAAAATCAGAGACCGGCTTTACAACGCCGCATTCGTCAATCTGCCGCATGTCATAAACCTCCATCCCCAACTCTGAGATAAACTGGTGCTCGGGCTCGTCAACTGAACGAAGCCCTATCATGCAAATATTTGCAGGATCTAATGGGGACGGTACCGGCGGGAAAATGCCTTCAAAACTTGGCATACCCAAAGCGTAGGCCATGGGCGTACCGTGCAAATGGCCACTTGTCGTGCTAGTCAATGTATTAATATCAGGATGTGCATCTAGCCAAAGCACAAATTGTGGACGCCCTTTGGCCTGTGCGGCCTGTGCCATGCCCGTCAAGGTTCCCGCAGCCATTGAGTGGTCACCGCCAATAAAAATTGGAAAGGTCTCGGTCATAGCCAATGCAGACGCTTGGGCCTGAATATCACGCGTCCAGGCAACAATTTCAGAAAGTTTTTTCAAATGTGAGGGGCCAGTAACGTCCGGGATATCACAAGGAAAGCTCATATTTCCTAGATCTACGAATCCGAAACCTTGAGAGATGATAACATCGCCTAAACCGGCCGTTCGGAATGCATCTGGTCCCATCAGGCAGCCTCCCCGTCCGGTTCCCGCCTGAAGTGGTAATCCTAAAATTGTACAATGAGTGTGCATCAAGACCTCAAAACCGAAATTTTCATAACGATGCCAGCTAAAGCCTTGCACAAAGAGTCTAAAACTTGTTCAAATCTTATATATTTTGATCAAAATGAGTAGGTAAAAAAACAAAATGTCTAAAATTGACGAAATTGATCGTAAAATCTTGACCCGATTAAAAATAGATGGACGAAGTTCCGTCACTACTTTGGCTGGTGTTCTGGGACTTGCGAGGGGCACCGTACAAAGTCACCTGACCCGCCTTATCGACAGTAGAACCATTAAGCGGTTCACAATAGAGCTAAACGAAGTTGACGCCGACGAGATGGTTCGAGCCGTGATGATGATAGAAGTCCGAGGTAATACGGCAAATTCCGTTCAAAAAGCCTTACAAAGGATGCCTGAAGTGACTTCACTGCACCGCACATGTGGAGTTTGGGACCTGGTTATAGAGCTAGAAACCACAAGCCTTTACACCTTTGACGGTGTTCTGGCACGGATTCGCGAGCTGCCCGGTGTTTCAAATTCAGAGACCTGCCCTCTTTTGCGGCGTATAGGTTAGGCCGGGCTAACGCCACGCAGGCGCTCAGACCGGCGACGCAGAAGCTCAACTGTGGTAAGAAGCAAGACAGAAATAATCACCAAAATAGTAGCAACCGCCAAAATTGTTGGCGAAATCTGTTCACGGATGCCACTAAACATTTGTCTAGGGATAGTCCGTTGGCGTACATCGGCCAATTGTAACACCGCCACCACTTCGTCAAAGCTAGTGATGAACGCAAACAATGCACCAGAAATAACACCCGGCAAAATCAATGGCATCTGTACCTTAAAAAAGGTCCGGATAGGACCCGCTCCCATGCTAGCACTGGCCCGTGTTAAAGACTGATCGAAACCCGACAGCGTTGCCGTCACTGTAATGATTACAAATGGGGTACCAAGTGCAGCATGCGCAAGAATGATCCCCATGTAGGTTTTGGCTAGTCCAACGCTTGAGAAGAAAAAGAACAAGCCTGAGGCGGTGATAACCAAAGGAACAATCATCGGTGAAATCAACAAAGCCATGATTGGGCGACGGAACGGCATATCACTTGAAGCTAAACCGATAGCGGCCAAAGTTCCCAAGGCTGTTGAGATTATTGTTGCCCAGAAGCCGATAAAAAACGAATTGCGTATAGATCTAATCCACTGTGCATTGCTCCACATATCAGACCACCAGCCGATAACCGCAGTTGGATCCACCATACCATTTTGCAAGATATCCATGTACCAACGCAACGAATAGGCCAGTGGATCAAAGCTCAACATACCCGGAGTGAAGCTAAAGTAAGGTTCTTGGTTGAAGCTTAATGGGATTAACACAAATATAGGCATGATCAGGAAGACAAAAATAAAACCACAGATCACTCTAAAGCAATAGAACCAGAGAACTTGTCGCGCCGTCGCGTAAGGGGGCAGGTTCAAACGATATCGGCCAGAATTTAACCAACAGGTCATACGACCCGCAATATAGCCAATAATGGCCAAAAGAACGCCATACGCAAAGGTCACCAAGAAGTTAGCCACTATGAAATACACTACAAGTCCAAGGCCACCCGCAATTACAGCTCGGTCGCCTAAGCGGGTAATTGCGAAGGAAAATATTGCAAATAGCACCGCACTCACTGCCAGGTATGGTAACATTAACCCCGTGTCACCCTGTGCCGTCATAAGTCCAATAATACCACCAAAACCTGCCAAAATACCAACTGTGAAACCGATGTGCGGTTGCGGAGGGATGTATCTATAATCGCCAGCCATCGTTCTTAACCCAACTTCATATTATCGATGCCAACAATCCGGTCGTACAGCCAGAAAAGGAACAAAACGAACACCAGCATTATAAGGCCCATCGCTGCAGCGAGGTTCCAATTCAACGACTTCCGCATATGAAAATCTATAATGTTTGATATCATTTGGCCATCTTGCCCACCAACCAAGGCCGGTGTGATGTAATAACCAAGTGCCAAGATGAAACATAGCAATGCGCCCGCCCCAATGCCCGGCACCGATTGTGGGAAATAAACTCTCCAAAATGAAGTCCAATCCGTCGCACCCATAGATTTTGCCGCCCGTACGTAGGTCGGCGATATGGTTTTCATAACTGAGAACAGCGGCAAAATCATGAACGGAAGCAAGATGTGCGTCATGGCAATTAACGTACCAGTCTTGTTGTAGATCAAACTAAATCTATCATCCTCAGTTGCCAGACCAAATACTACAAAGAGATCATTCATCACTCCCTGCGCCTGCAGCATAGCAATCCACGCAGTAGTGCGCACAAGAAGTGAAGTCCAAAAGGGCAAGAGAACAAGAATCAAAAGCAAGTTTGACGTCCGCATAGGCAAAGACGCCATCAAGTATGCAATCGGGTATCCTAGTATCAGGCAAAACACCGTCACCAAGAACGAAATCTCCATAGTGCGCCAGAACAGCTTGACGTGTATCCGTCGCTCTTCACTTTGCTGCACAATAGATCCATCAGCTAACATCTTGCGATCCAGTGCCGCAGCAACATAGGCAGGCGTGAACACGCGACTGGCCGTCTTCATTGCTTGCCATGTTTCCAAATCCGCCCAGTCTTTATCTTTTTCTATCAGTGCCGCCATGAACGGCGATTCAAATTTTGCCGCACTTCGTGCAGTTTTCGTGAATAGACTGCGCGTACCACTGAGCTCACGGTTGACACGTGTTGCTACTTTGCCAATTGTTTTTTCTTTTTTTGACACGACCAAGTCTAGAACTAACGCGTCAGCCATGGCCTCAGTTGGTTGTGACGTTCCGTCCCAATCAGCCATCGCTTCGGTAGTCATAGGCATTAGGGTCGCGAAGCGCGCATCATAAACTGAGCGCCCTAAAAAATCTAAGATTGGGTAAACAAATACCACAATGATAAACGCCAAAAGCGGCAAGGCGAGGCCAAAAGCCCGCGCACGACTTCGAAATAGGGACTGCGCCAATTTCCGCTTTAGAGGTGTACCATCCACCGCAAGAAGCGGCCCGGTTGCATCCGTCATAGTGCTAATATCCTAAGGAATAGTGCAATGAGGCCCACCTTGGAGGGCCCCATTAAGGTTAAATTTTAGTTGATCAACCAAGCGTTGAAACGCTCGTTAAGCTCATCTGCATTATCTGCCCAAAACTCAAAGTCGTTCGGGATCGCAGTTGCCAAGTTTGCCTCAGCGGTTGGCATTTGAGGACCCATTTCCAGGTCAGCATTGCTATGATAAGTTGTCACAAAAGGAGCTGATGATTTACGGGCTGGACCGTAAGCGATGTAGGATGCTTGTGCGGCCAACTGTTCTGTTTCAGTTGAGAACTTCAAGAATTCCATCGCTAGGTCGGCATTTGGTGCGCCTTTAATGATCGCCCACATGTCAACGTCAAGAACTTGTGCGTCCCAAACGATTTCAAAGGATTTACCCTCACCTGCAACTGCATTGAAAATACGCCCGTTATAGGCTGTCGTCATAGCAACTTCGCCATCTGCCAACAATTGTGGTGGCTGCGCGCCGGCTTCCCACCAGACAACGATGTCTTTGATGGTATCGAGTTTTGCAAATGCGCGATCAACGCCTTCGTCTGTTGCCAAAACGTCATAGATGTCTGCAGAGGCAACACCGTCAGCAGCCAAAGCCATTTCCAGGTTTGCTTTTGGAGACTTGCGAAGGCCCCGCTTGCCAGGGAAAGCGGCGGGGTTGAAGAAGTCGGCGATTGAGGCTGGACCGTTTGGTGTTACGGACGAGTCATATGCAAAGATTGTGGACCATACGATATTGGCCACAGCACAATCTGTGAACGAACCTGGAATAAAGTCGTCAACAGCAGAAGAACCATCAGCGCCATTTGGCAATGATGTTGGGTCAATTTCCATAAACAGACCCTCGTCACAGCCGCGAACCGCATCTGATTTTTCGACATCAATGATATCCCAAGTTACGTTGCCAGCTTCCACTTGCGCTTTGACCTCAGCGATACCGCCTGAATAGTCTTCAGACACAACTTTGTTGCCAGTCGCTGCAGTCCAAGGTTTATGGTAGGCTTCAATTTGCGACACTGTATAAGCTCCGCCCCAAGAAACGGCAGTGATACTGCCGGTATGGCTGCCAGCGAAAGCGCCAGATGCGCCCATGACCAAAGCAGTGCTGGCCAAAAGTAGAGTTGTCTTTTTCATGTTTAGGTTCTCCCAGTTAAACATTAGTCGTTAACCCGATCTCTGTCGGGGGTCGTTGTCCGCATTATGTGCTTTTAAGCATCCAAAGCGCGGCAATCCTCTGGCATCCAACCAATCTCAATTTCAGTTCCAGGTTGGAGGCGTATTTGATCAGGTGCATTTCGCGTTTTGATTATAAACTCATCATTGCCGGCAACACGAAGACGTGTGCGGAAAATATCACCCATGTAAATAAACTCAAGTACTTCGGCTTTTAGGGTGTGAACCCCTTTTTTTAATCTGTCTTTATTATACTCAACACGCTCCGGTCTGATTGAGACGCGGGTACGCTCACCCGGCTTAGTCACATTGATCGGTTTACAATTGATCAAATCGCCGCTGTCCAGCTGGACCAGCGCCACACCATTTTTGATTTCTTTGACCATGCCTTCCAACGTGTTGTTCTCGCCGATAAACTGCGCAACAAAGCTATTATCTGGGCTTTCATAAAGTGTATCTGGGGCTGCAATCTGTTGGATAACACCATCGTTAAACACAGCAACACGGTCTGACATCGTCAGAGCTTCGGTTTGGTCATGTGTTACATAGACCACAGTGATCCCAAGCTTATGAGCCAGATCGGTGATCTCAAATTGCATCTTCTCCCGCAGCTGTTTGTCGAGAGCGCCCAAAGGTTCATCCATCAACACCAGCTCGGGCTCAAAAACCAAAGCCCGTGCCAAAGCGATCCGCTGTTGCTGACCACCAGAAAGCTGCGAGGGTCGGCGAGAAAGAAAATCTCCCATCTCAACCATATCCAAGGCCCGCTTAACTTTGGCTTCACGGTCTATTTTATTGAACTTTCGTACTTCCAAAGGGAAAGACAGGTTTTCGCCCACCGTCATGTGCGGGAAAAGCGCATAATTCTGGAACACCATACCAATTCCACGTTTATGAGGTGGGATATTGTTGATGGGCTTCCCGTCGAGCAAAATTTCACCATGGGTTGCTGTCTCAAATCCAGCAAGCATCATAAGGCAAGTGGTTTTGCCTGAACCTGAGGGGCCTAACATTGTTAAAAATTCACCGCGCGCAACTGAAAGGTTCAAATCTTTAACAACCAACACTTCACCATCGTAGCTTTTTTGCACACGTTGAAACTCAACAAATGCTTTCGCTTGTGCCTCAGCCAAACTGTAATCCTTGTTTTTAGTCGCGATTAATTCACGCTTCTATGTCGTCCCATTAACTCGAAAGCGGGCCTTTGGCGCAACAGCAAATTTAAAATTCAATTGAATATACTAAAAAAA